>WOR8_10002837_pt1 | contig 23416 bp, 25 predicted proteins | sample DeeMarSeWOR38_10_FD_19890 | JGI IMG/M metagenome (IMG submission 19890) | reverse complement strand
AGGAGAGTCACATGGCAGAAGAAATGCGTTCGCCAATTGAATCCGGATGCCCCGACGCGTTCCAGTACATGCATCCGCTGATGCGCAAGAACTATGGGCAGTGGGCCTATCACGAGGACATCCGCCCGGGCGTGCTGGTTCATGTTTCCAACAACGGCGACAAGATCTTCACCGTCCGCGCCGGCACCCAGCGTATTCTCGACCTGTTCACGCTGCGCAAGCTGTGCGATATCGGTGACGAGTACGGTGAGGGCTACATCCACTTCACCATCCGCAGCAACATCGAGTACCAGATGGCTGACGAGGCCAAGGTTGAGCCGCTGATCAAGAAGCTCGAGGACGAGGGCTTTGTCGTCGGCGGTACCCGCAACTCGGTGACCATGATTTCCCACACCCAGGGCTGGCTGCACTGTGACATTCCGGGCACTGACGCCTCCGGTGTTGTGAAGTCCATGATGGACGAGCTGATCGACGAGTTCAGAAACTGGGACATGCCCAACCGCGTGCACCTCACCACCTCCTGCTGCCAGATCAACTGCGGCGGCCAGGGTGATATCGCCATCAACGTCCAGCACACCAAGCCGCCGAAGATCAACCACGACCTGGTGTCGAACGTCTGCGAGCGTCCGTCCGTGGTTGCCCGCTGCCCGGTTGCTGCCATCCGTCCGGCACTGGTCAACGGCAAGCCTTCACTGGAAGTCGACGAGAAGAAATGCATCTGCTGCGGCGCCTGCTTCCCGCCCTGCCCGCCGATGCAGATCAACGACGCCGAGCACTCCAAGCTGGCCATCTGGGTCGGTGGCAACCACTCAAACGCCCGCGGCAAACCCACCTTCCAGAAGCTGGTCGCCTCCGGCATACCGAACAACCCGCCGCGCTGGCCCGAAGCCACCGCCGTGGTCAAGAAGATCCTCAAGACCTACAAGGAAGATGCCAAGGACTGGGAACGCATCAACGACTGGATCGAGCGCATTGGCTGGCCACGCTTCTTCGAGAAGACCGGGCTGCCGTTCACGAAGTACCACATCGACAACTGGCGTGGTTCCCGTAACAGCCTGAACGCCTCCACCCACATCCGTTTCTAGGAGCCGTCAGCATGAAGCTTACGATTCAGGTCAACGAGGGACCGTATCAGCACCAGTCGTCTGATTCCGCCTATAACTTCACCAAGGCGGCACTGGAGAAGGGGCACGAGATCTTCCGTGTCTTTTTCTACCACGACGGCGTAAACAACGGCACCCGCCTCACCACGCCGCCGCAGGACGACCGCAACATCGTCGAGCGCTGGTCGGCACTGGCAAAGGAGCATGATCTCGACATGGTAGTCTGTGTCGCCGCCGCCCAGCGGCGCGGCATCGTCGATGAGGGCGAGGCCGAGCGCAACGGCAAGGACGCGACCAACATCGCGGACGGGTTCCGGATCTCGGGACTCGGCCAGCTGGTCGAGGGCGCCATCAACAGCGACCGTCTTGTCGTGTTCGGCGACTGACAGGGAGACAAGAGATGTCGGAAACAAAGAAATTCATGTACCTCAACCGCAAGGCGCCCTACGGAACGATCTACGCATGGGAGTCACTGGAAGTTGTACTGATCGGCGCCGCCTTCGAACAGGACGTCAGCCTTGCCTTTCTGGATGACGGTGTTTTCCAGCTCACCAAGGGGCAGGATACCAAGGGCATCGGCATGAAGAACTTCTCGCCCACCTATGCAGCGCTTGGCGACTACGAAGTTACCAAGATCTACGTCGAGAAAGAGTCCCTTGAGGAACGCGGCCTGACCATCGATGACCTGCAGCACCTCGTCTGGGAAGATGAAGACGAAGACTGGGCCGAGAAGGACTCCATACGCCTGGTCAGCCGCTCTGAGCTTGCAGATGTCCTCGCGGAGCAGGACGTACTGTTTAACTTCTAGTCGAAAAGGTCCTGGAAAATGGCAATGTTACACCTGGTTAACAAATCACCCTTTGACGGCTGCAACCTGAATACCGCGGCCACCGTCATGAAGGGTGGAGATGAACTCCTGCTGATCGAAGATGGCGTTTATGGCGCCATGAAGAACAGCAAGGGAGCCGCCTTGCTGGACGGCCTCAAGGTTTCAGTTCTTGGCCCGGATCTGGCTGCACGCGGCATACCGGAAGACAGGCTGGTCGACGGCGCTACCGTTGTCGATTACGCCGGCTTTGTCGACCTCGTAGAGGCCAACGACAAGGTGCAGTCCTGGCTCTGATTATTGACACCACCTGAACACCTAAATACATACATTAAGGAGATACGCAAATGGGTATCGAAGTAAACGGCAAGACCCTGGAAACCGATGAGGAAGGCTACCTCGCAGACCTGAACCAGTGGGAGCCTGAAGTTGCCAACGTCATGGCGGCAATCGACGACGCAGAACTGACCGAGAACCACTGGGAAGTTATCAACTTCCTGCGCGAGTACTACGAAGAGTACCAGATCGCTCCGGCAGTGCGCGTGCTGACCAAGGCCATCGGCAAGAAGCTCGGCAAGGACAAGGGCAACAGCAAGTACCTCTACGAACTGTTCCCGTACGGTCCCGCCAAGCAGGCATGCAAATACGCCGGTCTGCCGAAGCCGACCGGCTGTGTCTGATCCAGGCAGGTGATTTACGCGGGGGGTGGCATACCCCCCGCGGGTTCACCACCCCGTTCCATTCCTGAACTGACAAGGGAGTTCAGAACATGTCGTTTTGGACTGTTGTTTACGCACTGCTCTTCTATACGGCCACTGCCCTGCTGGTTGGCGGACTGGCCTACAAGATCCGGCAGTACGCGAAAACACCTGCACCGCTGAAGATCCCGACAACACCTGCACCGGTGACACGCTCCGGTGTCGTGCTGCGCATGGGACGCGAAGTGGTCTTTTTCGAAAGCCTGTTCAGGTCCAACAAGTGGATCTGGATCTTCGGTTACCTGTTTCATTTCGGCATGTTTCTCGCCCTGGCACGCCACATCCGCTATTTCCAGAACCCGGTATGGACCTGGGTCGACCTGATTCAGCCCTTTGGCATGTATGCCGGCTTCGCCATGGCGGCCGGCCTGCTCGGCCTGTGGGCGCGGCGTTTCCTGGTAGACCGCGTGCGCTACATCTCCGCGCTGTCTGACCACCTGATGCTGGCGCTGCTGGTTGCCATTGCCGCAACCGGCCTGTCGATGGACTTCATCGCCCATACGGATATCGTCCAGCTCAAGAGCTTCTTCCTCGGCCTGATGGTATTCAACTGGCAGCCCATTCCCGAGGACCCGCTGCTGCTGCTGCACCTCGGACTGGTCGCCATACTGATGATCATTTTCCCGATCAGCAAGCTGCTGCATGCGCCGGGTGTGTTCTTCAGCCCGACACGCAACCAGGTCGACAACCCGCGCGAGCAGCGACACCTCGCCCCGTGGGCTGCCGAACTCGAGAAATAACGACGCTTAGAGACGCACCAGGAGACTCGCGTGGCTGATTTCGACACACCGGAACTGAAGGAATACCCTGTTATCCCGACCATCCAGGAAGGGGTGATGGCGCACAGCAAGCCGTTTATCGCCAAGGAGCAATTCCAGGAGCCGCTGGGCTTCCCGGGAGAACTGGTCGACAACTGGGAACAGGTCGCCCTGGACAAGATGCAGGAACTCACCGGCAAGTACCGGTCCTTCCAGGTCTATCTCGATTCCTGCGTCAAGTGCGGCGCCTGCACCGACAAATGCCACTATTACCTGGGCACCAGTGATCCCAAGAACATGCCGGTGGCGCGCCAGGACCTGCTGCGCAAGGTCTACCGCCGCTACTTCACCTTTGCCGGCAAGCATTTCCCAAAGCTGGTTGGAGCCGTCGACCTGACCAAGGACGTGCTGGACGACTGGTACAGCTATTTCCACCAGTGCTCACAGTGCCGGCGCTGTTCCGTCTACTGTCCCTACGGCATCGATACCGCCGAAATCTCCATGGCCGCCCGCGAAATCATGGACACCGTGGGTGTCGGCCAGAAGTACTGCAACGAGATCATCGGCAAGGTCTACAAGATCGGCAACAACCTCGGCCTGCCCCAGCCAGCCCTGCTGGATACCCTTGAAGGCCTGGAGGAAGAGGTCGAGGAAGACACCGAGGTCAAGGTGCGCTTCCCGCTGGACGAGAAAGGCGCCGATATACTGGTGGTGACACCGTCCGCCGACTTCTTCGCGGAACCGCATGTCGACGGCCTGATCGGTTATGCCAAGGTCTTCCACGAGGCAGGTGTCAGCTGGACCCTGAGTTCACATGCCAGCGAGGCCGCCAACTTCGGTATGTTCATCGGCAGCTACGAGAACATGCGCCAGGTTTCCCTGCGTATTCGCGAGGCCGCCCTCGACCTCGGCGTCAAGCGCATCATCATGGGCGAATGTGGCCACGCCTGGCGTGTCGCCTACAGTTTCCTCAATACCCTGGCAGGACCGTTTGATTTCCTCGACCCGAAATACCCCGTGCCGATGCACATTCTCGAGTTCACGCATGACCTCATCCAGCGTGGCGCCCTGAAGCTGGACAAGTCGGCCAATGATGACATGCGACTCACCTTCCACGACTCCTGCAACGTCGCACGCGCGTCACGCATGGGTCCAAAGCCGGGGGGCCAGTTCACCATACCGCGAGAGGTGATCAAGGCATCTTGTAATCACTTTTTTGACATGCCTCAAGACACCATTCATGACGCCACGTATTGTTGTGGTGGTGGCGGCGGTCTGCTGACCGACGACCTTATGGAACTTCGCGTCAAGGGCGCCCTGCCGCGCATGGAGGCCCTGAAGCATGTTGTCGAGGAACACGGCGTCACCCACATGGCCGCAATCTGCGCGATCTGCAAGAGCCAGTTTTCAAAGGTGCTGCCGTATTACGGCTTCACCATGGACAGCATCGTTAGCGTACACCAGCTCGTCAGTAACGCGATCGTACTGACGAACAAGGAATAATCTAGAGATTGGAAATTCGGTTCAGACGACAGTCTGACTCAGATAATCAGGAGAACAGGCATGGCAACTTCCCGAGACGATATGGAAAACAAAGCCCTGACATTCCGGCGCTTCGATGACGGTGACCAAGAGTGGAAGCGGGGTACCGACCGGATCTTCGAAGGCGACCATTCCCACAAGTGCCCCACCTATGTGCACCGCACACCGCCGTGCCAGGGCAGTTGCCCGTCCGGCGAGGACATTCGCGGCTGGCTGCAGATCGTGCGCGGCATCGAGAAGCCGACCGGCGACATGAGCATGGAAGAGTATGCTTTCCGCCGCTCCACGGATGCGAACCCCTTTCCGGCCATGATGGGCCGTGTCTGCCCTGCGCCCTGCGAGGACGGCTGTAACCGCAACAACGTGGACGACTTCGTCGGCATCAACTCCGTTGAGCAGTACATCGGTGATTCCGCCTACGAGCAGAAATTCAGCTTTGAAGCACCGCAGGCGCTGAGTGGCAAGAAGGTCGCCATCATCGGTGGCGGCCCTGCCGGCATGGCTGCAGCCTATCAGCTGCGTCGTCGCGGACACGCCTGCACCATCTTCGATGACCATGACGAACTCGGTGGCATGATGCGCTACGGCATCCCGGGCTATCGCACGCCGCGTGATGTTCTGAACCACGAGTGCCAGCGAATCCTGGACATGGGCGGTATTGATACCCGCCTGGGCGTGCGCGTCGGCAAGGACGTCTCCATCGAAGAACTGGAAAAGGACTATGACGCCATTCTATGGGCCCTTGGCTGCAAAAGCGGCCGTGCCCTGCCCGTCCCCAACAGTGATGCTCCTAACTGCGTGACCGGTGTGGCCTTCCTGGAGGCCTTCAACAAGGGCACCATGCAGGTCACCGCCAGCAAGGTCGTGTGCGTGGGTGGTGGTGACACCTCCATCGACGTGGTGTCTGTTGCCCGCCGTCTGGGCAAGATCGAGAACATCAACAAGGAAGACCGGCCCGAACAGGTAATCGGTGGCTATGTCGCCCATGATTCCGCCTTTGCCGCGGCACGCGAGGGCGCCGAAGTCACCCTGACCTCGCTGTTTGCGCGCGAGGAAATGACCGCCACCGAGCATGAGGTCGAGGATGCCCTGCGCGAGGGTGTCAGCATCCACAATGGCGTCATGCCGCTCGAGGTCATCCTCAATGATGAGGGCCGCGCAAAGGCACTGAAGATGGCCAAGTGCGAAATGGTCGACGGGCGCCCCAGGCCGATCGAGGGTAGCGAATACGAAATCGAGTGCGATCTGGTCGTGTCTGCCATTGGCCAGGGCGGCGACCTGAGCGAGGGCCTCGAGTCGCTCGATAACGGCCGCGGCCTGATCGATTCCGACGCCTTCTACCAGGTGCCGAACCGCCACGGCCACTTCGTCGCCGGCGACATCATTCGCCCGCACCTGCTGACCACGGCTATTGGCCAGGCCTCTATCGCCTCGGAAAGCATTGACCACTTCCTGAAGCAGGAAGAACAGAAGAAGCGACCCAAGGTTGACGTGCACCACTTCGAACTGCTGAAGAAGCTGCACGAGGCGAACCTCGACCCAGAGAAATTCGACGCCGATGAGCGCGGCGACATGCGTGGCACATCCAGCGGAAACTGGGCCGTACATAACTACGAAGACCGCTCCAGCGCCGAGATCATCGCTTCCGACCGGCTGTTCCTGGGGCATTTCCCCTATACACCGCGCAACAAGCGTTCCTCCTACGGCCCGAGTTCGGAAGAAGTACTCGGTCACTTCGCGGAACGTGGCGTCGGACTGGACACAGAGCATGCCGTCAATGAAGCCGAACGCTGCATGAGCTGTGGCATGTGCTTCGAATGCGACAACTGCGTCATCTACTGCCCGCAGGATGCCATCTTCCGCGTCAAGAAGGACCAGGCGACCACCGGCCGCTACGTGGACACCGACTACAACAAGTGTGTCGGCTGCCATATCTGTGCCGATGTCTGCCCGACCGGTTACATTGACATGGCCCTGGGTGATCACTAGAAACTGCCGGATACCAAACCGATGAGAAAACTTTGTCTGCCGGTCCTTGCCATATGCCTGCTGGTACTTGTGCCCTTGCGCACAGTGCTTGCCGGTGACGGCCTGTTCCCGGAAGTTCCCAAGGCCAAGGCACGCTTTAGCGAGACCCAGGAGTGCGTCGAGCCGCTCGCGGATATGCGCAAGAACCACATGGAATACATCCTTCATCAGCGGGATGCGACCATGCATGAGGGCATACGTACGAAGCAGCACAGCCTCGTGGAATGCATCAACTGCCATGTCAGCGATGCGCCCGATGCGCCCCGTGTCAGCAGCGAGCAGCATTTCTGCAACAGTTGTCATACCTTTGCCGCGGTAAACATCGACTGCTTCCAGTGCCATGCCGACCGGCCGGTGAAAACCGGACAGGCCACATCACCGGTGTCCTCAGTGGAGCCGCAGCCGTTGCGGGAGAATGCCGGCAGTGACGCGGGGGTAATGGAGCAGCTGCAGGCACTGGTTGCCGGAGGTAGTGACAATGAGTAACGACGCCAGGCTCGATCAATACCGGCGGCGCTTCCTTGGCGGTGCTGCAACCGCGGTCACCGGGCTGGCCCTTGCGCCCGGTGTCATGCTGCACCAGGTCGCCCATGCCAGGCCGGCCGACCAGCCTGTCAGCAGCGATGTCCGCTGGGGCATGCTGATCGACACCAACAAGTGCGGCAATGGCTGCAATGCCTGCGTGACCGCCTGTGACGAGGAGCACGGCCTGACGGGTCATGGCCGTCCCGAGAGCGACGCCCAGTGGATTCGCAAGGTCGAACTGCGCGACAAACAGACGGGGCACACACAGTCCCTGCCCCTGCTGTGCCAGCATTGCGAAAAGCCGCCGTGCGTGGATGTCTGCCCGACAGGCGCCTCGTTCAAGCGTGCTGACGGTATTGTCCTGGTCGACAAGCATATTTGTATCGGCTGTCGCTACTGCATGATGGCCTGTCCCTACAAGGCCCGCTCGTTCATCCACGAGGACCTGCAGGACCAGTTACCGCATGCACCGCGCGGCAAGGGCACCGTCGAGAGTTGCACCTTCTGCGTGCATCGCGTTGACAACGGTCGCACACCCGCCTGTGTCGAGGCCTGTAATGCCGAACACCACAATGCGATGGTCTTTGGCGACATGAATGATCCGGACAGCGAGATCTCGCAGCAGCTGGAAAAATACAGCAGCCGCCAGATACGCGCTGACCTGCAGCTCAATACCGGCGTGCGCTATCGGGGGATTTGATGAAATCGGCAATCCAGTACAGGGAAATTGACGGCGGCGTGCGCTTCTACGCATTGCTGGGTTTTATCGGCCTGTTTGTCCTGGCCGGACTCGGCGCGGCCTACTACATGGAACACAACGGCCACTGGGTCACGGGTATGACCAACCAGGTCGTCTGGGGCACACCGCATGTATTTGCCGTGTTCCTGATCGTGGCAGCCTCCGGCGCCCTCAATGTCGCCTCGATCAGTTCAGTCTTCGGCAAGACACCCTACAAGCCGCTGGCAAGGCTGTCAGGCCTGCTCGCCATCACCCTGCTGGTGGGCGGGCTTGCTGTCCTGGTGCTCGATCTCGGCCGGCCGGATCGCCTGATCGTTGCCATGACCTACTATAATTTCAAGTCGATCTTTGCCTGGAATATCTTCCTGTATATCGGCTTCATGATCATCGTTGCCATCTATCTCTGGATGATGATGGAGCGGAAGATGAACGACTACACGAAACCCGCCGGTTTCTTCGCCTTTGTCTGGCGACTGATACTCACAACCGGTACCGGCTCGATCTTCGGTTTCCTGGTGGCGCGCGCGGGCTATGATGCCGCAGTCATGGCGCCGATGTTTATCATCATGTCGTTCGCATTCGGCCTCGCCATCTTCCTGCTGGTGCTGATGGCGGCCTGCAAGTGGTCCGACCGCCCGCTGGGTGATGCCATTGTCATGAGACTGAAAAACCTGCTGGGTGTTTTCATTGGAGCTGTCCTGTACTTCGTCATGGTCTATCACCTGACCAACCTCTATATCACCGAGCACCATGGTTTCGAGCGTTTCATCCTGCTGGACGGCGGCATCTACACCAGCCTCTTCTGGGTCGTACAGATCGGACTGGGCAGCCTGCTGCCGCTGGCCCTGCTCTACCTTCCCGCCACCGGCAAGTCACGCACATGGATTTCGGTCGCGTCACTGCTGGTCATCATCGGTGGTCTTGCGCAGATGTATGTCATTATCATTGGCGGGCAGGCCTACCCGATGGAGCTGTTCCCGGGCAAGGAAGTGACCAGTACCTTCTTTGACGGTGTCGTGGCCAGCTACAGCCCCAGCCTGCCGGAGTTTATTCTCGGCATCGGTGGGATTGGTTTAGCCCTGGCTGCCACCGTGGTCGGTATCCGGGTCCTGCGCTTTCTGCCGACCAGCCTGGCTGACGATATGGTCGACCCGCATCACTCCACGGCATAATCCGTTTAACAGGGCTTTCTACTGCTGAGAACACAGAGAAATCCTTCATATGCAGGTTTTCCTCCGTGTTCTCTGCGTCTCTGCGGTGAACATCGTCAGCACCAACCGGCACCCTGCCCATGTCACGTCTGCTGATTTCCGCGGCCCACAAGTCTTCCGGCAAGACCACCATCACGCTGGGTCTGTGTGCTGCGCTCGCCGACCGCGGACTGGCGGTACAGCCGTTCAAGAAAGGTCCTGACTATATCGACCCCATGTGGCTTGGACAGGCTTCCGGCCGGCCCTGCCATAATCTGGATTTCTATTGCATGTCGCATGCCGAAATACTGTCCACGGTCGGACAGTATTCAGCCGATGCCGACATCTCGCTGATCGAGGGCAACAAGGGCCTCTATGACGGCCTCGACCTGGACGGCAGCAACAGCAATGCGGCACTCGCCAAGCTCACACAGTCACCGGTTATCCTGGTGCTCGATGCCCGCGGCATGACTCGCGGCATTGCGCCGCTGATACTGGGATACCAGGCATTCGATCCGGATATCCGCATAGCCGGCGTCATTCTCAACCAGCTGGGAGGCAGCCGCCACGAGGCGAAGCTGCGCAGCGTAATCGAGCATTACACCGACGTCCGGGTAATCGGCGGTGTACACCGCCACCCTGAACTGGAAATCATCGAGCGTCACCTTGGCCTCATCCCGAGCAACGAGGAAGATGCCTCGACCAGCCGCATCCGGCAGATCCGCGAGATCATCAGCGGCGAAGTCGACCTGGACGCACTGCTGACGGTGGCAGACAGCTCGCCACTGCAGTATGAGCCAATATCCGCCGTTGCAACAGCCACTGCTGACCGCGTCAGGATCGCTATTGCACAGGATACGGCTTTTGGCTTTTATTACCCGGACGACCTGATCGCCCTGGAGCAGGCCGGCGCCGAACTGGTCAGGATCAATACCCTCGCCGACACCTCACTGCCGGACGTCGACGGCCTGTTTATCGGCGGCGGTTTCCCGGAAACCCAGATGCAGGCACTCTCGGCCAACGTGGCCATGCGCGAACAGGTCAGGGCGGCGATTGCCAATGGCCTGCCGGCCTACGCGGAATGCGGCGGTCTCATGTACCTGTGCCGGAGCCTGCGGTGGCAGGGGCAACACTATGAGATGACCGGCGTGATACCGGCCGACTGTGTCATGCACGAACGGCCCCAGGGACGCGGCTATGTCAGGCTGCGGGAAACAGCAGCCATGCCGTGGGCCGGACCCCGGCCTGCCGGGGAAATCGCGGCGCACGAGTTCCATTATTCAGCGCTTGAGAATATTACCGAACCGCTGACATTTGCCTACGATGTCATGCGTGGCACCGGAGTCGACGGCGACCACGATGGTATTGTCATCAACAACCTGCTGGCCAGTTACACACACATGCGGGATACCCGGCAGCACCACTGGGCGCGCCGCTTCGTTGACTACGCAAGGCGTTGCCGCGGGTGAGACAAGCACAGCGGGAGAACCGTATAATAGCGGGATCGAGACCGAGGAATACGCATGATCAAGATTACCCCCGTTGCCGCCGAACATATCCGCAATTCCGCCAGCCAGGGCCAGATGGATGACATGTCACTGCGCCTTGCTGCCACACGCAATCCCGATGGCAGCATACATTACGGCATGGGCTTCGATGACAACCAGCTGGACGGCGACACGCATATCAACTCCGAGGACGTCGATCTCGTGGTGTCAGAATCGAGCCTGCCCCTGCTTGCCGGCATGACGCTGGACTATGTCGAACTCGAACCGGGTGCCTGGCAATTCATTTTCATGAATCCCAACGACCCGAACTACAAACCTCCCGAAGGGGAGTAATCCGGCCTGCTCAGGAACTGATTATCTTGCGGAGCATCCCGGACAGCCAGTCCCTGCCACGTCATCGCCACAGCACCCTGCGCGCACGCCTGCTGGTCAGGCTTGGCGGCATGCTGCTTGTGCTGCTGTTGCTCGCCCTGACTGTCGGCACCACCCATACCGGACTCCTCGACCCTGCCCGGCAGATACTGGTGACCGTACTGTTGCTGATCGCCGGTGGCGCACTGGCCTACTCCATCCTTGCACTGGTGCAGTCGAACCTGCTCAACCCGCTCGCCGATATCAGGACCTGGGCGCGACGGGTGCGCGAGGGCCGTTATGCCGACCCGATACCGACACCGGCCTACGAGGCCTTCGCCGAACTTGCCGACGATCTGGTGGGAATCGCCGTCGGGCAGCGACACGGGCCGGACGGGGACGATCACAGCGGACATGATTCCGAGAATCAGGTCCACGATGGCTCGTTGCAGACGCTCTACGAGGTGGTCTCCAGCATCAATACCGCACATGGCCTCGACGACCTGCTGACCCGTTTCCTGTTTACCCTGAAACGCATTACCCAGGCACAGGCCGCTATCATCTGGGTGTCCCACAAGCCGGGCCAGGTGGAGCTTGCGGCAAGCAGTGGCATTGACGAGGCATTGCTGCTGCCCGAGCGCCAGGACATCCGCCGCTGCCTCTACGAACGTGCGCTGACCGAGGGCAGGATCTGGGTCAATGAGACACTGGTAAACTGCGAAAGGATCGCCGGCCGGCCGTTCTTTGGCGACAGCCGTGTTGGCCTGGTGTCATTCCCCATGCGATACCGTGGCAGAATCATCGGCGTCATCAACCTGTTTCTGGACAGCGGCCTTCTCGAGAATGTGGATCCACTCAAACCCCTGCTCACCAGTGTCGGGCACCACCTGAGTATTGCGATCGAGCGTTTTCGCAATGACGAGGACAGCCGGCAGCACCTGCTGAACGAGGAACGCACCCGGATTGCACACGAATTGCATGACTCGCTCGCCCAGAGCCTCGCCAGCCTGCGCTACCAGGTGCGCGTGCTTGACGAGACCATGCACCAGGGTGATGAATCCACAACCTGGCAGCAGCTGGAACGGATCGAGAACAGCCTGGACGAGTCCAATACCGAGCTGCGTGAACTGATCGCAAACTTCAGGGCCCCGGTCTCCCAGCAGGGACTGATCGGAGCCATCGAGCAAATGGTCAGCCAGTTCAGAAACGAGTCACGGATCAAGACCTTCCTGCAGAAGGAATGGGTCGCAGATGATCTGCCGAAAGACACGGAAATACAGATCCTGCGTATCATGCAGGAAGCGCTCTGGAACATCCGCAAACACAGCCAGGCGCAGGCCGTGCGTATCATGCTGCGCCACCACCAGGACAGCGGCTATTACATCCTCATCGAGGATGATGGTGTCGGCTTCAGCAAGCAGGTCTACGGTTCGCCCGGCGAGCACGTCGGCCTGGCCATCATGCAGGAGCGGGCGTTGCGTTTCGGTGGTGATTTGCGTATAGAAAGTGATCCCGGGGAAGGCACGCGTGTCGTTCTCGTTTTCCCACAGCCGGTAACCGAAGGTCGTTCCGCATGAGCCTGAATATCATTCTGATCGATGACCATACCCTGTTCCGCGAAGGTCTCGAGGGCCTGCTCGGGCGTCGCAACATCAATGTGCTCGCCGCCGTCGGCGACGGACGCGAAGGACTGCAACTCGCCACGGAACTCAATCCAGACGTTATTCTGCTGGACATGCGCATGCCGGAAATGGACGGCATGGAGGTGCTGCGACAGCTGCGCAAGAACGGCTTCACCAACCCGGTTGCCATGCTGACGACCAGCAGCGACGAGCGCGACCTGGTCGAGTCGCTGCGTAACGGCGCCCAGGGCTACCTGCTGAAGGACATGGAGCCGGACCAGCTGGTGCTTGCACTGCGTGACATTGTTGCCGGCAAGACCGTAGTCGCGCCGGATCTGGCGCCGGTGCTGGCGCGCGTCGTGCAGGGCGACAGCATCGAACCGGCCAAGGAAAGCCCGTTCGCCAAGCTGACGCCACGCGAGAACGAGATCCTGACCCTGCTCGCAGAAGGCCAGAGCAACAAGGTCATCGCCCGCAACCTTGGCATATCCGACGGTACCGTCAAGCTGCATGTGAAATCCATCCTCCGCAAGCTGGGTGTACATTCACGTGTCGAGGCCGCCGTTATTGCGGTGGAACAGGGACTGCGGGCAAACCGTGACAGCGATTCCGGCAATACCGGCTGATGCCGGCCCGGCAGCATGAAACGCTTTACCGACCTGGTCAGTGACTGCCTGCCGCATATCTCGGAGGAATTTCCCTGGGACGTCGAGGAGCGTCTCGGGCACGATTCAAAGCCGCTGATTATCGACATCCGCGAGCCCGCGGAATACGATTCCATGCACATCAGCGGTTCGCTGAATGTACCGCGTGGCATCCTGGAATCTGCCTGCGAATGGGGCTACGAGGAAACCGAGCCTGAACTCGCGGCTGCCAGGGAACAGGACGTGATCCTGGTCTGCCGCTCGGGCAACCGCAGCGCACTGGCCGCGCACACCCTGCAACTGATGGGATTCCGGAAGGCCACCTCGATGAAGACCGGCCTGCGTGGCTGGAACGACTATGAACTGCCGCTGGTCGACAATACCGGGCGCACAGTCCCGGTCGAGGAGGCAGACGAGTTCTTCACGACGCGCCTTCGGCCGGAACAGCTGGAGCCGGGGAAATAGCCGTTACGTCTAGCCGCCATTCAGGCTGACATAGTGTTTGCGATCCGAGCGCCGTCGCCCTGCCCGCTGGGTGATGACACCCTCGACCGCCGTCAGGCTCTTGAGCTCGATGGTCTCATGACCTTCCTGTAACGTCTTCAGGTAATACACGCCGTCACCGTAGACGAGTTGCCGGAAGATGTATTCATCATTGTGGCGCGCCAGCACGTAACTGCCGTCCGACACGACTCCGGACGGGTCGATAATGATAATGCAGCCATCCTTGAATTCCGGTGCCATGGTGTCGCCTATGACACGCAGCGCAAACGATTCACCACCACAATTACTTTCCTGCATTACAGATCCTTACATGTTTTCATGGCAAGTCATTGTAACACAACAGTTATATTGTATCCCCCCTGCCCGGAGACAGCCGTGCTTCAGACCTGGTAGTAACCCCGGTACCAGGCCACGAAATTGGCGATACCCTGTTCGACGGACATGTCCGGCTTGTAGCCGACGTCGCTCACCAGGTCGGACACATCGGCATAGGTAGCAGGGACATCGCCCGGCTGCAACGGCAGCAGGTTCTTCTCCGCCTTCCTGCCGAGGCAGTTTTCCAGTACCTCGATATAGTGCATCAGCTCGACCGGCTGGTTGTTGCCGATATTGTAGAGCCTGTAGGGTGCCCGGCTGGTGGCCGAATCCGGCGCATCCCCGTTCCAGTCGGGGTTGGGGGTCGCAACATTGTCGATGACACGGACGACACCCTCGACAATGTCGTCGATGTAGGTGAAGTCGCGCCGGTGATTGCCGTAGTTGAAGACGTCGATAGGCTCCCCGGCAAGGATGTGCCTGGTGAACAGGAACAGCGCCATGTCCGGCCTGCCCCACGGCCCGTACACCGTGAAGAAGCGCAACCCCGTCGTCGGCAGCGCAAAAAGGTGGCTGTAGGTATGTGCCATCAGTTCATTGGCCTTCTTGCTGGCCGCGTACAGGCTTACCGGGTGATCGACATTGTCATGTACCGAGAACGGCATCGAGGTGTTGGCGCCGTACACCGAGCTGCTGGAGGCATACACAAGGTGCTCGACACTGTTATGCCGGCAGCCCTCGAGGATATTGGTGAAGCCGACCAGGTTGGTGTCGACATAGGCATGCGGGTTTTCCAGCGAGTAGCGCACGCCGGCCTGCGCGGCCAGGTTTACCACGCGCTGCGGCTGGTGCTCGCGGAAAACACCGGCGACACCCTCCCTGTCTTCCAGGTCAATGCGCACGTCGGTGAAGCCTTCGTGGTCTGCCGTTCGCTGCAGGCGTGCCTGCTTGAGGGAGACATCGTAATAATCGTTCAGGTTATCGATGCCGATGACTTCATCGCCGCGCTCCAGCAGCCGCAGGGCCAGCGCAGAACCGATGAATCCGGCTGAACCGGTAATCAGTACTTTCATAATGGTGGTTTCTTCAGCTTGTGGTTGTTAAATCCGGGCTAGAGCCTGCCGTCAACATCTGCCACAGGCAGCACGGACTTGACGTCGTAAAGGATCCCGTCGGGCTTGCAAAGATCGCGCAGGGCAACGCTGCCATCCTTCACGACCTGTTCGTGCGCAACGGCGAGGATAACAGCATCATAGGCGCCCTGCTCCGGCGCGGGCGTCAGGCTGATACCATATTCCTCTTCGGCTTCAGCGGGATCCACCCAGGGGTCACAGACATCAACCAGGACATTGTAGCCACGCAGTTCCCTGATGACATCGATCACCCTGGAGTTGCGCAGGTCCGGACAGTTCTCCTTGAACGCCAGCCCCAGCACCAGCGCCCTGGAACCGCTGACCTGTATCTTGCGCTGCAGCATGAGCTTGACGACCTGCTCGGCGACATAGCTGCCCATGGCATCATTGATGCGCCGGCCGGCAAGGATGATCTCGGGGTGATAGCCGATTTCCTGGGCCTTGTGGGTCAGGTAGTAGGGGTCGACCCCGATACAGTGGCCGCCAACCAGGCCCGGCCGGAATGGCAGAAAGTTCCACTTGGTACCGGCCGCCTCCAGCACCTCGGAGGTATCGATGCCCATGCGGTTGAATATGAGTGACAGCTCGTTGATCAGCGCGATATTGAGATCGCGCTGCGTATTCTCGATCACCTTGGCGGCCTCGGCGACCCGGATACTGCTGGCAAGGTGCGTGCCGGCCCGGATAATGCTTGCATACAGCGCATCGACAAATGCCGCGGCCTCCGGCGTCGAACCCGAGGTGACCTTCAGGATGCTGCTGAGCCGGTGCTCCCTGTCGCCGGGATTGATACGTTCAGGACTGTAACCTGCATGGAAGTCCCGGTTGAACACCAGTCCTGACACCGCTTCCAGAATCGGCACGCAGACCTCCTCGGTTGCGCCCGGATAGACCGTCGATTCGTAAATGACAACGTCGCCGGCCTTCAGAACACTGCCAACCGCCTCGCTGGCCTTCTCCAGCAGTGACAGGTCGGGGCGCTTGTGGGCATCGATGGGAGTCGGAACGGTGACAATATAGACCGTACACCCGGCCAGGTCGCCTATATCAGCGGTAAAGGTGAGCTGGCTGGCCTGTGCGAGTTCGTCGGCATCGACTTCACGGGTGCTGTCGATGCCAGCCCTGAGCTCATCAATCCGCCGTGTCTTGACGTCCAGGCCGATGGTCGGATACTGCTTGCCAAACTCGATCGCGAGCGGCAGCCCTACATAACCCAGTCCTACAATACCTATCCTGGCTGTCTTTATGTCCTGCATGTCGGGGGGTACCCTGTAGTGTGTCAACTGCGCGTTGCCAGCACCGAGCTTTAGCTTTAGCCTTAATAAATACTCTTATCCTATTGATATAAATAGGTTTAGCGGCGTCTATTGGCCAGCCGTAGATGCCTGTGCAGGCACTTCGTAGATGCCTGTGCAGGCACTTCGTGTGCCGGCTGATAGCCGTCACGGATACAGGATGATTTCAGCAGTCCCTAGGGATATTCAATCGCGCTATCGGCGATATTCTCTGGCAGGATCAGCAGTCGTTTGCCGCCCTGCCACTGCATGACATAGGTCTGCTTGGCGGTCTGGCTGCCGGCTTCATCGACGCGGTAGCGACCCAGCAGCGACCTGAATGTCATGGTCTGCAGCTGCTCTCGAACAGCGTCCCTGTCGAGCGATCCGGCCAGGCGCACGGCGGCCTCCAGCACCTGGCCGCCAGCATAGCCATAGGCGGCATGTGCCGCGGCATTGTGGCCGTATTTCTGCTTGTAGCGGAAGGAAAAGTCATACGCTAGCGGCCTCTTGCCGCTGCGCATCCAGGAAGTCGCCCCCATCACACCGTCGGCGGCAGCGCCCAGTTGCCTGCCAAAATCCTCCTGCGCCGGGCCCACGGTCATGACCATCATTTCCGGCTGCAGGCCAACCTGCCGGGTCGCCCGCACCAGTGCAACCGAATCGTCGAAGTAGGTCCCGCCAATCACCACCTGTGGAGCAGCAGCCTTCATGCGCCGGGCGATGGCGCTAAAGTCCCTGCTATCCTGGGAATAGGCTTCGTCAAGCACCAGTGGCATGCCATAGCCAGCCGCCATTGCCCTGACACCGTCTGCAACCTCACGGGGGAAATCCGTGTCGGCATAGACCAGGGCAATGCGCTTGAGCCCTTTTTCGTTTGCCAGTTTCAGCGGCAGCTCCATGTACTTGGCGGCGGGCGCGTCAATCTGGAAGATGTTGCTGAAACCCTGCTGCCATATGGCGCTGGACGCCGCGCCGGTGGCCACCATGGGAAAGTTGTGCCGCTCGGCAACGCGGCTAGCTGCCAGCGTGATGTCCGAGGCATACGGCCCCAGCAGCAGGTCTACCTTGTCCTGTGTGATGAGTCGTTCGTAAAGCTGAGCGCTTTTCTCAGGGCTGGAGGCATCATCGTAATAGACGATTTCCACCTTGCGCCCCAGCAGGGCGCCGCGGGCATTGACGTCATCCGCCCACATCCGGATGCCGCTTAACTGGTCCTGGCCGAGCTTTGCGTAATCACCCGTGAGTGATGCCGTAACGCCGACCCGGATCGGCCCGTCGGCCAGCGCATATTGCATACCCAGCAGAAAACAGACTCCTGCCAGCGCAAATCTGAAGGCCCGAGATTGCATCAGCATCACCTACTTCTCTATGTCAAGTTGACGTTTGGTGTTGGACAGCATGCGAACCCATTCGTACTCGAACGGCGAACCCGTCTCGTAATAGCGGAATGAAACATTGGCACGGGTATCGATGGCGTCCAGCACTCCCCAGGTCACCTTCTGCCAGGTCTCGAGATCCACAATGGCATCGCGAATCTCGGTCCTGACAAAGGCATCGACACCCAGACCGATACCGTCACGCACCGAGGAGGGCCCGAGGATCGGCAGCACGAGATACGGGCCGCTGCCGACTCCCCAGACACCGAGTGTCTGGCCAAAGTCCTCCTGATGATACGGAATCCCCATGGGCGTCGCCCAGTCAAACAGGCCGAGCACACCAATGGTGGAATTCACCAGCAGGCGTGATGCCGTCTCCAGAGACTTCGCCCCGTTGAACTGCAGGATGCTGTTCATCAGGGTCGTGATCTGCCGGAAGTTGGTGAAGAAGTTGTGCACGCCCTGTTCGGCAAAATCCGGCATCACGGCCTGGTAGCCACTGACAAGCGGCAGGAATACATACTTGTCAAACCGGTAGTTGAAGCGGTACATGGTGCGGTTGAACCCTTCCCACGGGTCGGAAGTGGTGTCCGCGCGAGTGAATTCGTCCGGCAGAATCCGGTCTGCCGCGAAGACCGGTTCGTCTACGGTATCGCCAACCTGTATCGGCGCCATGCTGCAGCCGGTCAGGAACAGAGCGGCAGCCAGCAGAAGAGCCGCCATGCCAGGGTGCAGTGAGCGTTGATTCTTTGTCATTGTCCTGCCTGTACTATTCCTGGAACACGCTGATCATGTGGGCCACATTGTCACGGAACTCCATGTTGCCGCAATGCCCGCCACGGGGATAGATCTTTGCCCGGTCACCGAAAACGCGCGGGAAGAAATCGATTTCGCCCGGCTCAAGGATCAGATCGTCTTGATTGTGCATGACCTCGATTTTCCCGGCACTGCGCAGGTAATCCTGGATGCCGGTCAGGCTCATCCTGGCGACCATGTCGTCGCGGCTCATCGAGGGATCCTCTGCCCGGTAGTACGGGAAGAAGTAGGCATGGAAGTAATCGGTGAATCCAAGGCGGTGCGCCACGGCATTGAAAACGCCCGGCGAGGTGTTCTTGGTGAACTGAACATTCTTCGGCTTGATATAGCCATAGTCTGTCATGACATCCGAGGTGAACGACATATTCGCGGAGGTGATGCGAAAGGAGGTACCAATGAGCGCTGCCAGTTCCTCCTCCTTGGGTTGCAACGCGTCGTATACCTTGTAAAGGAAGTCCTCGCTGAGTTTCACGGTATCCTCGCGCTTGTAGACCTCGGAGAATGCCTTTACCAGCCGGTTGTAGAACAGGTAGAAATTGTCAACACCACCCGGGATGTTTTCCAGCATGCGATCCAGCAGCGAGATGGAATTGTACAGACTGACCGGCGGATTGATGAGCAGCGCCTTTCTGAAATTGAACACCTGCCGCTCCTCGTCGAGCCTGGTGACAAATGCCGTGTTGAAGCCACCGAGGCTGTAGCCGGTGACGTAGAAATCCGTCACCTCGGCCCGCCCCTCAAGCGTGCCCCAGATGCGCTCCATGACCCGGTACAGGTCCTCGGCGTCCCTGTAGGCATGCCCGGGCACCGAGGTGCTGGAACCGGCAATCACGAAGTTCATGTGAGTCGGTGACGACAGCGAAATCACATGGAAGCCGGCCTGGTAGAAGGCGCGCCCCATCATGGTGTTCTTCTCGCCGTCATAGGAACCGCCGGTCCCGGCAATCAGGAACACCAGCGGGGCCGGCACCTTCTGCAAGGCATAGGAATAACGCAGCTTGTCGTCGTAGAAGAGAAAATCCGGTGTGACGCGGTCCTTGAAAATCTTGATGCTGCGTTTGCGCAGCGGGATTTCCTCGGGCAGCTCGGCGCGCAAGTCCTTTGGTGTACCAACGACCGTCGCGACGAAGGGATCCTCGATGGGATAATCGTAAGCAGGCGCGTTTGTGAAGATTAAAACGCCGAACAACCAGAACAGCAGCCTAGGGTATGACTTCATGTTTTCTTCACCACGCGCTAGTGACCAGCGGTATGCATGTTAGTGGACTCGGGAGGCCCCTTGCGTCTGGCGCACCGTGCGCGAGCCGGCCTGCTTGTCATTTTGTGCCATTGTGAGGGCAAAACACCAAACCGTGCCTGGCGAACTTCACGGCTCCCGGTCAACCATGCAGTCAAAAAAGTGCCTGCATGATCGGCAAATACATTATCATTGTCAAGGACACTAACGCGATCTGATCAGGCGCGAATGCCTGGTTGCCGGAGGGAACCCTGGAAGTGGCCATGTCGGGGCAGATAACCGAGACAGGCGGGATTTTCATGGCCTGCCACGAATGCGACACCCTGCATCGCTTGCCGGCGCTGCTTCCCGGGCGCACCCTGCGCTGCCGCAGCTGCAATGCGGTGTTGCTGAACTGCCCCAGGGGCGGACTGGACCGCCCCATTGCCCTCTACCTGGCCGCCGCCATCCTGTTTGCCTTCGCCAACGTGTTCCCGTTTCTCACCCTGGATATACAGGGACGCGAGGAGACGACCACCCTGATCGGGGCCTCAGTCGGGCTCTATAACGCCGGCATGGGCGAACTGGCCGTGGTGGTCCTGATCACCAGTTTCCTCACCCCGCTGCTGCTGATCACCAGCAGCCTGTACGTCCTGCTCGGCGTGCGCAGCGGCCAGCCGCTGCCGGGGCTGCGGACCACCCTGTCCTGGATCAGTTACCTTGCACCCTGGGGCATGCTCGACGTCTTCATGCTCGGCGTACTGGTGTCCTTCGTGAAGCTGGCCGGCATGGCCAGCATGCACATCGGCCTGTCGCTGTATGCCTTTATTGGCCTGATCCTTGTTTCGGCTGCCGCAGCCGCCGCATTCGAACCGCATCTGCTCTGGCACAAAATCGGTTACCGCAGCGAGGCCACCCATGCGGGCCATTGACCAGTCGCTGGCCAGCTGCCATACCTGCGGCCTGCTGGTACGGCTGGCGCCGGGCAGGCACGCCCACTGCCCGCGCTGCGGCACCGCCGTGCACCTGCGCAAGACCAACAGCATCCGGAACACCTGGGCACTGCTGCTCTCCGCGATCGCCATGTACCTGCCTGCCAACGTCCTGCCGATCATGTCGGTCGTCTCGCTGGGCAGCACGCAGTCCGACACCATCATGAGCGGGGTGATCTATTTCCTGAAGCACGGCGACTGGCCGCTGGCCCTGATCATTTTCGTGGCCAGTGTGCTCGTGCCCCTGCTGAAGATGCTTGCCCTGATCTACCTGCTGCTTTCAGTGCAGCGCCGATCGCCGCTGCGCAGGAACCAGCGCACCCGGCTCTACCGCCTGACCGAGCTGGTCGGGCGCTGGTCGATGGTCGATGTCTTTGTCGTCGCCCTGCTGGTGGCACTGGTGCAGGTTGGCAACCTGGCCACCATCGAGCCGGCAGCGGGTGCCGTTGCCTTTGCCTCGGTGGTTATACTGACGATGCTGGCTGCCATGGCATTCGATCCACGACTGATCTGGGACAACCACGGAGTACACGATGGCAAAACCTGATGAACCACAAGACTTCACGGCAGTACCTGAAGCCGTCATCGACGAGGAGCACAAGGGCTTCCCCGTCGTCTGGCTGCTGCCGCTGGTCGCGGTCCTTGTCGGTGGCTGGCTGATCTACAAGACCGTCTCCGAGACCGGCCCTGCAATCACCATCAGTTTCAAGACGGCCGAGGGCATTGAGGCCGAGAAAACCAGGATCAAGTACCGGGACATCGACATCGGCAAGGTTGACGCTGTCACATTCACCGACGACCTCACGCACATCATGGTCAGCGCCACGCTGGAACCGGGAACGGAGAAATTCCTCACCGACAGGACCCGGTTCTGGGTTGTTCGTCCCCGGGTCGGCGCCGGCGGCGTCAGTGGACTTGGCACACTGGTCAGCGGCGCCTATATCGCCATGGAGCCAAGCAAGGAAGGCAAACCGGTAAAACAGTTCGCCGGTCTGGAGAAACCTCCGGTGGTGACCGCCGACGTGGAGGGCACAAGCTACCGCCTGCGCTCCAGCAAGCTGGGATCCGTTTCCATCGGCGCACCAGTCTACTTCCGCCAGTTCGATGTCGGCGAGATCACGGAGTACAGGCTGTCCGAGGATCACTCCCATGTCGATATCGGCTTCTTCGTCAGGGCTCCTCATGACCGGTACATCCACGAGGGCACCCGTTTCTGGAATGCCGGCGGGGTCGACCTGACACTGAGTGCATCGGGTGTGCAGCTCGAGATGGAATCCGTGGTTTCACTGCTGAGCGGTGGTGTCGCCTTCGAGACGTTGCCCGAACATGCCGATACGCCCGTAGCGAAGGATGGCACGGTATTCGATCTTTATGACAATCACACCGACATACTGCAAACGCCGATCACCATTACCCATACCTTCGTTACCCGCTTCACTGGCTCGGTACGTGGCCTGAATGTCGGCGCACCTGTCGAGTACCGCGGTATCCGGCTCGGTACGGTGAAGGCCATCGAACTGGGATCGGACCCGAAGCGGCCGGGGATCACGATTCCGATCGTCCTGGTTGACCTGGAGCCACAGCGGCTTGCCGGCTTCATCGATATCGACACGCTGGAGGACAGTGTGGCGGCACAGAAAAAGTTCGAGGAAAACCTTGTCAAGTACATGAACATTGCCGTCAGGGAGAAGGGACTGCGGGCCCGTCTGCAGACAGGCAACCTGGTCACGGGACAGCTGTACGTCGATCTCGACTTCTTCCCCGATGCCCAGCCGGTGACACTGCGACAGGACAGTGAATACCCTGAGATCCCGACGCTGCCCAATCCGATCGAGGGCATCCTGGCGGGCATCAACAAGGTCATCGCCAGACTGGATGAATCCAGGCTGGAGGACACACTGGACAACCTCAACCAGCTCATGGTCTCGGCCAACCAGGTAGCCAGCACACTGGGCCAGAACGCCCCGGCGCTGGCCGCCGAATTGCAGGCGACCCTGGAGGAGGCCCATGCCACGCTGGCCTCACTCAGGGCCATGGCCTCGACCGATGGTGAAATCGGCAATGAGCTCTACAGCGCCCTGGCCGAGATCACGGCTGCAGCCCGCTCCATCCGGGTTATGTCCGAGTACCTCGAGCGCCATCCGGAAGCACTCATCAAGGGCAAGGGCAATCCATAGGGGATACAGCATGAAT
>WOR8_10004444_pt1 | contig 23442 bp, 27 predicted proteins | sample DeeMarSeWOR38_10_FD_19890 | JGI IMG/M metagenome (IMG submission 19890) | reverse complement strand
TGGCTATAACATTTTATTATATTAATTCTATGATTTTCGTCCAAATATACTATTATTGATTGACTTTATACACTTTATTTTTATAATTTCTCTGCTGAATTTTTAATAAGAAAATATAATCGTATACTGAAAAATATTTATTTAATGATTAATCAAAAACAGAAGAAAAACCTCCCATTCGACGAACATAATTATCAAATAATTGAATACGATGACTTTTTTTATACTGAGCGCAATAAAAAAGTTAGAGTAAAAGATCTGGGTAAGAAGTTTGCAACTATAAATTCTTTTTTTTTCGACTACCTTAAAGAATTTAATATCCCTTGTGCCTATATAAAAAGAACAGGCAATAATTCACTTCTTTTTGTTAAATATTCGCCGCTCTCTTTTAAGGTAAAGATTTTAAATTCTGCCGATAAAAGGATTTCCAGAATTTTCTCCGTTAAACAAGGTGATAATCTTACTTTACCTGTAATTGAGTACCACTTCGGAAATTCTAAAGATTCAATTATAGCCGAAAGTCATCTTATTTCATTTAACCTTTGTACTTATGATGATTTAAAATTTATCAACAGGCTATGTTCTAAAATCAATGCCGTGGTAAAATCGTTTTTTGAAAGACGCGGAGAAATAATTGCAGAGTTTTCGTGCAACTTTGGCAAATATGAGGGCAAGGTTTACTTAACAAACGATTTCAGCCCGACTAGTTTAAAGATTTACAAATTAAACGAAGGTGACAAACTTCCGGATCCGTATAAATTAGAAACGGCAAGCCAGATGAATAAATACACCGATCATTTATATAATTTCATGAGCGGATAGGTAAATGTTTACAAAATACGGTTACACTACAATCGGTGTAGTTGCAATTATTTCTTTTTTACTCATAGTATCAAGTTTTTTTATTCAAAACACTCCTGCTAAAATTATCCTGTTATTATCAGCTGCCGTAATTTTATTTTTAACATTAAACTTTTTCCGCGATCCTGACAGGATAACTCCAGAAAAAGTTGGAATAATCATCTCTCCGGCAGATGGGAAAGTGATCCTTGTTAAAAGAAATTTGAGCAATGATTTTGTCGGTGAAAATGTAAATCTCATTTCAATTTTTATGTCGCCGCTTGATGTTCACGTAAATAGAATTCCTATTAGTGGTACAGTGGAGTATTTAAAATATTACGAGGGTAAATATTTAGCAGCATTTGATGAACAAGCAATGAATAATAATGAAAGAATGGAGATAGGATTAAACAGTACTTCCGGCAAAGTACTTTTTACACAGGTGGCAGGCTTTTTAGCCAGAAGAATTGTAACTGAATTAAACATAGGTGACACGGTAAAAATTGGTGCAAGATTTGGAATGATCAAATTCGGCAGCAGGGTTGATGTTTTTGCACCGGGGGGCTTTAAACCAGTTGTAAATTTAAATGACAAAGTTCACGCCGGGGAGACTATTTTATTCGAGATTGATAAGTAATGAATCGTCTGCGGCTTACCCGTTCAGTAGTTCCCAACCTTTTTACCGCAATAAATATGTTTTGTGGTTTCCTTTCAATATTAAGTTCAAGTGAAGGAAATTATAACTATGCAGCCTGGTTAATTTTTGTAGCGGGTCTTTTTGACGCCCTTGATGGACTGGTTGCCCGACTCACAAACTCAACCAGTGAGCTCGGCATTGAACTCGATTCTCTTTCCGATATCATTAGCTTTGGTGCTGCTCCCTCTTTTCTTATTTACAAGACTTATTTTTATCAATTGGAAATCTGGGGCATTATCTTAGCCTCTTTGCTTCTTATCACAGGAGGATTCAGACTCGCGAGATTTAATATTCAGTTAGTCGGATTTGAAAAATCTTTTTTTATTGGTCTGCCAATTCCGTCTGCTGCATTAACCCTCGCATCATTCGTTCTTGCTTTTTATAAAGATGGCTTTGTGGAACCTTCTTCTTTAATGATTATCCCACTGGTATTTGTTCTTTCATACTTGATGATCAGCAATATTAGATACGATACTATTCCAAAATTTTCTTTAAAGAGTTTAACACAGAAACCTTTTCATTTTCTATTTATAATTGTATCAGGAATACTTATAATTTTTCTTTATAAAAGAGGCATATTCCTAACTTTTGTTTTCCTCATACTGATTGGTATTTTTAGGCACCTTTATCATAAAATATTATCTTTTAAAAAAGATAGAAATTTAAACGGAAAGTAAATTGTTTAAAGCAAAAGTACTTATTAAAAGAAGACCAACTATTTTAGATCCCCAGGGTAAGGCAGTTGAAATTGGAGCTAAACATCTGGGTTTAAACAATATTAAAAATACCAGAATTGATAAATACATAGAATTTGAAGTTGATACTAAAGATAGAAAGACTGCTGAGAATGAGGTAAAAGATTACTGCAAAAAACTTCTGGCAAATCCAATCATGGAGGATTATGAATTTACTTTGGAAGAGGTTAAATGAGAAGTAATCCAAAATTCGGTGTGGTTGTTTTTCCAGGTTCCAATTGTGACCACGATACATACTACGTGTTAAAAAAGATTCTAAAATATGAAGTTATTTTCCTCTGGCATAAACAAATGACGATAGAAGATTGTAACGTAATTATTTTACCCGGCGGATTTTCCTATGGTGATTATCTGAGGACAGGTTCAATTGCCAGGTTTTCACCTATAATGAAGGATGTTATACGTTTTGCCAATAATGGTGGTTATGTTCTTGGAATCTGCAACGGATTTCAAATTTTACTCGAAGCCGGATTACTGCCCGGAATTATGGTAAAAAATGAATCCCTTAACTTTGTTTGCAAAGATGTTTATCTTTCAGTTGAAAATAATGCAACTGCCTACACGACCGGTATTGATAAAAGCAGATTACTGAAAATTCCAATAGCACATGGAGACGGGAATTATTTTGCAGATGGAGATACACTTAAAGCTCTGCAGGATAACGAACAGATAGTCTTTAGATATTGTTCTGGCGATGGCAGGATAACGAACGAGAGTAATCCTAACGGATCGGTATTTAATATCGCGGGAATCATGAGTAAACAGGGAAATGTTTTGGGGATGATGCCGCATCCCGAAAGAAGCAGCGACCCGGTTTTGCGGAAAACGGACGGCAGTTTAATATTTAGATCACTTGCTAATTATACTTTAAATTAAGAGGTAAAAAGATGTTTGGTAATTTAGGTGCAGGCGAAATAATTTTAATCCTGCTGGTTATTCTGATTCTTTTCGGAGCCAAAAAAATTCCTGAACTTGCTCGCGGCATTGGAAAAGGAATGAGTGAGTTTAAAAAAGGTCTGAAAGATGTTGAGGATGAGATAAAAACATCCGATTCTGAATCGAAAAAAATTGACGAGAAAAAAAGTTAGGTATTCGAATTTGATTCTTTAACCTGTCTTCCACAGATAGATTCATGGTAGCAAATTTGCTGCGAATTATAACGTTTTTCACAAGTTACTTTTATCCATCTTTCAAGTTTTACCATGTAAGATTCCTCTTTGCTAATCTTCAACTCAAAGAATGATATTAAATTCAATTTCATTAAATTTGATGATTAAAATTTTATCCTCTTCTTCAAATCAGGGAAAACAAATATGAGTATTCTTGTAGATAAGAAAACCCGCCTCGTGGTGCAGGGAATTACGGGCGGAGAAGGATCCTTCCATACAGAGCAAATGATTGAATACGGAACTAAAGTTGTGGCAGGCGTAACACCCGGAAAAGGTGGTCAGCAGTTCAACGGTGTCCCGGTTTTTAATACCGTTGAGGAAGCTGTCATGGAAAAGAAAGCAAATACATCCGTAATCTTTGTTCCGCCGGCTTTTGCCGCAGATGCAATTCTTGAAGCAGCTGGTTCGGGAATAAAAGTAATTATTTGTATCACAGAAGGTATTCCCGCAGCAGATATGATTAAAGTCTATAACTCGATTAAAAATAAAGGTGTTGTCCTCGTTGGTCCTAATTGCCCTGGAGTAATTTCACCGGGAAAAGCTAAGGTAGGAATTATGCCGGGCTTTGTTCATAAAAAAGGAACAATTGGTGTTGTGTCCCGAAGTGGAACTTTAACCTACGAAGCAGTAAAACAATTAGTTGATGTCGGATTGGGACAATCTACTGCGGTGGGAATTGGAGGTGATCCGGTGATTGGTTCCGGATTTACAGATATTATTAATTTATTCAATGAAGATCCGGATACCGAGGGAATAGTAATGATTGGTGAAATTGGTGGCAGTGCAGAAGAAGAAGCGGCTGCATTTATAAAGAAGAATGTCACAAAACCGGTCGTGGGATTTATAGCAGGAAGAACTGCTCCCCCGGGAAGAAGAATGGGACATGCTGGTGCTATTATCTCTGGAGGAAAAGGAACCGCTGCGGAAAAAATGGCAACAATGAAAAAAGCAGGTATTGTTGTGGTAGAGAATCCTGCCGAAATTGGAACTACCATGCTGGGAGAATTAGATAAAATTAAAAAGAAACCGAAAAAGAAAAAGGCAGGCAAGGCATCTGCAAAAAAAGCATCCTCAAAGAAAAAGAAAGAAAAGAAGAAATCTTCCGGTAAGAAGAAAAAGAAAAAATAAATTTATTTGAAATATTCCATTTTAAAATACAAAAAGCCCGCTTAGCCGGGCTTGTATTTTAGTTAATTAGAACGTTAAAAAAGTCAGGAGAAAAATTGAACAATAAAACTTTAGCCATCATTAAACCTGATGCGGTTGAGAAAGGGTATTCCGGGGAAATAATTGCAATGATAATTAAATCAGGATTTAAAATTAAAGCGATGAAAATGGTTCATTTAACTAAATACTCTGCAGAGGGTTTTTACACAGTTCATAAAGATAGACCGTTCTTCAACGATCTGGTTGCATATATGACATCCGGTCCGTGTATTCCTATCGCACTTGAAAAGGAAAATGCCGTGGACGATTACAGAAAATTAATCGGTGCAACCGATCCCGCTAAAGCAGAAGAAGGAACTGTGAGAAAATTATTCGCAGTTGATATACAGAATAATGCCGTCCACGGATCAGATTCGGATGAAAATGCTGTCAAAGAAATTGCCCACTTCTTTTCTTCGGATGAGCTGTTAAATAATTCTAAAACTTGAGTTTCAATCTAAAATATTTTTGCACACTGCTGGTAATTATCTCAACATTTCTAAATTGTCAGCTACCCAATAATTCAGAAAATCAATTTAAACTCGGTGCAGATGTACTGGTTGAAAAACATCTGAATTTATTGAATGATAAAAAAATTGGTTTGGTAATAAATCATACTTCCTTTTTATCAAACTCTACTTACATTTTGGATACACTTCTCTCATTGAAAGTAAATGTATCTGCTATTTTTTCTCCGGAACATGGCTTTTACGGTGATCTCGAGAGAGGAAAAATCATTTCCAATTCTGAAGTAGAAGGGATTAATGTTTACTCGCTTCATGGAAATGTAAAAAAGCCCACTAAAGAAATGTTTGAAAATCTGGATTTGATAATTTATGATATACAGGATTTGGGTGTGCGGTTTTATACTTACGTTTCAACACTTTACTATGTCCTGGAGTCTGCAGTTAAATATAATATTCCTATGATTGTACTTGAAAGACCAAATCCAAACGGTGGTTTAAAGGTAGCCGGACCAGTATTACAAGGTGATTACAGATCTTTTATTGGATTAACAGAAATTCCAATTGTATACGGAATGACCAGTGGAGAGCTGGCTCAGCTTTATTTGAATGAATTTATTTTAAACTCAAATTCAATGTATAAATTAACCGTAATACGAATGCAAAAATGGAACCGGGAAATGAGCTGGGAAGAAACCGGAATTAAGTGGAACCCGCCCTCTCCTAATATCCCGGATGTAGGGACTGCATTGGTTTACCCGGGAATTTGTTTAATCGAAGGGACAAATATTTCGGAAGGAAGAGGAACTGAAAAACCATTTCTCCAGATCGGTGCCCCGTTTGTTTCGTCCGAAAAATTGATTGCTGAAATGAAGAATTTTGGGGATGAGTCATTTGAAATCTACCCGGTTGCATTTAAACCGGAAAGTATAATTGGGAAAGCAGAAAATCCTAAATATCAAAATGAAATTTGTAATGGAATATCGATCAAAATAGTAGACGGGAAGAAATTTGATGCGGTAAGTTTTGGAGTTAATCTAATTTATGTTTTGCATAAATTATATCCTGATCAATTTAAGTTTAACAAAGAGCATTTTGATTTACTGGCAGGAACAGATCAAATAAGAAATTCAATTTTGAATAACCACACACCTGGTTATATAATAAATTCCTGGGAAGAAGAATTAACTTATTTTAAATCAATCAGAGAAAAGTATTTACTTTATTAAAGTTTACCGGCAACTTGGAAATGGCTGAAGCCCACTTCGATATCGATTTTATTATTCCAATATTAAAAAGTCGGGGCTGATTTAGCTGCGTCCTTCAGGACGTGGACTATAGATTACCAAAATTTAACTTGGGTTTTAACCCTTTAATGAAAGGAATAAAATGAATAAACTTATTTTTATAATATTATCACTTTTAGTTTTTACCGTAGCTTGTAATAATAAAACTGAAAAAGAAGATAAGAGTACCGAAGAACTGGGTTCCACATTCGACAGCACCTCTTTACAAACTACGAAGCTAAATGAAGAGGAAGCAGGCGATCAAACGTTTTTAATGAATTACAAATTTAATCCGGGTGAAGTATTAAAATACAGGATGAGTGTATTCTCTCGTAACGAGCAGCACATGGAAGCCGATACAATAATGGATTCATCTTTTGATCAGACGCTTATTTATTTAATCAACTTTAAGACTATTTCAATAGATGAAGATGAAATTATTGAGCTTCAGTGCACTGTAAGCTCTATAAATCTGAATGCAAGTGGAATGGGTAAAGAAATTACTTATCAATCCGGGACTAAAAGCGATTCTGTCGATCAGCAGCAGTTTGCAGAGCACGAATCTTTTATAAACAATCCCTTTAATCTTCGGGTAAATAAGTACGGCGAGCTTATAGAAATTTATAAAACCGATAAAATCTTGAACTCTTATTTATCTTTAAGAGGATTGCAGGATTCAGTTAAGACAGAGGATAAAGCAGTGTTAAAACAGGATTTATCCGAAAGAATAATTAAACCGCTGATTGCGCAAATCATCCGCGAAGTTCCAAAACACAAAATGGCAAAAGATTCAACCTGGTCATACCAGAGGCAATCAATTCCAATTTTAACTTTTAATATTGATTATAAAAATTTATATAAGATCGGTGGACTCGAATTGTTTGAAGATCAAAAAGTTGCTGTAATTGATGGTACGGTTGAAACAAAAATTACAGGTGAATCAACTTACAGCGAGGGCAGTGTAAATTATCAGTTTCAGAAACCGATTTCATCTGCGAGCGGAAAAATTTATTTTAATCTCGACAAAGGTTTGATCCAAAAAAGCAGAACGGAAACACGAATGGAAACTGCTTTTACCGTTGAAATGCCCACTCCCCAGGGAATGCAAAAAGGAAATACAAGAGAAATAGTAACAAATGTGAACGTGTTGGAACTGCTGTGAAGTGTAAAAGGATGAGTTATCTCATCCTTTTCAATTTTGCTGATCTGATTGTTTTATTTCCCTAACAACAATCCTCATCCCATCAACTTCTACAACTTCTATCTGCCTGCCGTGTTCAATATATTCAGAATCGGTTACTACATCCACACGCTTACCGTTTATTTCTGCTGTGCCTGCAGGACGCAAAGTTGTTAACGCTATTCCTTTAGCACCTAATAAATCTTTGGCATCTTTACGCGATGTATATCCTGCAACTGATCTTTCTTCTTCAGATAATATAAATCTTTTGAAGATGTTGGATTTAGGAAGATACTTCGCTAGCAGAAAAATTAAAACTAAAGAAAGTAATAGTGCGACCGAGAGCTGAATTATTGCCATGGATACAGCATGCATATCTAAAAACGGATCTTCGCCGACCATCGAAAGGAATAAAGATACTATAACTAAAATTATTCCGCTAATACCGGCAACACCAAAGCCGGGGATCACAAAAACTTCGAGTAAAATTAATCCCAGTCCTATTACAAACAGTAGAATTTCAATAATAGAGGCAAGCTGTAAAATGTATGCCGAGCCAAAAAAGAGGGCGAGTGCAATCAATCCTGCTGTCCCAGGTAATCCCCAGCCGGGTGATTTAATTTCAGCAAGCAGCCCGAAAAAGCCGATCATAATTAAAATTGAGGAGATAATAGGATTATTTAAAAACCTCACAACATCTTCCGCCCAGTTGGATGTTTGGGTTATTGTCTCAGATCCCTCTAAATTAAAATAAGCTAGTACTTCATCAATATTATTTAAGATTGTATCAGCAATCCCGTACTGGTACGCTTCCAATGAAGTTAAGGTAATTAACTGCGTTGAATCAACTAATCCCGGAACGATAACTCTTTCATCAACCATTCCTTCCGCAATATCGGTTCTTCTACCGTTTTTTTCAGCAGTTGATCTCATCTCGGAACGCATGTAGGATTGATATTTCTCCCCGACTTTCTCACCTGTTTGATCTACAACAGTTGCAGCACCAATCGAGCTGCCTTTAACCATTACAATTTTTCCACAGGAAATTGCTATTAAAGCACCCGCAGAAATCGCCCTGTTATTAATAAATGCAATGGTAAAACGATCGGTACCCATAATTGCATCTTTTATTTGTGTTGCAGCATCTACCCTTCCGCCAAAAGTATTTATTTTAAAAATGATAGCTGCAGCTTCATCTTCTTCTGCATTTGCTATTACCCTGCTGATATAAGGTGCTAAGCCTAAATCAATATCGCCTTCGATGTATGCAATGTATACTTTCTGCTGTGCACTTAAAAATGACATTAACAGACAGGACAAGAGTAGGGTTAAAAAAATTGTTTTCAATTTTTATTTGAACCTTATTGTTGATATAAATTTAAATAAATCTCTCATCAGGATTAACCAGCCTGCCGGCAGGCTGGTTCCAGTCAGAGCAGAAAACATAAAATCTTTTTACTCACTCTTCTTTGCAAGTACAGTTGTAATCGCGGATCGTTCAACTTTTACTTTTAAATTATCACTTATTTGAAGCAGAGCAGTTTTTTCTTCCAACCCGGCAATTATTCCATGAAGTCCACCACTTGTAACAACTTTATCCCCTTTTTCCAAATTCGAAAGCATTTTCTCTCTATCTTTAGATCTTTTTTGCTGCGGTCTGATGATCATAAAATAGAATATTAAAAAAATCGCACCAAACATTATAAGTGTGCTGACTAATCCACTTCCACCGCCTTCTCCGCCCTGCGGAGCCATAGCAAATAACAGTTCTAATCCGTCTAAAGCCGGATATTCCATTATACCTCCAATGATATTTTTTTAGATACTAATTTAACTATTTTTTCTTTCCAATCTTTAAAATTGCCCTCAATTATTTTCTCCCGTGCCTCTTTTACCAATTGTATGTAAAAAAACAGATTATGAATACTTGCAAGCTGCAAAGCTAATATTTCACCTGAGTTAAAAAGATGCCTTAAATATGCCCTTGAATAATTATTGCATGTATAACAATTGCAATTTTCATCGAGTTTACTTAAATCATCTTTAAATTGAGAATTTCTTAAACTTAATACACCTTCTGAAGTAAAAATAACCGCATGTCTGGCATTCCGCGTTGGCATTACACAATCAAACATATCAACTCCACGATCAATTGATTCAAGAATATTTTCAGGTCTTCCAACACCCATTAAATATCGCGGTTTATCTTTGGGCATTAAATCTGAACAAAAATCAGTGATATCGTACATTTCCTCTGCAGGTTCTCCGACAGCTAATCCGCCAATTGCATAACCATCAAAATCTAATTTCACGATATCCGCAGCGGATTGTTCTCTTAAATCCTTATAAATGCTCCCCTGAATTATTCCGAACAGGAATTGATTATGATCGTAAAGTGGTTTTGAATTTTCAAATACTTCTTTATTGAGCACAGCCCATTTGCTTGTAAGTTGGGTTGATTTTTTTGCATAATCGTACTCGCAGGGGTACGGTGTGCACTCATCTAATACCATCATAATATCAGAGCCAATGCTTCTTTGAATTTGAATCACTTTTTCAGGTGAAAAGAAATGGGTCGATCCATCCAGATGAGATCTGAATTCAACGCCGTCCTCTTTTAATTTTCTCAAACTGGATAAACTGTAGACCTGGTAACCTCCGCTGTCAGTTAAAATCGGTTCTTTCCAGTTCATAAAATTGTGCAATCCCCCCGCTTTTTCAAGCACTTCTGTACCTGGTCTTAAATAAAGGTGATAAGTATTTGAAAGTATAATTTGAGCTTTAATTTCCTCCTTAAGATAATTTTGATTAACGGCTTTAACTGTTCCCTGAGTACCAACAGGCATAAATGCAGGGGTTTCAACTATTCCGTGATCAGTTTCAAAAAAACCTGCCCGTGCTTTTGTCCCGACTATGTCGGGATTATCTATTGCAGCAACTGAAAATTTAAGCAATCTTTTCCGGTTGATAATTTTTAGTTTTTAAAGTGCATAAATATAAACTTAACGCAATGAAGGGCAAAGGATAATTAAAGTATAATTGAGTGTTTCGAAAATTGAATTTTGAGATGTTAAGACAGAAACTTTTTTTTCTCTTCTTCGTTTGGAATTCTGCAGGTATTCCGTTTACCGAAAAATTTGTATCTGTTTTTTGCGATGAGGGTATAAATAAAATCGCGGAATGGTTTGGGAACCAATATCAAGAAGTACAAGGACCTCCAGATCCCCACCAGGTTTCTGCTGATCCTAATAGCAGCAGTTGATTTAGTATAAACTTTTTTATCGTCAATCAGGACAAAAGTATCGAGAGAATTACTATCCATTTGAAATCTCTCTAAAAGCTCCTGCCCTTTTTCCGATTGCAATGCGGCAAATCTAAACAGATCTTTTTTATCCCTGTCAATAATAAAATTAACCCAGAAGTTGCAGAAGTTACAAACTCCATCAAATAAAATTATCTGCCGATTATCCATTAAACGGAAGCAGGATTAACGATAAGTTTAACAATGTCTACTTTTTGTTTTGAAGATCTGGCAATGAGAATTGTGAACTTATCAATTTTAATGGTTTCACCCTGCTCCGGAATCCTGCCAAGCTTTGTTAAAATAAAACCTGCGAGTGTTTCATAATCACCCTGCTCAATATTTAAATCATATTTTTCATTCAAATGATCGATCTCAATCTTACCACTGATTATAAATGTATCCTTCGCAATTTTTCTGCAGATATTTTCGTCGACATCAAACTCATCCTTTATTTCCCCGAACAGCTCTTCTAATATATCTTCCATCGTTACAATGCCTGCAGTTCCACCATGTTCATCCACTGCAATTGCTATTGAAATTTTCTTATCCAGAAATTCGTTCATCACTTCAAAACTTTTTTTCGTTTCCGGGATAAAACTAACCTCTCTCAAAATTTCTTTTATATTTTTCGGTCTGCTGAATAAATCTTTTGCTAGCGCAATTCCTTTTATATTATCGAGATTTTCTTCAAACACAGGAATTTTTGAAAATCCTGATTCAATGAATGTTGAAATAAGTTCAGAAATGCTCTTTGATATTTCTACTCCAACAATATCAATTCGGGGAGTCATTGCTTCGTATACTCGCTGTTCACCAAGTTCAAAAACCCTGCTAATGAGTGTGCTGTCCTTTTTATCCACCATTCCAACCGTTTCACTTTCCTTAACTAATCCTTTTACATCTTCCCTGTCAAAAAGATGACTGATATTATCAGATTTCTGGCTGGCAGCTTTTGTTAATTTTTCAGAAAATGTTGAAGCCAAAAGTACAAATGGATACATCAGATAAGAAAAAAATCTTAAGGGGATTGCTGAGACTAAAATAACTCTATCAGCTAATTCACGTGAGAAGTATTTTGGAATAATTTCTCCGAAGATTAGAATTATAACAGTCGAGACGGTTAATATTGTAATTTCACCCCATCCAAAAAGTGTAACTAAAAAAACCGCACTGAGGGATGCCAGTGCGATGTTAACAATATTATTACCGATGAGAATAGTTGAAAAGAAAGTTTGGGGATGTTCAACGAAAAATTGAGCATGTAATGCCGCAAAATTTTTCTTACGGGCCCGCACTTCTATTTTAAGCTTATTTGCGACAACATAAGCTAATTCCGTTCCGGAAAAGAATCCGCTCATTACTAATAGTATCAGCAAATAAATAAGTTCGATATCCATTTCTATATAATTTTATAAATAATTAAAACCGTAGCTATAATATAAAGGATAACAGTCACAATCATCGGAATATCAGTTGCCATAATGCGAGTAGTGTTTTCCCCCTTTTTGCTCATATATTCTAAGTACATATACCTGAAAATTCCAAAAACGACAAAAGGAGTGGTATAGATCAATCCTTCAGTACCAAAAACAGATATAGTTCTCGGTGCAACGCTGTAAAGCGCATAGCAAATAATTACCCCCGCAGCTGCAACGGTAGCAATTTGATCGGCGAAATTTAAGGAATACTGCGCAAGTACTTTACGGCTGGATGTATTGCTCTCTTCCGAGATTATGGAAAGCTCAGAGTGCCTTTTCATAACCCCAAGGAATAAAGAAATAAACATCGTCGTTAACAGTAGCCAGCTCGAAATAGGGACCTGTATTACAAATGCCCCAGCAAGTACTCTTAAAGCAAATCCTGCAGCAATCGAAAATATATCCAGTATTACAATATTCTTTAGTAAAAATGAATAGAGAACATTAAGCACTAAAAATGAAACTACAATCAGTATAAATTCATAATTAAAGTAAAAGATCAGCCAGAAAACTGATACTAAAAGCAACGCTGCCGTAATTAAGGCGGAAGATTTGCTGATAGCACCCGAAGGTAAAGGACGGTTTTTCTTTAAAGGATGTGATCGGTCTGCCTCTATATCCACAAGGTCGTTAATCACATAAATTGCGCTGGATGCGAGACAAAAAACAAGAAATGCAAAGATCGTTGCTAGCAGATAATCTTCTTCAAAAATATGAAGAGAAAACAATATGGGGACAAAAACAAAAATGTTTTTAATCCACTGGTGAACTCGGATTAATTGAAGGTATTTAAGTATCATTAAAAGACTGCAATTTCTTCGTACGTTCCGAAAATTTCCTTCAGTTCGCCTACCATTTCACCCAATGAAACTTTATTATGTGCAGCCTTTACAAATACAGGCATAAGATTGTTTCCATTTTCTGCAGCAGATCTTATTTCAGCCAGGGATTCAGCTGCCGCTCCCTCGTCTCTGCTCTGTTTTAAATCTGCAAGTCTTTTCTTTTGTGCAATTTCCACTTCGGGCGAAATAGTAAGCAATGGGATTTCAATTTTTTCATCCTCTTCAACAAAATCATTTATGCCAACGATTATTTTTTCTTTCCTTTCAACTTCCTGCTGGTATCTTTTTGAAAATAGCCGGTTTCAATTGCGGGAATAACTCCACCCATCGCATCCACTTGCTCGAAAATCTTATTTGCTTCCCTTTCCATTTTGTCCGTCAAGGATTCCACGTAGTAACTTCCGCCAAGTGGATCGACTGTGTTAATTACACCCGTTTCGTATGCAATCAGTTGTTGTGTCCTTAATGCGATTTTTACAGCTTTTTCACTTGGAAGAGCAAGAGTTTCATCCATCGAATTCGTATGCAGGGACTGTGTTCCGCCTAAAACTCCGGCAAGCGCCTGGAAGGCGGTTCGTACAATATTGTTTTCAGGCTGTTGTGCAGTTAATGTACATCCGGCAGTTTGAGTATGAAACCTGAGCCACCACGAACGTGGATTTTTTGCACCGTATTTTTCTTTCATTCTTTTAGCGTAAATTTTTCTTGCGGCACGGAATTTTGCTATCTCTTCAAAAAAATCCAGGTGCGAATTGAAGAAAAAAGAAATTCTCGGAGCAAATGTATCTACATCCAGACCTCTTTCAATGCAAGCTTCTATATAAGCAAATCCATCTGCAAGCGTGTATGCAAGCTCCTGAACCGCAGTTGATCCTGCTTCGCGAATATGATAGCCGCTGACCGAAACCGGGTTCCACTGAGGGACCTCATTTGTACAATATTCTATCATATCAGTAATGATTCTCATCGAAGGTTTTGGAGGGTAGATATACTCCTTTTGTGCTATGTATTCTTTTAAAATATCGTTTTGAAGTGTACCACGTAAGCGTTTTAAATCAACCCCCTGCTCTTGAGCCACTGCAAGATAAAAAGCAAAAATCATTGCAGCAGGTGAATTTATTGTCATCGAGGTAGAAACTTTATCGAGTGGAATTTTATCAAAAAGTATTTCCATATCCTTAATTGAAGAAACAGCAACGCCGCAAATCCCAACTTCCCCTTCACTTAAAGGAGAGTCGGCATCCCATCCCATTAAGGTAGGCAGATCATACGCGACTGACAGACCCGTTTGCCCTCTTTTCAACAGATAATGGTACCGTTCATTCGTATCCTCCGGAGTTCCAAAACCTGCAAACTGACGCATTGTCCAGATTTTGCCCCTGTAACTGTTGGGATGTATACCTCTTGTAAATGGATATTCACCTGGAAATCCAATCTCACTCAGATAATTAATATTTTCAATATCATCAGGTCCGTACAGAACTTCCATTTTCTCTCCGCTTACAGATGTAAATTTCATTCCGGTCGTTTTTAAATTTTTAACTTTTGCATCATACTCTGCTTTTTTATTCAGGTATTCTTTATCAACCATAATAAAATCCTCTAACTAATTAATTTCTGAAAAACTTTAGGCTTCAGTTAATACTTAATTTACGTTCTGCCAAACCTTCTGTCAAATTCATCAAGGTTAATCTTAATTACAATTGGTCTGCCATGTGGACAAACATACGGCATTGAGGTAGCAAATAATTTATCGATTAATAGACGCATTTCCTTTTCTTCTAAAATTTCTCCTGCTTTAATTGCAGCTTTACAAGAGTATGATTTTGCGAGGTTATCTTTTTCTTCCAATTTTTTCTCCCTTTGATTAGCAACGTACTCTTCTAAAATTTCAACCAACACCTTTTCTTCTGTCCCCTTTTTTACATCATCCGGAACACCTTCAATTACAACATTATCCTTCCCTTTAAATTTAAGTTGAAAACCAATTCTTGATAAATAATCGTTCAATTCTTTCAACAATTCAATTCTGGATGGATCCAACCTTAATTTTTTGGGAAAAGATCAATTATCATCAATCCTGATTTTATTTGTGAAAGAATGTACTTATTATGAAGTTGAATAATAAAAGGTGAAACTTCTGCCTCGGTTGTTTTTGGTACAGTGGAAATTCTATGATGAATTTCGGTTAATCGTTCTGTTTTCCCAAATGGTCCTTCAATTTCTTCGCCTTGTGATTTCCTTACCACATCATCAGTAATGTTTCCAAATAATAAATCAATTTCTTCATTAGAGAATCTTTTAATTTCAGGTTTGTAAGATTTTGAGAGAGGCCGGTCACTAAAATCATTTTTATCAGATTGGTGAAATTTGTCCACCAATAATTTTTCTTCAGGCAAATCTGTTTCATTAAAGACCATAGAGGGTACAAGATCGTACGAGCCAAGAGTTTTCTTTATAACTGCAAGTACAAAATGATATATATCCCTTTCATCGTCAAATTTTGCTTCCAGTTTGGATGGGTGAATATTTACATCAATTCTTTCAGGATCAATTTCCAAAAAAAGAACAAAGAAAGGGTAATCCCCTTTTTCTAGAATATTTTCGTAAGCCGAAAAAACAGCGTGATTAACATTCTTATTTAAAATAAATCTTGAATTTAGAAATAAATATTGATCGCCTCTGCTTTTTTTAAGTAAACTTGGCTTGCCCAGAAAACCATGAATGTTCATGAATTCTGTTTTTTCTTCAAAAGGAATCAAAGCATCAATTATATTTTCAGAAAAAACTTGTTTGACACGTTCTTCCAGATTTGCAATTGTATAATCATAGACTAGATCTACGCCGTTAAACAGCTTAAATGAGAGATGAGGATTACTGAGTGCGAGCCGGTTAAATGTATCAATGATGTGTTTTAGTTCAGTTGCATCAGTTTTAAGAAATTTTCTCCTGGCAGGCACATTGTAAAAAAGATTTTTTACAGTAACACACGTTCCCTTTGAGAATGAGCCTTTTTCTATTGTAAAACTGCCGTTTGTATTATTTTTAATTGAAGTCCCGACTTCATCATCTCTTGTTTCGCTTTTAATTTCCAGCTGGCTCACAGCCGCTATAGAACTGAGTGCTTCACCTCTAAAACCGAGAGTCTTTATAGCCTCGAGATCCTCAAATGCGACTATTTTGCTGGTAGCATGCTTTTGAATACACAACTTTAAATCAGATTCACTCATTCCGGAACCATCGTCGCAAACCTGTATCAAATTTTTGCCGGCACGTTTTATTACCACTTCGATGCTTCTTGCATCTGCATCAATTGCATTTTCTAAAAGTTCTTTCACAACAGATTCAGGGCGTTGAACAACTTCGCCTGCTGCAATTTTACTGGAAATATTCTCAGGTAATATTTTAATTGGGTTTGCCATTTATCCTTACGTATCTGACTATTTCAAATTCTCCCCTATCCTCAGTTGAGACTATTTTCCATTCCTGATAGTCAATTTCCGGGAATTTAATTTCCCCTTCTGCGTCAAATTTTAAATGAGATAAAATCAACTCATCAGCCTTTGGAATTGCCTGATTATAAACTTCTCCACCGCCAATAATAAATATCTTTTCGTACCCCTTACTTCCGCAGTAATTGATGCTTTCATCCAAAGAATGAAAAATTATTACGTCATCAAATGCTACACTGAAGTTTTCATTTTTCGTAATAATTATATTTTCTCTCCCTTTCAATGGCTTACCTAGTGTCTCAAAAGTTTTTCTGCCCATAATTATCGCCGAACCCATAGTGGTATCTTTAAAATGCTTGAATTCCTCCTTGATGTGCCAGGGCATTTCACCATTTATTCTGCCGATCACACTGTTCTTTGCAATTGCAGCAATAAGGATAATTTTCAAACCGCAACCTCAAATTTTATCTTTTCATGATGTTGATAATTTAGAAGCTCAAAATCTTCAAATACTAATTCATCAATCGGTTTGTTTACAATTTTTAACTGCGGAAGTGGAAGCGGTTCACGCTTGATTTGTTCCTTTAATCCTTCCAGATGATCGTACTTTTCCATTTCAGTTCCCTTATCCCCGACATAAATGTGCGCATCAACAATAGTGTGAGCAAACTGCCCGACTCCCAAACCGGTTTGCTGCGCTATAATCTGAGTTAAAATAGAATAAGCCGCAAGATTAAAAGGAATACCAAGTGCAATATCACCGGACCGTTGCGTTAAATGGCAATTAAGTTTTTTATCAGTTACGTTAAACACAAAGGAATAATGGCAGGGTGGTAATTTGCTTTTAGTCGCGTTCCCTGGTTCCCATGCATTTACAACTAAACGCCGGCTGTTAGGATTTCTTGCTATTTCTTCAATAACATATTTAATTTGGTCTACTTCACGAACAATCCATTGACCATCTTTGTTTTTTTCTGCGCTTGGGAAATGCCGCCAGTAGTATCCGTAAGCTGTTTCGAGATTTCCATTATCATCAGCCCATGCGTCCCAGATTTTTGTATGCTTGCGCAAATTTCTAATGTGATTTTCACCGGAAAGATACCATAGCACTTCCCGCAAAATTGAATTCCAGTGCATCTTTTTCGTCGTTAAAAGGGGAAAACCTTCATTTAAATCAACTTTATAAAAGCCACCAAAATAAGATATGGTATCCACACCAGTGCGGGTTTGCTTCCTGACCCCGTTATCAATAACCGTTTTTATAAGTTCTAAATACTGCTTCATAGATTAAAAGGATTGAGTTACAAATGCTAGTTTAACCGGACTTAATTTACCAATTTTTTCAAACGCGATAAAATTCTAAAATTGAATCTGTTTTACAATTTCTTCGCATGCTTTCCTTATTCCAAATTTGTAATTCTGAATGGATTTCTCCTCATTTTCAAAATAATTGAGTAATTCAACCAGCACCACATTTTCTGGCAGAAATGCTTTTATTTCGGTATCGATCCTTCCACAAATAAGAAATATTTTTTTAACCTTGTTTGAGTAATACATTGATAATAATCCTGCTCCCTTTCCAAATAACGTCTGCCTGTCGAATGCTCCCTCTCCGGTAATAAGATAATCAAATTTATTGAATCGGTCCGCTAACTTTAAATCGTTAAGGATAAATTCATATGAAGATTCACAATAGGAATCAAAGAATATTTGGAATGATGCGGGAATACCACCGCCTGCACCAGATAAAAATTCAAGTGAATTTATTAATCGCTTATTTTTCAATAAGTTAACAATATTAGCAAAACCAGATTCAATTTTATGTAGTTCCTCTATAGTTGCTCCTTTTTGTTTACCAAACACCATTACCCCACCTTCTTCACCTATTAACTGATTCGCAACATCGGCAATAGGAATCATATCAAAAGGAAGATCAATTTTATTCCATTCAATTTCTTTAACTTCATCAAAATAGTCCGGGAGCACGGGCAGAATATTGCCATCGGTGTTTAATAACTTTAAGTCCATGGCATTCATCATCCCCAGTCCCATATCAATCGTCGCTGTGCCGCCGACTCCAAAATATACTTTATCAGCTAATAATTTACCTGTTTTTACATCATCGCATATTTTTAAGAGCAATTCTCCAATTCCCTTTGAGGAAAGGAATAAAGGCTTCCTGAAATTCTTAGGGACAACTTTTAATCCAAGTATTTCTGCTGACTCGATAAAGATTGAACCGGTCTCCGGAACATAAAGTACAGAACATTCCATTATCGAATTATCATAAGGAGTGGATATTTTATAATTTTTAAGTTCACCACCAAAATGAAACTTGCAGACATTAAGAAATCCGTCTCCACCATCTGAAATTGGTTTCTTGGTCAATTCAAAATTTGGAAGATTTGCAAGATTTTCAAATATCAATTCAGAAAGTGTCACTGAATCTGCACATTCCTTAAAACTATTTGGCGCGATCAAAATTCGTTTATTCATCAATCATTAAAAACGATTTTTTATATTTGAAGTCAGCTATGAAAAAGATACTACAATTTTTCACTTCAAAGATAAAATATTTTATTCTTATATATGCTTCAATTCAGCTGTTGTTAATCCTAACCTCAGATATTTATTATACAAGCGATGCATCTTATTATTATAATCTTGCACAACAGTGTATTGATCACAACGAGTATTATCCTGCTAAAGAACATCTGTATGAGGATTATATTTTCGCACCTCTTTATATTAATGTAACAATCATAATACTCAAGATGTCCAACTCTCCTTTAACTATAAGCCTGTTCAATTTTTTAATCATACTTGTTCAGATATTGATTCTTTATAAAATAGCTTTAAAGATCTTTTCTGATAAAATTGCCAGTATTTCAGTTTTGTTATATATTTTTTACTTAAATACTTTAGGTCTTTCTATACTGAATTATACCGAATTATTTTTCGTATTACTGATATCATTATCGATCTATTTGTTTCTGCAGAGTAAAAATTATTCTTTAGTACTATCTGGAATAATCCTTGGTGGAGCTATTGCTGTGCGGCCGACAGGATGGGTACTGTTTATTGCTTTTCTTGCTTTACAATTATACGTAAGCTACAAAAATAAGAAGCTATCTAAATCATATTTCTATTTATACGGCGGAATTTTAATTTTCATTTTATGTTTCGGGAAATGGACATATTCTCATTTTGGAAAATTTGAATATTCGTCCACCACCGGTCCGGTAAATTTACTAATAGGTGCAAATGATGACGCTACCGGGGGATTTAAAGCCACGGTTTTTGAAAAAGGTAAAGCGGGCTACATCGAACATCCTGAAACTCTTACCTACATCCAGAAAGAGGATTTTTACCGCGGGAAAGCAATCATTTGGATAAAAGAAAATTCATTAAAATGGATATCTCTTGCACCATTAAAGCTTCTGCATGCTTTTGCCTGGGATGATATTGCAATGTCATCTCTGTTGGGATTCCAGGAAATAAATTTTGGCAGAGCACTTAAAAATTTATTTGCAGGAAATAGGACATCAAATAAATTAGAAAACGAATCAGTACTTAAATATATTTTTTACTTTTTTATCTTATTTCTTCATCATCTTTATTATTACCTGCTGCTGGGAGCAATCGGTTTTGGACTATTTCATATAATAAAAAATAAATTAAGCAATGATGGAATTAAATTGATCTTATTCTTTTCTCTTATTTCGATTTTATTAATAATGATCGTATTCGGAACACCCCGTTTCAAATACCCGATATTTATTCTACTGCTTCCATTTTCTGCATATTATCTAAATCTTAAATTTGTAGAAGGAAAGCAATATCTTGAAAAAAAATAGCTCAAGTAATCGACATATTCTTCTTTTGTGCCTGTTTATTTTTCTCGCTGTTGTGGTCCGTATCTATTTCCAGGTAAATCACGTTTTTTCTGATGATGCTTATTATTCTTACTTGAGTTATTCCTTTTTGAATGGCGATTTTACACACAACTACCTGGGATATCCTGTATTCCCACTGAGAACTGGTTTCATAGCCTTAACTTCATTCTCTATGATGATTTTCGGAACGAATGAAACCGCAACAATAGTATTCCCTTTTTTATTTTCCATTTTAAATTTAATTCTTACATACAAACTCACATTGATAATAACAAAGGACAAAAATGCAGCTTTAAGGGCAGCATTTTTAATGGCACTCTTCCCTACCGATGTTGTATTTGCATCATTAAACTTTCCTGATTTAATGAATGTACTCTTTATAAATCTGGGGATCTATTTCCTTTTGAAGGCTTTTTATCAAAAAAATATAAAAGTAGCACTGCTTGGTGGGACAGCTTTTTTTATTTCAATGCAATTCAAAGAAAATATCTATTATATATCTATTCTCCTGTTGATTCTGCTTATCTATAATAGCTTTAAGAAAAAACAAATCAGTTACCAAATTTTAATTGGAATTTTATTTATTGGTCTTAATGTTTTGATTGAAGGATTCATTTACATTTTACTTCACAACGATTTCTTCTACCGCTTTACGATTACATCGCTAAATTACCAATACAGCTTCTATGATTTTTTCCCTTACACGGCACAAAAGATGAGTGGCTCAAAAGATTATTTTAGAAATCTTTTTGATCAGATATTTTTTATAAATGGGAGAGCAATATTTCTTCGGAGGTTTTATATTTTTCTGCCCATCATAGCTTCTATTCAGAGTGTAATAAACTTCAGAAAAAAGGAGTATCTACTGCTCATTTTCTGGTTTGCCGGATTAGCTGTGTTATTAATTGCTTTCACAACTTCATTCACAGAATTTAAGCCTCTCGATCTACAAAGAAGCTGGTACATTTACCCGGTTACTATGCCAATGATTATTTTATCCGCACAATTTATATCAAAATTTAAAAAGCAGGTTTCGTTTTTACTAGTAATCATCTATACTCTTGGCAGCTTAATTATGTGCTATCATTATGAAATCTTTTTTGATAAAAGTAATTTGACTTCGTTAAAAGTCTATCTAATTGAAAATTCGGAAAAGCAAATATTTACGGATCATTTTACCAAATACAGCATAGATTTAATCAGGAGTTATAAAACTGAAAGCAAATCGGAGAGAATTTCAGGTAAAGATTTTAATTTCAGTAAAATAAGCGAAGGTGACTGGATTCTTTACAATAAAAAGCATATTGATGAGCTTAAGATGCAGAAGTACAATTTTCCTGATTTTTCAGTACTTAACTCAAATGAATATAAAAGAGTTGCAACCTTCCGTGATTTTGTCATTTATGAAAAAATCATCCAATAAAAATTACATTCATACCTTAAAAGTATTTTGTAAATTTACAATTGATATTCTAAAACAGCGTAAAACTAGATGGAAATAATAGAATATAATGAAAAGTGGAAAGATTTATGGGATGGGTTCGTGGTAGAATCCAACAACGGTACGATTTTCCACATGCAAAAATTTTTTGATTACCATTCCCCCGGAAAATTCAATTTTAACCATTTACTGTTTTTAGATAAAGGACGAATAACCGCACTTCTGCCCGGCTCACGCATCGGCGATCTATATGAATCCCCCATTGGTGCAAGTTACGGTTCTATTGTAACCAAAGATGTTAAATTCGCAGATGCTATGGAAATTATTTCTACATTGATTGAGTACGGGAAAAAAGTCGGAATAAAAGAATTTCTTTTAACTTCTGCACCGCGTGTTTATGAAAAACATCAAAATGAAAATCTCGATTTTGCAATGCTTTGGCAGGGCTTTAATTACGATCTGCATTACATCTCAAGTGCAATAAAACTCAATACTGAAACTGATATTATCTCACGTTTTCAGCAGACTATTCGGAGGAATATTAGAAAATCATTGAAAAATCCCGATATAAGAGTTGAAATTAATGAACGATACGATGAGTTTTATCCGATTTTAATTGAAAACAAAGCACGACACGATGTAAAACCTACCCACTCGCTTGAAGATCTCTTAAAACTAAATGAACTTCTTCCTGAAAGATTAAAACTTTTTATGGTTTATTACAAGGATAAACCAATCGCAGGTTCATCGGTTTTTATTTGTAATGATACGATTACACTTTGCTTTTATAATATGCTTCTTTATGAATATGAAAACTTAAAACCGATTCATCGTATTATGTACGAAGTCGTAAAATGGTCGACAGAAAATGGTTATAAATATCTTGATATCGGAGTTTCGCAGGATACAAAAGCCGATAATCCGATGACACCAAGCATGAGCCTGATAGATTTTAAAGAGAAGTTCGATGCAAAAACCGTGATGCGGAATACACTTCGAAAAAAAATATAATCATTAATGTCGCTTAAAATGAACTCGAAGAAAAAAGTTTTAATTACATTCCTTGGAAATATCAATTACGACACTCGCTGTAAAAATCTTTATGATTCACTTATAGTAAACGGTTATGATGCTTCCTTTTTGGGATTCGACTGGCTGACAAAAGATTTTAAAGAAACACTGGGCAGTATATCTGTTTATAAATTGAAGAAAGGATTTCTTTCGCTTTCCTTTTATTTAAAATTCATATGGCATTTGAAATTAAGTCTGATGAAATCCCGCGCAAGCATTTTCTTTGCAGAAGATATCTACACACTTCCTTTTGTTGTAATATTCGCGAAAATAAAGCGGGCAAAAGTCTACTATGACTCACGGGAGCTATTTGGACATCTTGCAGGATTAAAGGATAAGAAATTCAAACAGACAATCTGGA
>WOR8_10003541_pt1 | contig 23471 bp, 15 predicted proteins | sample DeeMarSeWOR38_10_FD_19890 | JGI IMG/M metagenome (IMG submission 19890) | reverse complement strand
CGCGACGCGACCCGGCGCCACGGCGCGCTGCTGATCGCGGACGAAGTCCAGAGCGGCATGGGGCGCTGCGGGCATTTCTTCGCGGTGCAGGCCGACGGTATCGAGCCGGACCTGCTGACCAGCGCCAAGTCGCTCGGCGGCGGGGTTCCGTGTGCGGCCGTGCTCAGCCGCAACGACATCGCGGAACAATTCGGGCCGGGAGACCTCGGGACCACCTTCGGTGGCGGCCCGCTCGCGGCGGCCGCGATCATTGCCGTGATCGATGCGATCGCGAACGAGGACCTGCTCGCGAACGTCCGTGAACGCGAGGCGCAGATACGCGGATGCTGCATGAGCGGCCCGGTCATCGGCATCCAGGGCAAGGGGCTGCTGCTCGGTCTCGTCTGCAACCGGCCCGCGAAAGAGGTGCGCGATGCGCTGCTCGAGCACGACATCCTCACCGGCACGAGCGCAGACCCGAACGTGGTCCGTATACTCGCGCCTCTTGTTATTACCGACGATCATGTCGACCGACTCGCGCGTGCGCTTGCCGCAATTCCGGGCGGCGATGCATAACGACTGCAAGGAAATCTGATGAAGACGTTTAACGACCTGGCCGAACTCGGCAACGAGGAAATCAGCGCGCTGCTGGAACTCGCCAACCGGCTCGACAAGCATCCCGAACCGCAGGCACTGCAGGGCAAGGTGCTGTCGCTGCTGTTCCTGAGCCCCTCCCTCCGCACGCTGGCCTCGTTCCAGGCGGCAATGACGCGCCTCGGCGGCGGCTCTTTCGTCATCTCGCCCGACATGTCGATCCACGGACTCGAGACGCGGCCCGGCATCGTGATGGACGGCACCGCGGCCGAGCACATCAACGAAGCCGTACCGGTCATTGCGTCGTACGGCGATGCGATCGGCATTCGCGCGTTCGCTGAACGCAAGAACCTCGAACACGACATGGCGGAGACGGAGTTCAATACGCTGACGGGCCTCATCGATACGCCGTGGATCAACATGGAGTCGGCGATGAGCCATCCCTGCCAGAACCTAGCCGACTGGAAGACGCTGGACGACCTGGCCATCCCGGCCAACGGCGGCAAGTTCGTGCTGAGCTGGGCGTTCCACCCGAAAGCGCTGCCGCTCGCGGTGCCGGCCTCGACTCTCTACACGGCGGCGCGCCGCGGCATGGACGTGACCGTATTGCGGCCGGAGGGATTCGAGCTGCCGGAGCCCGTAATGCAGCGCGCGAAAGCCGCGGCAGAAGCGGCGGGCGGCGCCGTCCGGGAGACCAACGACCGCGTCGAAGCGATGGAAGGCGCGCATGTCATTTACGCCAAGTCCTGGTCGTCGACGCGACATTACGGCGACCGCATCAACGACCAGAAGCTCCGGAACGCACTGGTCGACTGGTGCGTCGACGAGCCCTGGTTCGAAAACGCGCTCGACGATTGCAGATTCATGCATTGCCTGCCGGTGCGCCGCGGCGTGGTCGTTGCCGATGCGATCCTCGACGGACCGCGCAGCGTCGTGATCCACGAAGCACGCAATCGCATGCTGGCACAGATGGCCGTCCTGCACCGTATGCTCGGAGGCAGCAAATGACGTCAAAACGCGAACTCGCCATCGTCGTATCGGCGCTCAAGCACGCGGCACCCTACCTGCGGCTCTTCAAGGGCAAGGTCTTCGTCCTCAAAGCCGGCGGCGAAATATTTGCCGACAGGGCTGCGACGAAGGCGCTGATGGAGCAGGTGGGCATTCTTCACCAGGTCGGCATCCGCGTCGTACTGATACACGGCGGCGGCCCGCAGTCGACGCAGCTCGCGGCTGCCCTGGGCGTCGACACGACCTTCGTCGACGGCCGCCGCGTGACGGATGACGCATCCCTCGACGTCGCAACCATGGTGCTCAACGGGCAAATCAACACGCGGGTCCTTGCGGCCTGCCGTGACCTGCAGATCCCGGCCGTCGGCATCAGCGGGGTCGACGCCGGACTCATCCGGGCGCACAAGCGGCCGCCGGTGGAACGTGCGGATGCGTCGACCGTCGACTACGGTTTCGTCGGTGACATCGACTCCGTCGACGCGGACGTATTGCGCAAGCAGCTCGACAACGGCCTCATGCCGGTCGTTAGCCCGCTGTCCTGCGACGAGACCGGCACGCTGCTCAACATCAACGCCGATACCGTCGCCGCCGCCATCGCCGCGGAACTCGGCGCCGAGAAGCTGATCCTGCTGACCGGCGCGCCCGGCATCCTCGAGGACGCCTCGGATCCGCATTCGCTGATCAGCTACATCGACCGCGCGCAGCTCGACAAGCTGCGCGACGACGGCAAGCTCGCCGACGGCATGCTGCCCAAAGCGGCGGCTATCGATGCGGCCCTCGCCAACGGCGTTAGTCGCGTCCACGTGATCTCCTACAACTTCCCGGACAGCCTGCTGCTCGAGGTGTTTACCAACGAAGGCACCGGCACGCTCGTTGTCAACGACATTGCCGCCCTGACGCCCGAGGAGCAGGCGGGCGGTGGATCATGACGCGCCTGTGGGACAAGGGCCTGCCGCTCAGCGAGCGCGTGCTGCGCTACACCGCCGGCGAGGACCACCTGCTGGATGCCCGTCTCGTGCCGTATGACGTGCGCGGCTCGATCGCGCACGCGGAGATGCTCGCGGCAACGGGGCTGATCGAAGACAGCGACGCGAGGGCCATTCGTGACGGCCTGCAGCAGCTGCAGGCATCGTTCGAAGCCGGCGAATGGCGCATCACGCTGCAGGATGAAGACGTGCACACGGCACTCGAGACGCGGCTCACCCGCGCCATCGGCGACGCCGGCGCGCGCCTGCATCTCGGCCGCTCGCGCAATGACCAGGTCCTTACCGCGCTGCGGCTTTACCTGCTCGATGCGGCCGACGATCTGGTCACGAGGATAGCGGCACTGCGCGAGTCCGTGACGCAGCTGACAGAACGCCAGGGCGAGGTGCCGCTGCCCGGCTACACGCACATGCAGCAGGCCATGCCGTCCTCGGTCGCGCTATGGTGTGGTGGTTTCGACGAGGCCTTTGCCGACGCCTGCGACGGCATCGGCGCGGCCAGGCGACGCATGGACAAGAACCCGCTCGGTTCTGCCGCGGGCTACGGCACCCCGGGCCTGCCGCTGGATCGCGAAATGACCACCGAGTCGCTCGGTTTCGCAGCGACACAGACGCCCGTGACGGCGGCGCAGCTCTCGCGCGGCAAAGCCGAAAGCGGCCTGCTCTTCGAGATCACGCTGCTGCTGCAGGACGTGGGACGCATGGCCGCCGACCTGCTCATTTTCTACATGCAGGAATTCGGCTACGTCGCGCTCGCCGCCGATGTAACGACGGGCTCGTCGATAATGCCGCAGAAGCGCAACCCCGACGTCCTCGAGCTGCTGCGCGGCGCGTCGGCAACTGCCCACGCGTGCCTGGACGAATCGCTGATGATCACTGCCAAGCTGCCGTCGGGATACCACCGCGACCTGCAGCGCCTCAAGAGCCCGTTGTTCCGCGGCATCGATCTCGCCGTCGACAGCGTGGACATCCTGGCGCACGTGCTGGACGGCATCGCGTTCGTGCCGAGCCGGGTACGCCTGGACGAAGGCGTCTATGCAACCGAGGAAGCGTACCGGCTGGTCCGTGAGAAAGGCATCCCGTTCCGCGAAGCGTATCGGGAGATCGCGAAGCGGTATGCCGCGAGCTGACCGCACTCTATAATCGGGACTGCTTCCCGGGGGACTCCACCATGACACGACTCATCCTGCTCATTGCCGCGATTTCCGGTTTCACCCTGTTCGGCTGCGGCCAGTCCGGGCCGCTGTACCTGCCCGGGGATCCGAGCGAAATTCGCGACGCGCCGCGACCGGCGCAGAACGCGGATGAAGAAGAGGATGAAGACGGCGACGACGAAAGCTGAGCCGGGTAGCTCTGCATGGCCGACGCCGACCTGGTCCTGATCGATGGCTCGTCGTACCTGTACCGCGCCTACCACGCGCTGCCGAAACTGAGTAATTCCGCCGGCGAACCCACCGGGGCGCTGCACGGCGTACTCACGATGATCAACAAGCTCGTCCGCGAGCAGCCTGCCAGGCGCATTGCGGTCGTCTTCGACGCGCCGGGCAAGACCTTCCGCGACGAGATGTATGCCGAGTACAAGGCGAACCGGCCGCCGATGCCCGACGACCTTCGCGAACAGGTGGAGCCGCTGATCGACGCGGTGAAGGCCATGGGATTGCCGCTGCTGCGCGTCGAGGGCGTCGAAGCCGACGACGTGATAGGCACGCTGTGCCGCCGCTGCGCCGACGAGGGCAAGAACGTGCTCGTCTCGACGGTGGACAAGGACATGGCGCAGCTCGTCAGCGACAGGATAACGCTGGTTAACACGATGTCCGGCCAGGTCCTCGATCGCGACGGCGTGAAAAAGAAATTCGATGTCTTCCCCGAGCAGATCATCGACTACCTCGCGCTTGTCGGCGACAGCTCGGACAACATACCCGGCGTGCCGCGCGTCGGCGCGAAGACCGCCGCAAAATGGCTCAACGAGTACCCGACTGCCGACGACATCATCCAGAACGCGGCCGACATCGGCGGCAAGGTCGGCGAGAGCCTGCGCGAGAACATCGAACAGCTGCAGCTCTCCCGCGACCTGGCGACGATCCGCCAGGACATCGACCTGCCGGCAAGCCTGGACGACCTGGTCCCGAGTGAAGCGGACGAGGCCGCGCTGCGAGAGATCTACGGGAGATTCGAGCTGCGCCAGCTGTTGCGACAGCTCGACGGCGATGCCGGCAATGTCGGCGAAGCGCCCGCTGCCGAAGTCGACGCCGAGGGTGACTACGAGACGATTCTCGACTGGGATGCTTTTGACCGCTGGCACAAGGCCATCGAGAAAGCGAAGCTCGTCGCGCTCGACACCGAGACGACGAGCCTCGATTACATGGAGGCGGAACTCGTCGGCATTTCCCTGTCCGTCGAAGCGGGCAAGGCCGCCTACCTGCCGCTGGCGCACGACTATCCGGGCGCGCCGGAGCAGCTGCCGCGCGGCGAGGTGCTGAAGAAGCTCAAGAACTGGCTGCAGGACCCCGCACAGAAGAAAGTCGGCCACCACCTGAAATACGATGCCCACATCTTCGCGCGTTACGATATCGCGCTGGCGGGGATGGCCTTCGACTCCATGCTCGAGTCCTACGTGCTGAACAGCGTTGCGACGCGCCACGACATGGACTCGACCGCGCGTCACTATCTTGGCCGCGAGACGATCCATTACGAGGACGTCGCCGGCAAAGGCGCGAAACAGCTCACCTTCAACCAGGTCGACCTCGACACGGCGGCGCCCTATGCCGCGGAAGACGCCGATATCACGCTGCAATTGCACGGCAAGCTGTGGTCGGAGCTCGGCAAGACCGAATCGCTGAAAAAGGTCTACACCGACATCGAACAGCCGCTCGTGCCCGTGTTGCTCGCGATGGAGGAAACCGGCGTGCTCATCGACAAGCAGATGCTTGCCGACCAGAGTCACGAGCTGACCGGGCGCATGGCGGAACTCGAACAGCAGGCGCACGAACTGGCGGGCGGGCCGTTCAACCTCGGCTCACCCAAGCAGCTGCAGCAGATACTGTTCGAACAGCAGGAACTGCCGGTGATCCGCAAGACACCGAAAGGCCAGCCTTCGACCGCCGAGGACGTGCTCGCCGAACTCGCGAACGACTATGAACTGCCGCGCGTCATCATCGAGTATCGCGGGGTCAGCAAGCTCAAGAGCACGTACACGGACAAGCTGCCGCTGCAGATATCGAAGAGCACCGGCCGCGTACACACCTCCTACCACCAGGCTGTCGCGGCCACCGGCCGCCTGTCGTCCACGGACCCCAACCTGCAGAACATCCCGATCCGCACGCCCGAGGGCAGGCGTATCCGCAAGGCCTTCATCGCGCCGCAAGGGCAGGTCCTGCTCGCTGCCGATTACTCGCAGATCGAGCTGCGCATCATGGCGCACCTGTCCGGCGACGAGGGACTGCAGTCGGCGTTCGCTGCCGAGCAGGATATTCACCGGGCCACCGCGGCCGAGGTATTCGGCATGGAGCTCGACGCGGTGTCGGACGACCAGCGGCGCTCGGCCAAGGCCATCAACTTCGGCCTGATGTACGGGATGTCGGCTTTCGGGCTCGCGAAGCAGCTCAACGTCCCCCGCGGGGAGGCACAGGAGTACATCGACCTGTACTTCGACCGTTACCCGGGCGTGAAGGCGTTCATGGACGACATCCGCAGCCGGGCGAAAAAGCAGGGCTTCGTGGAAACGGTGTTCGGGCGGCGGCTTTACCTGCCCGAGATCAACGCGCGTAATCCGCAACGGCGCCAGTACGCGGAGCGCACCGCGATCAATGCGCCGATGCAGGGGACTGCCGCCGACATCATCAAGCGCGCGATGATCACCGTGCAGGACTGGCTGCAGACGTCGAAACCGGGCGCGCGCATGATCATGCAGGTGCACGACGAGCTCGTTTTCGAGGTCCAAAAGGAAGCCGTCGACAAGGTGCGCCGCAAGGTCGTCGAACTCATGGAAGACGCCGCAGAGCTCGACGTGGCCCTCAAGGTCGATGCCGGTACCGGGCACAACTGGGACGAAGCGCACTGAGCCCCCGGACCGATCGGGCATCGAGACTCGGTCTAAACTATTTTCCCATGTTTTTCATAGATTTATGGGGCGCAAGGAACTAATAAATTGCGCCACACTCTAAATCATCGAGTGCGTGAGTACTTGCCTGTTTACCTCCCTAGACAGGCGCGCAACACGGTAACCCCAAGCCTGTTGCTTCTTCTTGCCCCGGATTAAAATCCGGGGCTTTTTTATTGTTCGCGGTTCGAGAACCGCTCCTACCGCCGTGCCGAACAATCCTCCCTGTAGGAGGGCGCCCCGGCGCGCGATCCGGATCAGCGAGCAGACGACCGGGGTGTTACTCGACCGAAGTAAAGCGGAGCCGCGCGTAGCGCGGTGAGCCATGAGAGAGAGGAATACCCCGGTCGTCTGCGGACCGTCTGGTCACGTGCGTCCCGCCAGGAAGCGCTCCAGAACCTCACGCGCTTCCTGCTCGCCCTCGCGTTTCAAAGCGGAAAACGGCTGCACCGTCGCGCGATCGCCGAGTTCTTTTCTCACGCCGAGTACCGCCGCGGCGGCCGGTCCTTTCTTCAGCTTGTCGGCCTTGGTGAGCAAGACGTGGATCGGCAGCTGTACCGATTCGGCGAAGGCGATCATCCGGCGATCGAAATCGGTAAGGCCGCGCCGGATGTCGACGATGAGTATCAGGCCGGCAAGGCTCTTTCGCGTCTCGAAATACTCGGCCAGCAGCTCACCCCAGTGCCGGCGCACGGACTCCGCGACCCGGGCAAACCCGTACCCCGGCAGATCCACCAGCCGCTGCCCCTCGCGCAGCTCGAAAAAATTAACCAGCTGGGTCCGCCCCGGGGTCTTGCTGGTGCGGGCGAATTGCCGGCGATTCACGATGACGTTGATCGCGCTCGATTTGCCGGCGTTGGAGCGGCCGGCTACGGCTACCTCGCTCCCGGTGTCCGCCACGAACTGGCTGGAGGCGTTGGCACTCTTCAGGAATCGGGCGTCCGGGTATTGTGACATGGGGGTATGGCCACGGGTTTCTGTGTATAATTCATGGCCGCAGAATTGACGGTCCCCCGGCCAGGCGGACCAGATTATACACACGTCGAAAATGACAACGATGGCACCGTCCACCGTGAAGAAGTAACGGTTACATAACATGAAGAACACGCTCGCTTACGTTTGCGCATTTGCCGGCCTGGCGCTGGCAGCTCTCCAGGTCCAGGCCGAGAGCCTCGTAGGAGGTTCGGCAGAAGCCGGCAAGTCCAAGGCCGTGACCTGCGCCGCCTGCCACGGAGCCGAAGGCATCAGTGCGAACCCGCTGTGGCCGAACATCGCGGGGCAAGCCGCGCCGTACCTGGTCACGCAGCTGAAGGCATTCAAGGACGGTGCCCGCAAGAATCCCCTGATGACCAGCCAGGCGATGATGCTCTCCGAGCAGGACATGGCCGACCTGGCCGTCTATTTCGAGAGCCTCCCCGCGCCGGCCCAGGCGGTCGCCGACCCGGGTGTCGTCGTCACGGGCGAGGCACTTTATCGCGGTGGCGAGGTCTCAAACCAGGTAGCAGCCTGCATAGCCTGCCACGGCCCGACCGGGACCGGTAACCCGGCCGCGGGATACCCGGCGCTGAAGGGCCAGCACGCGGCCTACACGGCCAAGCAGCTGCGCGATTATGCCTCCGGTGAACGCGTATCGGACGGCAAGACGCGCGTCATGCGCGAGATAGCAGGGAAGCTAAGCGAAGAAGAAATCGTCGCGCTTGCATCCTATGTCCAGGGACTGAAGTAAGAGCCGGAAGCAGGACGGTACAGAGACAATGAAAAATGCTTTGATTTGCGGGGCGCTGGCCCTGCTGTTACTGATCGGGCTCGCTGCCTGCGGCGGCGACAAGCAACCGGAATCCGCGGCGGAAGCAACGCAGCCGGCGGATGAAGCGCCTGTCGATGAGCAGGTGGCCACCGACGAAGAAACCGTCGCTGACGAGGACGAAGCGCAGGTCGTCGTGGAAGAGTCCGCCGCCGAACCGGAGGGCGACGAACAGCCGATCATGCTCGCCAGGGCCGACAGCACGGACAAGCCTGCACAGAACTGGAAATTCAAGGAAGGCCAGCACTACATTCGCATGGTGCCGAGCCAGCCGACCATGGGTGGCGCGGACAAGATCGAGGTGGCCGAGTTCTTCTGGTACGGCTGCCCGCACTGCTACAGCTTCGAGCCGACCATCAACGCGTGGGCGGCGGAGATACCGGCCGGCGCACGCTTCGTACGTATCCCGGTCGTCTGGAACACCATGCACGAACTGCATGCGCGGGTGTTCTACACGATGGAAGTTCTTACCCGCAACGGCGATCTCGCCGACGGTGAGGCATTCCACAACACCGTGTTCCAGGAGATCCAGACGCGCGGCAACCGCCTGACCAGCGAAGATTCGGTCAGGCGCCTGTTCGAGCGCTTCGGCGTCGATGCCGATACCTTCGACAAGACCTGGAAGTCGTTCGAGGTCGACCAGAAGCTCCGCGTCGCGAAAGACCTTGGCCGCCGCTACAACATCCAGGGCGTACCCGCAGTCGTCGTCAACGGCAAGTACCGTACGGGCGGCCAGGAGGCCGGCAGTTACGATGCGGTCCCGGCCGTCATCAACGAACTGATCGCACGCGAAAGCCAGCGTTAGTCCGGGCAGCCGCATCGCGGAATAGTCGTGAAGAAATCCCTGGCCATTGCAGGACTTGCGATCGTCCAAGCGGTCGCCGCCGCCGCGCCCGGCCCGGACGAATCGTTCTCGCAGCTTGCGGCCCGCTACCTCGACGAAATTTCCGTTCATTCGCCCGTTGCGGCCACTGCACTGGGTGACCATCGGGCGGATGGCCGCCTCGACGATGTAGACACGGCCGCCCGCGAACGCCTCCGCAAGGCCTTCATCGAATACCGGGAGACGCTGGCTGCCATCGAGCGAGGGGAACTGTCGCGCGCCAACCAGGTCGACGCTGCAATCCTGTCGAACGAAATCGAGTCGACGCTGTTCGAACTCGACGCGCTCGAGGAGTGGGCGTGGAACCCACTCTACTACGTACGCCTCTCCGGCAACGCGATCTACGGACTCCTCTCGCGCGATTTTGCACCGCTCGAAGAGCGACTCGATAACGCGGCGTCGCGCCTCGAGCAACTGCCGCGCTTCTTCGCCCAGGCACGGGATTCGCTGCAGCCGGAGCGTGTTCCGAAGATCCATGCCGAGACCGCAATCCAGCAGAACCGCGGCCTCGTGACGATCATCGATTCGATGATCGTGCCGCAACTGCAGGAGTTGCCGCCGGAAACGGCAATGCGCCTGGAGGCGGCGATCGCGACGGCTCGTGAAGCAATCGCCGAGCAACAGGCCTGGCTCGAAGAGGAGCTATTGCCGCGGGCGAACGGCGACTTCCGCATTGGCGCCGAACTCTACGACCGCAAACTCGCGTTCGCCCTGAACTCGTCGTTGAGCCGCCGGGAGATAAGGACGCTGGCCGAACGCGAGTACGAATTCGTGCGCAACGAGATGTACGAAATCGCGAAGCAGGTCTACGCCGAGCAGCACCCGTATACGGCGTTTCCCGACAGCCCCGACGAGTCCTACAAACAGGCAATCATCCGGGCGGCTCTCGAGAAGGCCTACCAGCAACTGCCGCCGCGTGACGAGATCGTCGAGATCGCCAGGCAGTACCTGCAGCAGGCCACCGATTTCGTCGTCGCGAAAAACATCGTCACGATGCCGGAGGAACCCGTCGAGATCATCGTGATGCCGGAGTTCCAGCGCGGCATCGCGCTGGCCTATCTCAGTCCGCCGGGACCGCTCGACCGGGACCAGAAAGCGTTTTACGCAGTGGCTCCGCTGCCGGCCGACTGGACCGAAGCACAGATCGAGTCGTTTCTGCGCGAGTACAACCTGTACTCGATCCAGAGCCTCACGATTCACGAGGCCGTGCCGGGCCACTACCTGCAGCTGGCTTTGAGCAACCGGCATCCTTCGGCACTGCGCAGCGCGCTGTGGTCGGGGCCTTTCGTCGAGGGCTGGGCGGTCTATGCGGAGCGCGTGATGATCGAGGCAGGCTACCTCGATCACGATCCGCTGATGCGTCTTATCAATCGCAAGTGGTACCTGCGGGCGATTACGAATGCGATCATCGACTCGGCCATTCACGTCGACGGCATGTCGCAGGAGCAGGCCATGAAGCTGATGGTCGAGGGCGGCTTCCAGGAGGAGCGCGAAGCGGCCGGCAAGTGGGTGCGCGCGCAGCTTTCGTCGACGCAGCTATCGACCTATTTCGTCGGTTACCAGGAGCACAAGGCCCTGCGTACCGACGTCGAATCGGCGTGGGCGGATGAATTCACTCCGCGCCGCTACCACGACCAGGTGCTTTCCTACGGTTCGCCGCCCGTCCGCTTCGTGCGCGCCCTGATGCTCAACCAGCCGATCCCCTAAGACCCGGTTCCGCGCAGCGGACCGCGACCTCGCGCCGGCCCGGATCTTTTCGCTGCGACCTTTTCTCGTCTCGCCGCATCTACGAGAGACTTTGTCGGCAACTACGTTCCTTTATTCCATTCGGTAATGAGGGCGGGTGCCCCGGGCGTTGAACTCGTCACCGGGCATCAAGTCAGACCGACATACAATAAAGAGGGGTCGGGATGAATTTGACGCAGCTCTGCACCAGGCACTGGCCGTCGGTGGCCGCTGCCGTCGCGCTCGTTGCACTGTTCGGCCTCATCTCGATTGCGAAGCTGCCGATCCAGCTGTTGCCGACAATCGAGCAGCCGCAGGTGTCGATACAGAACTTCTGGCGAGCCGCGGCGCCCGAGGAAATGGAATCGAGCATCATCGAGCCGCAGGAAAACGTGCTGCGCAACACGCCCGGCGTTACCGATATCAATGCCTTTATCAGCCGCGGCGCGGGTTTCATCACGCTGACCTTCGATGTCGGCACCGATATCCAGGAAGCGAAACTCGACGTCATCAACAACCTCAACCAGGCGCCGCCGCGGCCGGCCGACGCCGTCGAACCGCAGGTGTTTGCGGGTGGCGGCCAGCAATCACCGCCTGCGGCATCGCTGCTCATCCGTGTACTGCCGCAGAACCCGAACAAGGAGCTCGCGAGCTACCAGGCACTCATCGAGGAGCACGTAGAACCGCGCCTCGCCCGCATCCCCGGCGTGTCCCAGGTCAACCTGGCGGGCGAGCAGCCGCGGGAAATGCAAATCACGTTCGATGCCTACCGTGCCGCAGCGCTCGGCATCGGCGTAACGGACATCATCGCCACGCTGTCGCGTGCAACGGACGCCTCGGGTGGGTTCGCGGACGTCGGCCGCCGTCAGTACACCGTGCGCTTTGCGGGACAGTTCGAGCCGCAGGACCTCAGCGACCTGATCGTCGGCTGGAGCAACGAGCGGCCGATCTATCTCAACGAAGTGGCGGATATCGACATCGTGCCGCGAAAGCTCGACGGCTTCACGCTGAGGAACGGCTACCCGGCGTACTACATCACCCTGCAGCGCTCTTACGACGCCAACACCGTCAGCATCCTCGACGAGGTCAACCGCGCGATCGTCGAGCTCAATTCCGGCCCGCTTGCGGAAGCCGGGCTGGAGATGGACCTGAGTTTCGACGCGTCGATTCACATCCGCCGCGCGATCGCGCTCGTACAGGGCAATCTCGGCGCCGGCCTGCTGCTCGCCGTCGGCGTCCTGTACTTCCTGATGCGCAGCCGCCGCGCCACATTTCTCGTCACCGCGACGGTGCCGCTGTCGCTACTCGTCGCCTTCGTCGCACTGCGGCTGTTCGACAAGTCGCTCAACGTCATCTCGCTGGCAGGTCTCGCATTCTCCGTCGGCCTGGTCATGGACGCAGCGATCGTTACGCTCGAGAACATCGTGAGATGCCGGCAGTCCGGCCTCGGTTTGCGCGAGTCCGTCGCCAAAGGCACGCAGCAGATCACCGGTGCATTGTTTGCGTCGACGGTCACGAGCGTCGCGATCTTCGCCCCCGTGCTGTTCATGGACGGCATCGAGGGGCAGCTGTTCCAGGATCTCGCACTGACGATCGCGGTCGCGGTGTCCGCATCTTTCCTGATCGCGATCACCGTTCTGCCGGTTGCCGCGTCGTTTCTTCTCAGGCAGGAGGATCGTGACCCCTGCCGTCACTGGTGGACCCGGATTACGGAACTGGTGATGCACCTGACGCGCACGCCGGCCCTGTGCCGTACGTGGGTCGTGGCGATACTCGGCGGCTCGATCATCGCGATCGTCACGCTGATGCCCAAGGCAAACCTGCTGCCGCAGGCGCCGTCGGATTCGCTCAACGCGTTTTTCATCACGCCGCCGGGAAGCACGGTCGGCGTATTGCGCGACGAGATCGCTGCCACGATCGTGGAGCGCATGCGACCCTATATGGAACACGAGAAGCAGCCTTACATTCGCGGCTACAACATGTCTTCCTTCGGCGCGTTCAGCGGCATGTACGTTTACCCGCAGGACCCGTCACGTATCGAGGAGATGATCTCGATCGTGCGCGACGAGGTGCTGGTGGATCTCCCCGATACGCAATCGTTCGTGCAGCGTTCGTCGCTGCTCAACTTCGGCTTCGACGGCGGGCGCGCCATCAACGTCGACCTGCAGGGTCCGGACATCAACGTCCTGTCGCAGATTGCCGTGCAGGCCATGCCCATCGTCAGCCAAGCGGTACCGGGTGCACAGGTCCGCCCGATTCCCGGCCTCGCCATCGCCGAACCCGAACTGCAGCTGGCGCCGAACGACCGCCGCATCACTGCGGCAGGGCTCGACCGGGCGGCAATCGCAACGATCGTGAGGGCGGTGACGAGCGGCACGTGGGTGGGCGAATACTTCGACGGCAACGATCGCATGGACATGATCCTCAAGGGTCCGACCTGGACGTCGCCGGAGCAGCTGGCATCGACGCCCGTCGCTACACCGCTCGCCGGGCTGCAGACACTCGGCGAACTCACCGACATCCGGCGAACCGTCGGGCCGACCCAGCTGCTGCGCGTAAACGGCCAGCGCACGCTGACGCTCTCCGTGACCCCGCCCCCGGAAATGACGGTCCAGGAAGCCCTGCAGGCGCTGCGTGAGACCGCCGGCCCGCAGATCAGGGAACTCATGCCTGCCGGGGTAAGTCTCGCGTACCGCGGCACGGCGGACCGGCTCGACGCGGCATTCTCGAGCATGGCCGTGAACCTGGCGACTGCTGCCGTCGTCCTGTTCCTGATCATGGCGGCGATGTTCCGGTCGCTGCGGGATGCCGCCCTGGTCATGCTGTCCATGCCGCTCGCGATCGCGGGTGGTGTTGGCGCATTGCGCGTACTCAACCTGTTCACGATCCAGGCCATGGACCTGCTGACGATGATCGGCTTCCTCATCCTGCTGGGGCTGGTCGTCAATAACGCCATCCTGCTGGTCATGCAGGTCCGCAACGGCCTTGGCAATGGGCTCGATCGCAGCGCCGCCGTCGCGGATGCCGTGCGCATTCGCGCCCGCCCGATCTACCTGAGCACGCTGACGAGCATCTTCGGCATGTTGCCGCTGATGATCGTGCCGGGCGTCGGGTCCCAGATTTACCGCGGCCTCGCCACCGTCATCATCGGCGGCATGGTGGTCAGCGCCCTGTTCACCCTGATCCTGATGCCGAGCATATTGCGCCTCCCGCCGCTCGCACTGCGGCGGGCGCTGCGACGCGGCCAGGATCCCGTCCCGGGAGTACCCGCTGATGCCTGATACCCGACTCGTTGTCTCGTGCGCCATGCTGCTGTGCACCTCGTTGGCGCATGCCCAGCAATTGCCTGCCAGTGCCGTCCAGATCTCGACCGTGTCACAGACCGAAGTCGCGCCGACGGTGGCCGTGCCGGGGACGGTGTACAGCCGCAACGAGGTGCAGATAACCGCCGGCGTGGGCGGCCGACTCGTGATGGTCGCCGAACCGGGCACCGTCGTTGCGGAGGGCGACTACCTCGCCCGTATCGACAAGCAGAGCCTGCGGCTGCAGCGCGCGGAACAGGAGGCGCTGCTCGAACGCGCGCAGATCAATATCCGCCAGCTGGAGAGCCAGCTGCGGCGGCAGAAGGAACTCGCCAGCTCGAGCCTCGTCTCGGAATTCGAGCTCGAGCAGACCGAGGCCAACCGCGACCTTGCTGTCAGCGATGCAAACATCATCCGGGTCAGGATGCGCCAGATCGACGATCTTCTGCAGCGTGCCGACGTCAGGGCGCCGTTTTCGGGGGTCGTCATCAGCCGCAGCCGCCGCCCGGGCGAGGAAGTCGCGAGGGGCGAAGTGCTGGGCCAGCTGACGGATACGCAAAACCTCGAGGTGCGTGCATTCGTACCGCTGAAGCACCTGCCGCGCACCGCTTCGGGCCAGAGCATCGATGTCTTTGCCACCGACGCGGCCCACACCGGCGCCATTCGCTCGCTCGTGCCGACCGGCTGGGTCAGCTCGTCAGCGTGGCGATCCCGATCCGCGCCCGGCAGCTCGCGCTCGCGGTACCCCGCGACGCCCTGGTGCTGCGCCAGAACGGCTCGTTCGTGTTCCGCATCAGCGCCGACAACAAGGCCGAGCAGGTCAGGGTGGAAATCGGCGACTCGGCCGGAGACCTGGTTGCCGTGCGCGGTGAACTCGAGGCAGGCGACCGGGTCGCCATACGCGGCGCCGAGAACCTGTCCGAGGGCTCGGAGGTCAGGATACTGGTTTCGGAGACAGCGTCGGCGAGCGATGCCGACACCGTACTCTAGGCAGGCCTGACGCGCTCGATGTCGACCGGCTCTCAGCCGGCAGCTTCCTGCAACGGTGACTGCAGCCCCTCGAGGTAGCGACGATGCCCCAGGTAGCCGCTCACCTCTTCGCGGTAGGGGTTCGCGAAATCCGGCAGGTCCCGCCGGTCCGGGTCGCGGCCGTAGCGACCCATGCCGGACAGAATGCAATACCAGGAATAGGGTGCATAGGACGACCGGTGCACCTCGTCCTTGAGCACGGATATGAAATCCGCGGACTCATCGTCCCACGCTTCGATGATGGCGCGCATCGTCGCCGTCATATTCTCGTTCGCCCTGCAGTCACGCCAGTACTGCGTGTCGTCCCGCGTGTTCAGCTTGTAGTGCATCTGGATGTAGTCGATGGTCCGATCGAAGGCTTCGTTGATGATGTCGTTGAAATGGGTGCGGTACGTCGCGCCGAATCCACCACGACTGAAATAGGTAACGAACCGGTTGATCGTAAACTGTGTAAGGCCGAGCGCGGTCGCTTCCAGTGGCTCGATAAATCCCTGCGACAAACCCACAGCCAGGCAATTCCTTTTCCAATGCTCGGTAATGCGGCCTACCTGCAGCTTAATGTGTAGCGGTTCGATTTCGGCCGCATCTTCTCCGATATGCTCGCGAAGTTCTCTCTCGGCGTCTTCGCGGGACGTGTAGTTTGCGCTGTACACGTAACCCCAGCTGATCTTGTTCATCAGCGGTATGCGCCAGGCCCAGCCGCAATTGAGCGCTGTCGATTCCGTGTACGGTGGCAGGTCGCCGTCCTCGGGAACCGGCGTCCTGATCACCACCGCACTGTTGTTGAACAACCTCGGCTCGTACGAAACCGGCTCCGAATCCATCACTCGGCTCATGAGCATGCGCCGGAAGCCCGTGCAGTCGACAAAGAAATCACCATCCAGGTTGCCGTTGCCCGATGTCACCAGGTAGTCGAGATCTCCGTTGGCGTCCAGTGCGACGTCCGTAATGTTATCGACAACGTAGTTTATGCCGCCGGCGATGCACTTTTGCTTGAGGAATTCGGCTAGAAACGCCGTATCGAAGTGATACGCGTAGTCCATGTTTTCGGTACCGTGCGATTGTGCGCTGACCGGCGCCTTGCACTGTCTCGCGAGCTCTGCATTGAAAAAGAAACTGGCAGGGTTCGTGTCGGCCCGCCCGCCTTTTCGCCGTTGATCACAATTGGCGAAGAACTGCTGCTCGAATTGGCGATAGGCAGGAGATGCAAACGGATGGAAATACGATGCGAACTCCTCGCGACCCGTCCAGCCCGGAAACTCGATACCGTGCTTGAATGTCGCCTTGCAGGCACCCATGAACTCCTGTTCCGAAATCCCCAGGAATTTCAGGAATCGCTTGAACAGCGGTGTGGTTCCTTCGCCCACGCCAATCGTAGGAATGTCCGGCGACTCGACAAGCGTGATCCGGCTGCCGGCCCGACCGAGACTGTGCAGAAAGATAATGGCTGTCATCCAGCCGGCGCTGCCGCCGCCGGCAATGACGACGCGCCTGGGGGGAATACCGTTCGAAAGCATCATCGCTGTACCGTACAAAGCTCAACGCATCTTACAGGACCCACGACGCAGGGGAACACATGGTACATTCCGCTGACTAATGGTTACATGCCGGCAGGAACCGGAGAGCAAGATGAGCCAACAAAGCGCGAACACAGGATCCCCCAACTTCAAGGGCGATATGTTTCTGTACTCCAAACCGGAGCTCCTCAACGCCCGGGACCATGGCGGGCTGGGCATCAACCCTTCGAGGCAACCGTACGCGTTCGCGAAGTCCGCGAAATTCGCTCCGATCGCGGCGGCGGAAATCGTATCGGCCCAGAGGCATTACCCGATCGTATTCTCCGGCCCCAAGCAACCGACACTGCTCGCAATCCTGTCCCTCATGGACAGCGACAACCTGTTCGTCGACGAGAACGGGGAGTGGGCTCCCGGCGTCTACATCCCTGCGTACCTGCGCTGCCATCCATTTGCCGTGGCGACGCGCAACGACGAACACCAGTTCTCGGTCGTCATCGATCGCGCTTCGGCATGCATCGCGGAGGATGCAGAACAACCGTTCTTCGACGACAAGAACGAATTGACGCCACCCATCCAGGCCCGCGTGGATTATTGCGCCAACTACCATACCTATCTCAAATCGTCGGCGAGCCTCGGCGAGAAACTGGCGGAACTGGAACTCCTCAACGGACAGCAGGCGACGTTCGAAGTCGACGGCGGTGGCGAACGACTGTCGAGCAAGACCTATGTGGCCGTAGACGTGGAGAAATTCGGAAACATGGACGCGGAGACGCTGCGCGCTTTGCACGCGGATGGCACGTTGTCATCGATTTATGCACACCTGTTTTCGCTCGACAACTGGAACAGCCTCCTGGAGCGTTACAAGCAGCGCAAAGCGGCCAGCTAGGGTTCCCGCCGCGTTTCGTAATTCAGGCCATCGACTTTGACGTCTTCCGATACGCAACCATTTTCGAACCAGCACCTCCAGTCCACGCTTGCAGAAATCGAGCGGCTGCTGGGCGCGGACCCCGGATCCGCTGATGCGAAGGCGACGGCATTACTCGAGGCCGTGCCCGGGGAGCCCATGGCACAGCTCTACCAGGGAATTGCCCGGCGCATGCTCGGCAATCCCGCGGCGGCAGTTGACGTGCTGCGCCGCCTTACCGAGCAATGGCCTGACGCCCCGATGCCGCATCTCCAGCTGGGCCTTGCGCTCAGGGAAGTCGGCGACGATTCGGCCGCCGTAGCGTCGATGCGCCGGGCCGCCGAGGTCCGGCCGGACTTCGCGGACGCCTGGCTGGCGCTCGGCGACCTGCTGGCGGCGATGGCCGACACGACCGGCGCCGACGAGGCGCTCGGCAGGTACGTCGAGCTCGCGGAGAATATTCCGCTGTTCGTCCAGGCCGGCCGCGCGCTGCAGGAAGAACGGACCCGGGACGCCGAGGCCTTGTTGCGGAACCGTCTTCGCGGCCATCCGAGTGACGTCGTCGCGCTGTGCATGCTTGCCGACGTTACCGAGCGCCAGGGCCGTGTCGATGAGACCGATGCCCTGCTCGCCCGCTGCCTGCAACTTGCACCGAGCTATTTCAGGGCGCGCTACAACCACACGGTGATGCTCCTGCGACAGAGCAAACTCGAGCAGTCGCTCGAGCAAATCAACCAGATGCTGGCCGAGGACCCGCAGAACACCGACTGCCGCAAACTCAAGGCCGCTATCCTGGTTCGCCTGCTGGAATACGATGAGTCGATCAGGATATGCGAAGAACTGCTCGAAGAAGATCCTGCGCAACCCACCGTCTGGAACAGCCTGGGGCACATGCTGAAATCCGTTGGGCGCAGGGAAGATTGCATCACCGCTTATCGCAAAGCCATCGAGCTCGCACCGCACTACGGCGAACCTCACTGGAGTCTCGCTAACCTTAAAACCTATCGGGTCGACGATGGGCTTCTCGGGGCCATGCGTTCTCAGCTGCAGAACCCTTCCTTGTCCGCTACCGACCGGCTGCATTTCAATTTCGCCCTGGGCAGGGCGCTGGAGGACAGATCCGAGTTCGAGGAGTCTTTCCGGCATTATGCGGAAGGCAATCGCCTGCGGCGGGAGAAAGCACCGTACGATCCGCGGGAACTCGAGCAGCACGTGCGTCAAAGCAAGGCCTTGCTGACCGGCGAATTCTTTGCTGCGGGCGCCGGTCACGGGTCGCCGCAACCGGACCCGATCTTCGTGCTCGGCCTGCCGCGCTCCGGGTCGACGCTCGTGGAGCAGATTCTCGCGAGCCACTCGGCCGTCGAAGGCACGATGGAACTGCCCGACATCGCGTCGATCGCAAAGTCGCTCCAGGATTCGGCGTCGGACGACGACGAGGGGGGCTATCTTTCTGCGCTGGCCCGATTGGGTAAGGACGAACTGGCGGAACTCGGTCGGTCATACCTCGAACAGACGAAGGTGAATCGCAAGCTCGGCACGCCTTTCTTCATCGACAAGATGCCGAACAACTTCGCGCACATCGGACTGATTCACCTGATCCTGCCCAACGCCCGAATCATCGACGTGCGGCGCCATCCCATGGCCTGCGGCTTCTCATTGTTCAAGGAACATTTCGCACGCGCCCAGAATTTCAGCTACAGCCTCGAGAACATCGGCCGCTACTACCATAACTATTTCGAATTAATGGCCCATTTCGATGCGGTGCTGCCCGGCCGGGTGCACCGGGTCGTTTACGAGTCCCTGGTGGCCGACACCCAGGCGGAAATTCAGCGATTGCTGGATTACTGCAACCTGCCGTTCGAGGCGTCGTGCCTGAATTTCCACGAGAATGCGCGCGCCGTCAGTACCGCCAGCGCGGAGCAGGTGCGGCGGCCGATCTTCCGCGAGGGCCTCGAGCACTGGCGCAATTACGAACCCTGGCTGGGCCCGCTGAAGGTGGAACTCGGCCCCCTGGTCGACGATTACAGCAGCTGACAGCCACAGGATCAGGCGCCCTGCCCGGGCGTCGGGTGTCCGGGCCGCGCCGTACTGACGTCCGCGACCTGTACCTTTTGTTGCCGAGAAGCAACATTGCTTATTCCGATTAAGTTGTTGCCGCTAGACGATAATAGCGCCACAATCGGAACCACTGGGCAATCGCTGTGTCACAGATACAACGACTCGTAGTTCAACCGCAGAAGGGGGAAATCCTGATGTCTAGACAAACACCGCTTTCAAGAGCGGTTCAACGCGCTCTTTACGGCGCCGCTCTGGTGACGGCAACGGCAACGCTGCCAATATCCGCCATTGCGCAGGAGGATACCGGCGAGGCCGAGTATCTCGATGAAATCATTACCACGGGTTCCCGCATCAAGCAGGACGCAAACCTGACGAGCGCATCCCCGGTAACCACCGTGACCACGGCCGAGCTCCAGAATCGCGGCATCACGCGCGTCGAGGACCTCGTCAACGACCTGCCGCAGGTCGTGCCGGAACTCACCGCCAACGAATCCAACGGCGCCACGGGAACGGCCACGCTCGACCTGCGCGGACTGGGCTCCGACCGCACGCTGGTGCTCACCAACGGCCATCGCATGGGGCTGGGCAACCCGTTCGCGCTCGCGCCCGACGTCAACCAGATTCCGTCGATCCTCGTCGAACGCGTCGAACTCCTGACGGGTGGCGCATCCTCGGTATACGGCGCCGACGCCGTCGCCGGCGTTGTCAACTTCGTCATGAAAGACGATTTCGAAGGCTTCATGATCGACTACCAGTACTCGGCCTTCCAGCACGACAATAGCAACGGCTTCGCGCAGGGTGCGCTCCGGGATGCAGGCTTCGATGTTCCTTCGGGCAGCGTCACCGACGGCAACACGCGCAACATCAATGTCGTCATGGGCATCAACTCCGACGACGGTACGGGCAACCTGACGGCTTACATCGGCTACCGCGAGATCGACGCCATCCTGCAGGGCGACCGCGACTACAGCGCCTGTGCGCTGGACACCGATGACGGCGTAACCTGCGGTGGGTCCGGAACGCTCCCGACCGGCCTGTTCACCCCGTTCGACGGAACCTATTTCACCGTTGCCGGCGACCAGTTCGTGCCGTGGGACTACCAGCTCTACAACTACGCGCCGCTGAACTACTTCCAGCGCCCGGACGAGCGTATTACCGCCGGCGCATACGGCTTCTACGAGATCAGTGACGGCCTCGAAGGCTATGTCGAAGTGACGTACATGGACGACCGCAGCCTCGCGCAGATCGCACCGTCCGGCATGTTCTTCGATATCGACTCGATTCCGTGCGAGAACCCGCTGCTCTCCGCCCAGCAATTCGCGACACTGGGCTGCACCTCGACGGCCGACGTCGTGCCCTGGTACATCGGCCGCCGCAACGTCGAAGGCGGTGCACGCTTCCAGGACCTTCGTCACACCGCTTCGCGCACGCTGGTGGGTCTCCGCGGCGACATCACCGAGGGCTGGGAATTCGACGTATTCGCGAATTTCTCACGCACCCGGTACAGCGACGTCTACAACAACGACCTGTCCATCACCAAGATGACCCGTGCGCTGGACGCCGTCGATGACGGCGCCGGTGGCGTGGCGTGCCGCTCGGTCGTCGACGGGTCCGATCCGAACTGCGTGCCGTGGAATATCTTCCAGGCTGGCGGCGTGACCCAGGAGGCGCTCGACTACATCAGGATCCCGCTGTTTGCCAAGGCCGATCTCGAGCAGAACCAGATCGTCGGCTACGTGAGCGGCGACCTGACCGACGCCGGCGTCGTGATCCCGACCGCGGAAGAAGGCATCCAGCTGGTACTCGGTTACGAATATCGCCAGGACAGCATGGACTTCAATGTCGACCTCGGCTACCAGAGCGGCGACGCGTCCGGACAGGGCGGAGCTATACAGCCAGTGCTTGGCCGGGTGCGGGTCAGCGAGTTCTTCGGCGAGACCCGGATCCCGATCATCCAGGGCCGCTCGTTCTTCGAGTCGCTGGCACTGAACCTCCGCTACCGCTATTCCGACTACCAGAACCTGGACATCACCACGGACACCTGGAACATAGGCGGCGAATGGCGCATTACCGACACCGTCATGCTCCGCGGCGGCGTGTCCCGAGCGGTGCGCGCGCCGAACATCAACGAGCTGTTCGAGCCGCAAAGCAAGGGCCTCTGGGCCGGAACGGATGGCTGCGCGGGTCCGACGCCAGCACTGTCCGCGGCGGCATGCGCGAACCAGGGTGTCACGGCCGCGCAGTACGGCAGCATCCCGCGCAGCCCGGCCGGCCAGTACAACAACTTCACCGGCGGAAACACGGCACTGGAGCCGGAGGAGTCCGATTCCATGACGGCCGGTATCGTCGTCACGCCCGGCGGCTTCGCGGAAGGCCTGTCGTTCAGCATCGACTACTGGACCATCGACGTTCAGAAGGCGATCGCCACAGGTATCGGCGAGGAGAACACGATCAACCTCTGTGGCTCGACCGGTGATCCGGCGTTCTGCGGCCTGATCAGTCGTGGCCCGAACGGCAACCTCTGGGTCGGCGACGCGGGCATACAGGCGACGACCGTCAACATCGGCTTCTTCGAGGTCGAAGGTATCGACATCAACGCCAACTACGCCTGGGATCTCGACAACGGGCACGGCCTGGACTTCGCGTTGCGCGGCAGCGTGCTCACCAAGTGGGACGAACAGCCGGTTCCCGGCGGTATCGTCAACGACTGCGCCGGAGCCATCCTCGGCACCTGCGAGCGGCCACGGCCGGAGTGGAAGCACACCTTCGCCACCACGTGGAACACGCCGTGGAACGCGCAGTTCGTGCTCGGCTGGCGCCGCGTCGGCGAGGTCAAGGAGTTCGACCCTCAGGGACAGCTCCCGGACCGTTTCACGGCCAAGGCGCAGGACTATTTCGACCTGTCCGCAAACTATTTGGGCGAGTGGTTCGGCACGGAGACGACGATCAACGTCGGTGTCTCCAACCTGCTGGACGAGGATCCGCCGATCTTCGGACGCCTCAACAACATTTCGGTGTACGGCAATGGCAACACCATTCCGCGTTACTACTACGTCGGACTCAACGTCCGCATCCAGTAAGCGGCGTTCGAGTAGCAAGACCAGCAAATGGCGGGCCTCCGGGCCCGCCATTTCTTTTTGTGGCACAGTTATGCGAACAATCCATCCCGAACAGGTCAAAACCTGCAGATGAAATCCTCGACCGTCAGTAGCGGCCCTGACCGCCATGCCACGCTGCCGACGTTGCTCAAACAGGCTATCGTCGCACACGAAAGGGGCCGCTTGGACGACGCCTACCCGCTGTACCGTGAATTCATCGAGACGATGCCCGGTCACCCGATGGCGCTGCAGATGTTCGGGCTGCTGCATTCGCAGCGCGGCGACTACCCCACCGCCATCGCGCTGATGCAGGAATCGCTGCGCCTGTTTCCGGGGCAGCCGGAAGTCGCCAACAATCTCGGCAACGCGTTGAAACGCGGCGGCAACCCGGAGGCCGCACTCGCATGGTACCGACAGGCGCTCGAACTCCAGCCTCGCCATGTCGACGCGCGGCGTAACCTCGGGCTCTGCCAGCTGACGCTCGGGCA
>WOR8_10001966_pt1 | contig 23485 bp, 21 predicted proteins | sample DeeMarSeWOR38_10_FD_19890 | JGI IMG/M metagenome (IMG submission 19890) | reverse complement strand
ATCAAGAACCCGCTCGGCGGAATACGCGGCGCTGCGCAATTACTTGACAGACAGCTTGATGAAGGCAGGGAGTACACCCACATCATCATTCGAGAAGCTGATCGGCTGCAGAACCTGGTAGACCGGATGCTAGGGCCCAAGCATCTGCCTGTTAAGGAAATGCTCAATATCCACAAGATTCTTGAACACATCCGCCAGCTTGTTCAGGCCGAGTCCAAATCAATTCGATTCGTTGCCGATTACGATCCCAGCTTGCCCGACATCCCGGCAGATGAATCCATGCTGATACAGGCACTATTGAATATCACCCGTAATGCTGTAGTCGCGCTAGATGGTGAAGGTCAAATTACTCTGCGCACTCGTCCACGAAGAAACTGCGCGATCAGATCACATACTTATCCGCTGGCTATGCAAATCGACATTATCGATAACGGTGAAGGTATCCCTCAAGACCTTGCTGAAACACTTTTCTTCCCCATGGTGACAGGCCGTGCGGATGGTACAGGCCTTGGACTTTCAATTGCACAGTCATTGATACAACAGCATAACGGCCAGATCGAATTTACAAGTAAACCGGGTGAGACATGTTTCACTATTTTAATTCCTTTGGAGAACAGCCATGACTGACGGACGTCATATCTGGATCATCGATGATGACGACTCAATACGCTTTGTTTTACAGAAGGCACTGGAAAACGCCGACATGCAAGTCACCAGCTTCAACAGTGCCAACAATGTTATGGACAAGCTCGAGCATGGTGAACCCGATGCCATCATTACCGATATTCGCATGCCCGGTATGGACGGCCTTGAGCTACTCTCAAGACTATCGGACCAGTACCCGACTTTGCCTGTGATTATCATGACCGCCCATACAGACCTTGACAGTGCTGTATCGGCTTACAAGGGAGGTGCATTCGAATACTTGCCCAAGCCGTTTGATATCGATGACGCCGTAGCGCTGGCTCAACGCGCCAGCGACCGTCACAAAGAACAACTGGAAAAAGTTACAGATATTACTACTGACACACCTGAAATTATCGGTGAAGCACCTGCGATGCAAGAGGTGTTTCGCGCCATTGGTCGTTTATCCAAATCAAACATCAATGTTCTGATCACAGGCGAATCCGGAACGGGTAAGGAACTGGTTGCACTGTCACTGCACAAACACAGTCCACGCGCATATCAGCCATTCATTGCACTCAACACTGCGGCCATCCCAAAGGAACTGCTTGAATCAGAACTGTTCGGTCATGAAAAGGGCGCCTTCACCGGTGCACAGGCATTAAGGCGCGGACGCTTCGAACAGGCCGATGGCGGCACCTTGTTTCTCGATGAAATAGGTGACATGCCGGCGGAATTACAAACACGATTATTGCGGGTTCTTGCCGACGGTGTCTTCTATCGCGTGGGTGGACATACTCCAATCAAGGTAGACGTGCGTGTTGTTGCAGCGACTCACCAGAACCTTGAAGAAAATGTTAAGAAGGGACTATTCCGTGAAGATCTTTTTCATCGGCTGAATGTCATTCGAATCCAGCTGCCTGCATTGCGTGAGAGACGCGAAGACATTCCTGCTTTACTCAAACTTTTCCTTGGCAGGGCCATTAAAGAACTGGAGGTTGAACAAAAGACATTATTACCTGAAGTTGAAAACTATCTTTCTACGCTAGACTGGCCGGGTAATGTAAGGCAGCTGGAGAACACATGCCACTGGCTTGCTGTAATGACATCGGGTCAAATGATTCATCTTTCCGATTTACCACCTGAACTTCAACCCGATGCCGGCAAACAGGCTGAATCTTCAACACAGAACTGGCAAGACAGCCTTTTAAACTGGACTCAGCAACAGCTGGCATCCGGCAGCAGTCAGGTTGCCGAGCTTGTAATTTCGCAAGTAGAAATGATACTCATTAAAGCCGCATTAGATAAAACCGGCGGGCGTAAAAATGATGCCGCCAACCTGCTTGGCTGGGGCAGAAATACACTGACTCGAAAAATCAAGGAACACGGCATTGAGTAACCGTTAAGCATTAATGCTATTTGCCGCAAACAACGCAAAAGGCGCGAAAAGTAATACCTTAATTTATTTCACTACACAAAAAATCAATTTGCGCCGTTTGCGTGTTTCGCGGCAAATATTTTAGCCCCATCAATTACTCAGCTGAGTTGACACAGTTGATATATGCGTCTTCCAGGTTAGTCCCGTTATATGTATGCTTGAACTCGGCAGATGTTCCTTGATAAAGAATTCTGCTTTTATGCAACACGGCCATCTTGTCTGCCAGCTCATCGACATCCGCCAGTACATGTGAACTGAAAAATATTGTAACGCCCTGCTGTTTTAATCGGAAGAGCTGTTTCTTGAATAAAACTCGCGCTTTGGGATCAAGCCCACTCATAGGTTCATCAAGTATTAATAGAGTCTTCCTGCTCAACAGGCAGGATGCAAGGCCCAGCTTCTGTGTCATACCTTTTGACAAGCGCCCAACTGAAGACCCCATTATCTCCCGGTCCAGCTCCAGTGCATCAAGCATCTTGTGTATTTCCGCATTGTTTTGCCTGCTCGAATGCAGTTCCAGCATGTAATGAATAAAATCTTTGCACCTGAGATGAATCGGCGGCGAAAACCTGTCAGGAAGATACGCAATTTGTTCTCTTGCGCTTACTTTTCTATGTGACTTGCCAAAAATTGAAATCAAGCCATTATCGATTGAAACCAGGTCGAGTATGGCCTTGATCATTGTCGATTTACCACTTCCATTGATGCCGACTAGTCCGTAAAAATTTCCCTCTGGCACTTCAAGTTCGATATTATCGAGTACATGCTGCTTACCATAGGATTTACAGACTCTCTGACATTGGATAGCGGGTGTGTTCATATGGATAATTGTCGTCTAATAAAAAGAGCCCAGTAAATGGGCTCTTTATAGCAATCATATTCAATAGTTATTAGAAGTTTCTGAATACCGCGGCGCAATTATCACCAGGATTCTGCAACTGATAATTATTACCTGTAATGCACAAGGCCATATCTGTACCATCCCAACCGGTTCCTGCTTTACCAAGCTGCATAGCACCCGTATTGGGTGAGCCGTCATCCACCTTGCGGTCAAGCTCGGCGATAACCTCTACCGGTATACCACGTCCACTGATAAGCTCGTGCGCATTAGCTGCGCCTGTTTGCACCAGTGCACCATACGACAGGTTCATGCCTGAGCCAAAGCCATTGTCAGGGCAAGTCGTTGGCGGGCAATCATAGGCATTATTAACAACTGTTGCCGCATCATTTGTATAGCCACCGGTTAAATAACCGGCCGCTTCAAGATGCACCCAGACAAGCGCTCTCTCACTATCGGTATCAACCAGCCCGTTACCATTACCGCCTGCAGGGCCAACACCACCCGTACCGGGTAAGTTGACTGTTGACTGGGCATTCAGATAATCACCCGGAAACGATCTGTAGCGGTCCTGAAAACTGAACCAGGCAGCAGTAATGCCGTCAACGGTATTATTCATTGCACGCACACGCGCGGTGTTAATGAGTTCCTGCCCCTTGAGGACACCACCCAGAAGCAGGCCGATAATGACAAGTACAATCGCGATTTCAATTAGCGTGAAACCCTTTTGTCTTTTTAATGTGTTCATAACTGTCACTTAAATTTCTTGTTGCAGTGTTGTTATTGTTATTACAGCAAATACCATACCAACTTATATAGACCAAAAAATAACCATTTACCCTGAAAACTAACCAATAATGGCATTTTTACACTGATTTTTTTGTCTACTTATCAACATCTTGACGAATTTTCGTCACTTTTTCCTCAAGTGTGCGTATTTTGTCCTGAAGAAAGTTCAGCTCATAAGGGTCTGTGATTTCCCCGCTGGCAATCAAACCACCAACCAGTATTTTTGCAGCCTCTATTTCCCCCATGTCTTCCAGTACGATAATTTTCATGTCCCTGGCCCAGTAGGGCACATTCTCACCGGTCGCTTTTTCAGCCAGTGCATGCGCATATTTCAGGGCAAGTTGCATGTCCTTGAGTTCATGTTTGGCCGTGATTACTGCATGGGCCAGCCAGCGCCAATGTTTATTCGGGTCTTCGTTAAACTTGTAGAAAATATAATCCATCATCTCGCGTTTTTTTTCCTCAACGCTCACGCTACCGTATACCCTTGCTGCAACGAGCATGGGGTAATGACCTCGTGGATCAAGTTCAAGGATTGTGTCCAGCCAGTTGGTGACAACATCATAATCCAGCGCGTGCAGCGGAATACTGATACCCGGTTGGTTATCAAAAGCCTGAAGCCATAAATTCAATACTTTTGCAGCCGCTACCGGTTCACCAAACGAGCTCATCACATAGGTCCTGGCTGACATTGGCCGCGGTAAATCCTCGGCTTTGGCTACGATTGGCTGCTGCTGGCTGTGCCAGTACAATTGCATGGCCAGTGATGCAAGCAGCATTACTATTACAGGTAAAGGTACATCCCTTACCGGGCGGTCCTTGCCAATGAAATGCCTGATCATCAGAAGTTTTTACGGTAGAAATCAAACAAAGAGATGGCTGACATAAGCGTCAGATATATCAGTGCCTGGCCGATAACAGGAATGAGCAGACTAAAGCTGCCGGTGCCATGTGCCAGCCACTCGGTCTGGGTAAATCGATGTAAATCAGGTAGCAACCAGGTCAGTAACTCGGCGAAGCCATCCATAAATTTCTGCGAGATTGTAGTATGAGAGATTATCGGGTATTTAGACATCAGGTAAATAGATGTGGCCGAACGCGAAGCTGCATAGATGACAAACACGCCCGTTATTGCCGCGGGTATCTGGTTAAAAGTAAACAGCATCACCAGCCCCAGGGCAACAACAAGCATGAGTTCGAAAAAGAGGGAGATACCCCATATCATTACCTGGTCTGCCGAGGCGTATATCAGCAACATAATACTGAATATGACCGCTATTATGGCCGAGACGTGAATAAAGCCCATTAACTTACCCAGATAATAGCTACTGCGGTGAATTGGCATGGCCAGTATCATTTCCAGCGTTTTGTCCTGTAGTTCGCGCACAGTGCTTGAAACGACAAACATTGTGACAATGACAACTGCGCTCAACCTCAGGAATGCACCAAGCACAGACACCTGAGTCACCCTGTGCTCTGTTATTGCCAGATCGCCGATGAACTCAACCAGTCCAAAACTTATGGCCACCACAAGCAGTGACACCCATAACAAACGATTACGCATAGACTCTATTATGGTAAATTTCGAGATTGTGAGTATTTTCGAAAACATATCTGACCGCAATCCATATTATTCATGTTAAGTGTAGGCATAACTTGATGTCTTTTCTATCTGAAAAACTTCTTTTGGGCAATGAGCACAGGCTACTCGGCCTGATGATGGTCTCATTAATAGCGGCCGTTTCTTTCAGTGAAAATATAAATATTTCTCGAAGTCTTTTTATTACACATTTTGGATTTTTCCTGATGTGGCAACCCGTATTCAAACAGGAAGTGGACTTCAGCCTGGGCAAACTTACAGGCCTGCTCAGCTTTATTGCGATTTTTCTTATCTGGCTTAACCAATGGTTAACACCATTCTGGATGCTATTGCTGCTGAGCTTGCTAACCGGCCGAATTTTTTCCCAGGGTATGGGGCGAGTAGCATATGGCATAGCTATCATCGTACTTTTTTTACAACTTATTCTTATAACAACACCTGAATTATTCAAACTGCATGGCTTCTCCGCACCTGCTCAGGCCGCGATTGAAATGTTCCTGATACTTATTCTGACACCGGTATTTTTCATCAAATCCAATGAACACCGCCTTCAAACGCATGTTGATTTTATCCGCGGCTTTCTGATTGTAATTCTTACTTTATTCCTTTGCATGGGAAGCGTGCTCGTTACATTTACTGCAAATATACCTTACATACAGTCACTCGCCAGCACCATTATTATTGCCGCGATGTTTTTGCTTGTGACCGCATTACTCTGGTCACCCAGAGGCGGTTTTTCAGGTCTGGCTCAACTTTGGGAACAATACCTGTTAAACATCGGCGGGCCCTTCGAACAATGGATATCACAGTTATCGTCGCTGGAGGCCAACACTTCGCAGGACCCGGATTATTTTCTCAACACAAGCATTAAATATTTACATGAAAGACACTGGATATGTGGCGTCTACAGCAAAACCGGGGAAACGGAAAACCTTGCAGGCAAAAGCTCCAGGCACATGGTTACAGTTAACAATGACAAGGTTGTACTAACTTTATATGCCTTCAGTTCGCTTGGCCCTGCCCTGCTGCTGCACTCAAAATTGCTGCTAAGTGTACTGATGTTCTATTACAAAGCAAAAATACAGGAACGGCAGCTAACCAAACAAGCTCACTTGCATGCGATCTATGAAACAGGCTCCAAGCTTACACATGATGTCAAAAATATTTTGCAGTCAGCCAAAACACTTACGCAGGCCGTACTGAATGAAAATAACCGCTCTTCGGAAACATATGAAATACTCAAAAAGCAACTTCCCCTGCTGGCGGACAGGCTGCAAATAACCCTGGATAAACTCAGTGCACCTTCAATGGAATCATCAGAGATGATTTCACTTAAATCATGGTGGCAGCAAGTGCTGTCAAAATATGCCGGTCGTGATATCGATTTCTCGGAATCTATACATGCTGACCAGTTGATACCACTTGATGTATTCAACACTGTCACAGAAAATTTGCTTGAAAATGCCAGGTCAAAAAAGCTGGTGCAGCCCGACCTTTCCATAACAGTCGTATTACAGGCAGACAACCATGGCGTAAACCTTCGTGTGTTTGACAGCGGCTCTCCAGTTCCCGAAGAAACCAGGTCACAATTATTTAATGAGGTTATTTACTCAGAGAATGGCTTCGGCATCGGTCTTTATCAGTCCAGCCAGCTGGCCAAACGTGCTGGTTACAAACTGCTGCTTGAAAGCAACAATCAAGGCAATGTCTGCTTTTGCCTGACCAACAAATGAATAATCAAGGTGGTGGCAACACACCTGCCTGTACCATTTTCCCCTTGAGCACATATTCCGGGATCCAGGTAATCATGTCATCATAGGCCGTTGCTGCGCCCTCGCCAGCCACAGGTCTACTGATAAATAAAACCGGTGCTGCCCCGTCTGTATCCAGATTCTCCCTTTCATAATCATATACTGCGCCGGCAGGAACTGCTGCTCTGGCAATATTATTCACATCTATGCTTCCATACTGATTCTTTCCATGGGAGATAATCACAGCCGCTACATTGTTCGATATTGGATTAATACCATCGTCATCATCATCTATCATCCCGACCCCCGTTGCATTGGTAGCAACGGAAAAACCCGTGCTATTCGAATATTCGTCTGCAACCCAATAGCTGTATGTTGAATCCCAGGCATCGCCCCGGTTGATTCCCAGTGTTGCCCAGGGTAAATTTCCAGGTGAGGTTAATGTGGCACAAGGGCCTCCGGTCGGATCCTCAAAACCATCATTATTCGTATCAGGACACGGCAGCCTAACTGGAGACTGGCTCATCGCGAAACCATAGAGTGCCAGCTTGATAGTCTCCAGCGCTTCCCGTGTCTCTGTACGCCTGGCATTATCGATTCTTGCACCAAGCGTACCGAGTATACTCCCAACAAGAACTCCTATAATCACCAATACAATTGCAAGCTCGATTAATGTAAAGCCTGTCTGATACCTGGAATTTTGTGCGCTTAAATTCATGGACATGGAATTACACCGAGCGGTTCTGTGTCGGTAATACAATATAAAATATCGTTGCTTGCTATAGTTGGTGTAAAGTCGCCTGCCCCTGCGGTATCCGCATTAGTCAGTTCTATATAATTCATATAGTTATTTTTTGTATCTATGTCCACAGGTGCAATTGGCGCTTCTCGAGTTTGCCCTGCCAATCGTCTATTGCCGTAAACAATCACGGCTGCATACTCGAGGCCGTTTACCTTCAGGCAAGGGCCACAGCGAGGAATCGGATCAGGCACTAATGGTGATGGCTTTGGGTCATAAGCATCTGAAACGGCATAAAAAACATGGTCTTTCCAGTGTTCCCACATAACCCTGTCTTCTGACATGGTGGCGGTGCTCAAATCTGCATTTGGCCCGGGTGGCGACTGTATTGGCAGCGCATTGCAAATACCCTTATCGAACAGAATACTGCCGGCAGAGGTGCCGGGTATGATAGCATCAGCCGTATCGACGATATAAGGATAGCGGCCCCTGTGATTTGCACCACCATCGTCATCATAGCTGACATTGTCTCGATAATCGTTGCCTGCCAGATCTTCCAGTGCCGGCATTGGCAGCCAACGATTACTGTTAGTATTTCCATATTCGGCAATACATTGCGCCAGTGCTTCAGTCATTCTCCTTATCTTGCTAGATGGATCCTTAACAAAATCTGCGCGCTTTCTAACGAGTGTCCATATTTCATCCCGCGTAATGGTCACGAACCTGTCATTATATGGATTAGGTTCAGTATCATGCGTTGACTCAGCAGTTGCATGAATAAACTGGTCTATCAAATCGTCAGCCGCTGCGACATCACTGTTATCAATCATACTACCAACACCTCCAGCGTCCAGGTAGGCATCGTAGTTACCATAATCCTCCCCGCATATTGAACCTGGAGCAAAATTTCTTAATTGCCCAGGCAATGCCTTGCCTGGCGCAAATATAATTGCTACGACTCTGTCATCAGGGTTCGCACCCTCAACAATAGCGCCTGAATGATCAACAACCTGAAACATTCCATTTGTGTCTTCATTCAACATGGCATATGACGGTTCTTTTTTATATGAGGCACTAACAGCATAAAGCAGACACGTGCCGCTATTATCTTCCAGTGGCGGCAGTCCCAGTGATTTCCAAGGCAGCCAGCCGATGGTATTCCTGTTTGCGCTGCCGCATGTACCGGCTGAATTTCCTTCAGAGCCATTTTTGAAAGTTTCCGGGCAAGGAAGGAATCCATACTCACCTGGCTGTGGGCTTGGAACAGCAATATCCGCTCGCGTCGCTGCGTACGCCAGTAGCGCGTCTTTTGCCTGATTCAAAGATTGATTGGTGGCAACTAACTGATAGTGTTTAATTTCTTCCGCAGAAAACCCTGACAGCAAATATGCGATGGCGCCCAATGTTAGAAAAATCACCAATACAAGTACAACTATACCTTTTTGAGATGCAAACTTGATTGGCCCGCCGTTACCCATTCTTTGTATTTCAATAGTTGTCTTTGATAGTGCCTGTGCCTTCAGACCAGTTCTGACCGGGTTTCAGCTTTACTCTCTTGCCATCAATCTGCACCTGAACATCATAGGTTTCGCTATCAGCGTCATCAGGATTTACTTTGACTCCCTTGACAGGCTCACCTTCAAGCGTGCTTTCTCCATTTATCCATACGACATTTTCACCGTCACTTCTCATCATGACACCATTGATCCGAACGTTAGACACCCTGCTTTCCTGCTCGACTTCCTTTTCATAGGTGCCGCGTCTAACAGCCTCGAGCTTCTCTCTCTGCTCGACATCTACAAAAAGCCGGCCAAGTTCTTCAACTTCATCTTCTGATATTGCATGTTCTGATATCATCAGTAGCGCCAGCAGTATCAACAGATTTTTTAATTGTGTAAGCGTATTAATCATGGGCACCCCTAGCTACTACCGGCTTTTTTCAACGTGTACCAGCTAAGCTCGCAATAAGCCCGCATGTTATCTGTTTTATTTTGTCCTATGATGCCATCGTTCACATCCTTGTTGATAAGCTCGACGTCACACTTGTCAACGGCAACAAGGCCTTTAGCTTCTCTTCTAAGTGCATTTAACATTACGAACAAATCACCTTCATGAATAAATTTCATCTCAAGTGACATTACACTTTTGAATACATCTATACCCGTATATTCATTACCAGGTGAATTTTTATCCATCAATACCTGACTGGCGATATCATATTTAACCGAAGCAATTTTCCTGGATTCTGCAACTTTTTGTACAACTTCAACCCAGCTCAGCCTGTTTTCGTCACCGATGACGAAATTATCTTTCAACTTTTTAAATGTGTCTTCATGCTGCACGAGGATCTGGTTGTTTTTGTTAGCCTCTTCAATCTTATTGTTCCAGCTGCGCATTTCTGCCAATGAGCGCGTGTTTTTCTCACTGGCATTAGACCTGTATACATCAGACGCCGTAACCATAGATATCATCGACAACAGTATGATGACAAAGGTTATCAGTGCCTTTTTAATATCCTGATTAATTGATATTTTATACATGCTCAGGCGCCTTCATTACAACCTTGAGTGAAAACTGCCCGCTCCTGCTCCCCTGTTTGTCTTTCTCCCGGTCGGACAATGAACTGGACTCTGATGCAAATTTCTTTTCCGGCCTGAATTCTACGGGAAGGTTAATCGCACTGACATTTGCTACGCGTTCGCCATCTCTCAAAGTAGTAATAATGTTGTTGATTCTATTCACAGTATCCCTGTAATTATTGTGTGCAACCGGGATTCGACCTGTTACAACAGCAACATGTTGAACTTCACTGCTAGAAGTTACATTCGTTGGTAGATACTCGATATCAGCAGGATTCCCACTAGAACCCCCAGGCTTGTTTTTATCCAGCTGCCTGGTTGACCATTCGATTTTGTCTATATAGATACGTCCAATTTCAGGCTTGCTAACTAATTTGCTCAGTGCCAGCATGAAATCCAGTGGCGTTACCTGGCTGTTCTTCTCTATTTGATCAACCATTCCTACAGCCATATCCATCAGCTTTGCGTTAGAAAACAACTCTTCATATGCCTTGTATTTCTCACTATATACGCGCCTGAACTCATTTGTGCGCTCATGCAATAAACTCGTCGACTGTTTGAACGAAATTCCTTCAGATATGTTTGATTCGATCATTATCAAAGAGACCAGGATTACGATTGCCGAGAACGCATACAAGGCATTAGACGCAAGCGTGTAATAAAAGCGAACAAACTCTTCTTTACGTCCATAATGACTTTTAATCCCGGACCTGTTCAATGCAATCCAGGAAAACAGCCCGTCTGCAAACCTGTCTGGCAATCCTTTTATTCCTAGCTTGCTGTGAATATCATTTATTCTATGAACATGATAATTACTGGACAGCTCTGATAAAAATGTGCTTTCGAGCGAATCGATCTGGGTTTCTGAACCAAGTATGTGAACGCTTACCACATCAGAATCTTCCAGCTGATACTGGTTTCTGATAAAGTTTATTGTCCTCTCAATTTCAGGACGTGCATGTTTACCTATATTGCCGATATTACCGGCATCCTGGTTAATTACAGATTGCCTGCTCGACACCACTTTTCCGTCTTTGAAAAATGTTTGCCTGAGATTACTGTTAACCTGCTGGCTGACAAGTAATACATATCCCTTTTTGGCACCAATCAACGGCAGCACCGCCTTGCTGACCAGCGGTAAGCTCAGTATCCCCGATAACGGCACCTCGCAGGCTTCAATAATTCTTACCCACGATCTGACCAGTTCGGGATTTGTTATAGCTGCCAGCAGTACCTCATCATCCTTACGCCCGTGTTTTTGCCGCCCCTGGATTTCTGAGTATGTATATTGCATGCTGGACCTGTAATGCCTGTCCAGTAGCCTGGAGATCACAGCCTCCCTGTCTTTGCCGTAAACGTGCGGAATTATATCTTTTCTGAAGTCCTCCTCTATAACATCAAGCAACAAGCATGTAGATATTTTTTCTGATGACTCCAGATACTGCTTGAATTTTTCATAGCCTTCGTCATTCGGCTCAAATGAACACGCGCCAGCAAGCGCCTTTCTATTCCAGTGAAAAACTGTCATTCGATGGCCGGAGTAATAGAATATTCTCTTCATACTAGTGCCGGTTATATTTTGATAGTAGAGACTGCGTCATATACAGGACCAAGAACCGCCATCATTATCCACATCATAATGCCGCCAAGTATAATCGTTAATATCGGCATCATTGCAGGCTCCAGCTTTTCTATGGATTCCTTAACTTCCCTGTTATAGAAATAGCTTACGTTCAACAGGGCCTCATCCATAGCACCCGTGTCCTCGCCCACTTTAAGCATACGAACGATCATCGATGGAAACACACCGACACTTTCAAAGCTTTCACTAATTTGCGAACCATCGGCAATGCTACTTCTGGCCTTATTAATCGAATCCTCAAGAACAAGGTTATCTACCATGTTTTCTGATATACCCAGGGCATCAAGCACTGTAATGCCCGAGCTGTACATCATTGCAAAATAATTAGCGAAGCGCGCCAGTTTTATTTTTGATACCAGAGGCCCTATCAACCAGATTTTAAGTTTGATGCCATCGATAAAATACCTTACGGCTATATTTTTATTAGCCACAATCACCACTGCCGCATATATCATTAGCGGAAGTGAAAATATGATATACCAGTAGTCAACAAAAGCGCCCGATATGCTTATCAGAACTTTTGTATAAAACGGGATTTCTGTTCCAATATTTTTAATAAACGGAAGCAACTGGGGCATCAGGTAGATCATCAGGAAACTAACAACACAAATAACAACAGCAGTTACGATAGCTGGATAAATCATTATCTTTCTTGTGTGCGAAGCCAGCTCATCCTGCCACCTGATCGTCTCAGCGAGATCCTTGAGTACATCAGAAAGGTTGCCTGTTTCTTCGCCTACCCGAACAAGAGTGACATATACCTTGTCAAATACCTGCGGGTGTTCAGCTAATGCAAGCGAGAAGGTTTTACCCCCTTCAATATCATCAATAACCGTTTGCAATACATCGGTAAAATTACTGTATTCGATACTGTTTCTGATATCTTTGAGGCTATCAAGTAACGGCACGCCTGATTTGGTCAGTTGCTCAACATGAAATGTAAAATTAATCAGTTCGCGTCGAGATATTGTTTTTTTCTGCAGGACTGAACTCGATAATTTACTATGCTCTTTGTAGCTAAGCAGGTCAAAGCCCATGCTTGCCAGTCTTTTTTCGAGCTCCATCGGATTACTCGCGACCATCGAGTCTGAGCGCACTTTACCTGCAGCATCGATTGTCTTGAACTTATAATCCGGCATCTAAATCAACCTCTGTGTCAGGTCGATTACACGCGCCACTTCCTGCAGCGTTGTCTCCCCATCCAGCACTCGTCGTATCGCATCATCTGCCAGTGTTTTATAACCTGTAGACTTTGCACATGCCCTTAGTTCACCTAATGTTGCACGCTTTGCAATCTGCTCATCAAGCTGATTATCAATCCGCAGTGCTTCAATGATGGCAACCCGTCCCTTATATCCAGTGTTATCACAGCTCGCGCATCCGTTTGCCTCATATATAGTCAATGACTCATTTACGTACTCAACACCCAGTAACTTACTATCCACTTCATCTGCGTCCCTGGGGCTTTTGCACGATGGGCACAGCAAACGAATCAGCCTTTGACTTATGATGCCAATGATATTACCCGTCATAATATCGGGCAGGACACCGATATCCAGCAAGCGGGGTATTGCACCTATAGCTGAATTAGTATGTAGTGTCGAAAGCACCTGGTGTCCCGTCATTGCAGCGCGAAACGCCATATCTGCCGTATCCTCATCTCGAATCTCGCCGACCAGGATAATATCCGGGTCCTGGCGCATCATTGAACGAATACCATTGGCAAAATCCATTCTTGCCACTTCATTCACCGAGGTCTGCCTGATCATATCTACCGGATATTCAACAGGGTCTTCCAGCGTCATTATGTTGACCTGTTCGGATTTAACATAATTGAGCATCGAATACAGTGTCGTTGTCTTGCCGCTGCCAGTCGGCCCTGTTACAAGAATGATTCCTTCCGGCCTTGCCATCATCAAGCGCAACGTACTAAGTGTATCTTCGTTTACGCCGAGCTTGTCTAATGGAACAATTCCTTTAGCGCGATCAAGAACACGAAGTACAATATTTTCACCATGTGTCGTAGGCTGAGACGACACACGAAAGTCAACCCGATGACCCTGTACCTGCAAACTCAACCGGCCATCCTGTGGAATCCTTGTTTCGGCAATATTCATGTTCGACATTACTTTCAGTCTAACGACGATCGCCGACCAGTAATCTTTATGGAGGCTGCGGATTTGACGTAATACACCGTCAATACGATATCGCAATCTTAAAAAACCGTCTTCCGGCTCAAAATGAATATCTGAAGCTTCCCGCTTTACGGCATCAGCAAGTATTGCATCGACCAGGCGCACAAGCGGTTGACTGTATTCATCATCGATTGCATCCAGGCTCTTGTAATCGATTTCACCGGTTTCTATTTCATGCAGGATGCCATCGACTGACAGCTCATAACCATAAAACTGGTCTATTGATTTTTTTATTTCGCCTACACCGGCAACCAGCGGAATAATTTCTATCTTGCGACCGACTAAAGCATGTATCCTGTCCTGCACCATCAGGTCAGATGCATTCTTCATTGCTATTTTCAGCTGCTGCGACTTCTCATCATAACTTACTGGAATAATTGTATGTCGGTCTGCAATTTCTTTCGGGATTAATGCAAGAGCGCCCTGATCCGGAATAACCGTGCTTAGATCAACACTGCCAATGCCCAGTATCTTACCGAGCACGTCACGCATAATGGACTCAGATACAAATCCCAGCGATACCAGTATTTCACCAATCAGCCTGTAATTTTTTTTCTGCTCGGTAAGCGCGATCTCAACCTGGTCATAGGTAACCAGGCCTTTTTCAATCAACTCTTCACCGAGCCGCTTTTTCTTTTTTATTACTGCTGGCGCGTTCATGATTACTGCCTGGTCTCGAGATATGCAAGCCTGTTCTTGACAGCATCTGCAGAAAAGCTGATATTTTTTCCGGCCGCGAGCTTCAGGCTGTCCTCATAATAGGCTCTTGCTTCCCTGTGCTTACCAAGCTGATCCAGGCTTACAGCCAGATTATATGCATAATCGGCATTGCTACTGTCTGCTTTCCAGGCATTAAAAAACGCCTGCTGAGCTTCAGGCCAGCTTTTCTTCTGTACGTACACATTCCCCAGCGCGAACTGAAGGTGAGCATCATCAGGGCGGTATTCTATTAACTGCTTGAGTTTTGACTCGCTTAAACTGGCGCCGTCTGTCTGAGCTATATTTGCGAGCCCTGCGTGTGCATGAGGGTCTCGAGGATCACGTTCAAGCAACTTGATGTATATGTCTCTGGCAGTTTCCACCTCTTGCTGCTGCAAGGAAACAGCAGCTATACCAAGCAGCGCATCATGATTATTCGGTTCACTCTCCAGTACCTTCTTATATTCTCTTTTCGATGATGCATAATCCTTGTTCTGATATGCCATCCAGCCACGTTCTAGTGCCTCACTCACTGGATCGCGCTTTTCTGCACGCTGCACAGAGAACGTCTTATCTGCCTGTTGACTTATGCCGGCTTTAGCCGCCTTGCTTGATAACTCATTTTCTGGGATTTTCGCTTTAGCGACCGACTTAATATCTTTTTCCAGCTGTTTATCTGTCTCTGGCACCACCGCCAATGAGGTCAGATTTTCCTCAATCTTTGTTTTTGACTTTAGAGTTGCCAGAGCAATCTGATGCTTGCGCTGCATTGACTCTATCTCTTCTACCATATTGAAATAGAAGTATGAGCCGCTGAAAGATAATATAAACAGGGCACCTATAACCACACCACCCCATGTCATCACTCGAGATTTTCTATGCTGGTTATTGGTTTTATGTATGAGCAGCTGTAAGGCCTCATCTGTAACAGTTGAGGGTATTGGGCTTATGTGATGCTGTTGAAACCCACGACTCGGCTCCTGTTTATTTTCCACGACGGGGTCGTTATGATATTCTTCAGCCGGAGATTGCTCATCATCGTCGAGAACGAGGTCAAGCTCTTCAGGCTTCTTTGATTGTTCAAGCCCGTAATCATTCTCCTGCATTTCTACATCATTAACATGTTCCAGACCCGGCCCGGCATAAGCCTCTGCATTTATGTCTGCAGAATCTGCATTTTGCTTTTCCTGAGCAGCTTTTTTCAGGGCATCCAGTAACAGGCTCATGTGTACACTCTTGTTTGATATATCTCAAAACAGTGTTTACTGCTCGTCCTCGTTTGAGCTACTTTCACTCACCCGCGCAGTTTCTAACTTGTTTTTGTTTTCTTCATGCAGTTCTTCCAGCAGGTATTTTCTGTATTCCTTGAAATCGCCGGTCAAACTTGCATCTTTAGTTACAACCGGACGAATGAATATAACCAGTTCTGATTTGACATACGTATCATCCTGGTACCTGAACAGGGAACCCAGTATCGGGATGCTGGATAAAATCGGCACCCCCGTTGTCGATTTATCAATCTGATCCTGCATCAAACCGCCAATGACTGCTGTATCGCCATTTTCAATCTTCAGCACTGATTCTATTTCCCGCACCTGTATTACAGGAATTTCACTTACAACCCCCGCTTCCGCCAGTGCGGGATTGGGGTCTGTAACAAAGCTTATAATTCGGGAAATGGTAGGCCTGACATTCAAGGTAACCACTTCGTTCTGATCGATGAACGGCGTGACTGCCATAACAAGACCGACAGGCACCGTATTAACATTTGTATCAATTGCCACAGTTGAATTCTGATTAACCGAACCGGGTACGGCTTCGACATCAGTGGTAAAATAAACCTCGTTATCGACAACCTTCAACAGTGCGCTTTGATTGTTGATCGCCATCACCTTTGGGCTCGATAGCACTTTCACATCGCCAAATGTTTCCAGTGCTTTCAAGGTAACATTCAGCGGATTCCCATTAACAGTCTCTGCAATATTGAATGAGAAAAACGGCGTCTGTCCGAGATTACCGCCGAGTAAATCCTGCGTTGCTGCTGTGTTTGGATCACTGGTTACAAGTGTCCAGTCAATACCGGCCTGGTAACGGTCGCTAAGCCTTACTTCAGCTATGGTTGCTTCTATAAGCACCTGCCTCTGTACACTGTCAAGAACCTGGTCAATAAAGCCCTTTATCTGCTCATGCTGCTTGGCGGTCGCTTTAACCGCGATCATGCCACTTTCTCTGTTAACTATAATTTTGTCGCTGGTGTCGATGTTTTCACTGTTTCCAGCTTTCACTGCTTCACCGATAATACTCGAGACATTTAACGTTAATGATCTCCAGAACTGGTTGTTTGAACTGTTCTGTACAGTAGAACTGGAATCGTTACCGCTATTGCCTCCACCGCCGCCACTCTCACTACCTTTCACATCAGCCGTACCGGTTGAGCTGATCTCTGACGAAACCTCAACGGATCCCGTGCTCAGACGCGCCATATTCAGATATCCGATGCTGTATGTTTTTAAATAAGGGGCATCTGCCTCTACCCGCAAGGTGTCTTCAACAAGCTGATAGCGGATATTGGTTTGTTGTGAAATTCGATCGAGTATTTTAGGCAGTGTCTGGTCAATCGCGTTCATCGTGACGCTGCCCTGTATATCATTATCAATATCGAGATTCAGCTTTGCATCTCTCGCCATCGAAAAAAGCAATTCGCGAATTGGCACATCATGCACCACCACCGTGTATGTTTCGAGATCTGGCCTTTGTTCCGGCCTTGGCAGCACAGCAACATGCGCAACAGGCTCAGGAATGCTCTCTGCTTCTGGCTCATCAAAAGTAAGATGCCCGTCGGACACTTGAGGCGGATTGGACGCTCCACATCCTGCAACCGTTAATAGCCCAAATAAAAAACTGCTTTTTATTATTCTTATATCCATCAAATTACCAGGTAAATAAACGCATTTTCATCACTGATCACGCTAAAAGCTTAACCGCTTGACTCAAGATCCTTCCTGAGCGCACTTACACGACGCAAGAATGGCTTGCTAGCCTTCATCTCTGCCGGCAGATTTTGAAGTATGGAACGGGCAGTTTTTCGCGAGTCAAAATCGTTATACAAAACGCTGTACATACGACTTCCTCCGATCCTAGTTTCATAGACGTAAATCTTTTCAAAATCAAGAAGATCGGACTGGTCACGCAGAAAATCCTCGAGTGCTGATACGTCCGCTATCTGTGTCATGAAGAGCTGAATACTGTAATGATCATCAGCTACTGCCCCCAGCCATTTTTCAGTTTCATTGAGGCGTTGATAGAGCAATGATTGCTTGATTCCACTTTCCATGGCAGCTTCATCATTAACATTCTCAGCCTCAGGTTTTGCATCCCGTTCGGGTGTCTCTTCATAATGGGCTGTCAGGACTGGCTGAGCACCGGCATCAGCATTACCTGAAGCAGCCTGTTTGCTGTCTGTCGGCATCTCAAATGCTGCACCGTCTCCGCCAGGGTTTACCCATCCCGGCAACATCGATCCAAGCCATAGCGCCAGTAGCAGCGCAATAATGACTCCGCCGGCCTTCAGCATGGGTTTAAAACTGAACGGCCTGGTAAAATCACTGTCTTTTGCTGCTGTAGCGACATGGCGTGCACTCACCTCATGAGTTCCCTCGGAGAAAGATGCCATTAATGCCTTGTCTGCAATAATATTTATACGCCGGGACAGTCCGCCGGAGTACTTCTCTACTGCGTTTGCGGTGCGCTGATTGAAAATACTGGGCCCTCGATAACCAACGGAACGCAACCTGAAATTCAGATAATCCAGGGTGTCCTCTGGCGGAAACGGGTCCAGATAAAAGCCGTGTGTAATCCGTTCCTTTAATTGCCTGATTTGCGGCTGTGCAAGCTTGTCATCCAGTTCAGGCTGCCCAAACAGCACCATCTGCAGCAGCTTGTGCTGGTCTGTTTCCAGGTTACTCAAAAAGCGGATTTCTTCCAGGGTTTCAGCCGGCATACTTTGGGCTTCTTCAACAAATACAACAACCTGGCGGTTACTCGCATGTTTTTTTAAGAGATAATCCTGCAGTTTCTGCATGACATCCAGCTTGCTGTCATCATTTCGCACATCAAGATGCAGTTCGTGCGCAATTACATGCAGTATGTTATCCGGTGAAAGACTCGGGTGGGCTATGTAAACGATATCAACAACTTCAGACAGTTTTAGCTCCAGCATACGACAAAGCATTGTCTTGCCACTGCCTACCTCGCCAACCACCTTGATGATGCCCTCACCTGATTTAATCGCATAAATCAATGCATCAAGTGCTGCACCACGCTTGCTGCCTTCATAAAACATGCTGGTGTCGGGTGTTATTTTGAATGGCGGCCGATCAAGCCCGAAATGTTCAAGATACATCAACTGTGCCCCAATTTTTGAACCCGGCTATACAGGGTGGTTCTGTTAACATGCAGGGCCTCGGCTGCCTTGCTGATGTTATTGTTGTATTTTTCAAGTGCGATACGTATACAGCGGCTTTCTATATCGCCCAATAAATCATCAAGTTTGAGTTCACCTGATTCAATCTGGCCAACAATATATTCATCCGTAAGCAACGGACTTCGCTCGCTTAATGTTTCGGCCGATAGTTGAGTTTCGAGCTCATCATTCAACTGCTTCTGCGACACGATACCACCCGGATACTTGGTGCCCAACCGAATAACGATATTTCTAAGTTCTCGAACATTACCCGGGAAGGTATAGCTATTCCAAAGCTTCAATGCTACATCATCAAGCGTGAATGGTGATACGGTATCTGCATACAACTGCTGGAAGTGATCTAGCAGTAACTGTTTATCCTCCTCGCGATCACGTAATGGCGGCATGCGAATATGAAGGATGCCCAGACGGTGATATAGATCTGTCCTGAAATTTCCCTTTGATACCTCTTCCGTTAATACCCTGTTTGTCGCTGCAACAATTCGGGCCTGTGATTGATAAACCTGCGTTTCTCCTACGCGATAAAATTCACCGGTTTCAAGTACACGTAACAATTTGCTTTGCAATTCCAGAGGCAACTCGCCAATCTCATCCAGAAACAAGGTGCCTTTGCCAACCTCGATAAAGAAGCCCTTGTGCTCACGCTCTGCACCGGTAAATGCACCTTTTCTGTGTCCGAACAGTTGCGCTTCCAGCAAGTCCGGCGCAATGGATGCGCAATTAATCACCATGTAGGGTTCATGCTTGCGCTTGCTGTTTTCATGCAGCGCCTTTGCAATCATTTCTTTACCTGTTCCCGATTCACCTTCGATCAGCACCGGAAACGGCGAATCAGCAAATTGTTGAATCTGGTTGCGTACAGCTTCAATGCCTGCGCTGCAACCTATGAGGCGTGTGTCTGCATGTGTTTCGCGATTGATCTCAATCGTATGGAGTCGTTGCTGATGCTGTAAGCGGCTCAGTAGCAAGTTTGGATTATTGTTAATCAGTTCCTTGATCAACTCGAAGCCCTCCTCTGGCTTGTGCGGGTATGGTGGTAAGCCGAGATCGACCAGCGCCATGTCCGGGCAGTGTACCAACGCTGCTAACTGCCTCCTGGCTGCTTCTCTGGTACCTGCTGTGACCACATGATAATACTGTCCGAGCATAAAGCCAAGACTTTCAACAATCAATGGATCATCATCGACAAGCAGCAATGTAGATTTGTGTTCTATGTCCTGTTTCATCGCAATTTCAGGCATACTTCGCCCCGTTTTTAGCAAATGTGTCCCCCATCTACCATATATAGCAGAACACACTATTAATACTGTTTTCTGCATGCATTTAGGGCGATTGAAGCCAAAATAAAAGATAGAATCCTTCCATGTTCAATATCGTGTTGTACCAGCCTGAAATACCACCCAATACCGGAAATATTATCCGCCTGTGTGCGAACACCGGTTGCCGTCTTCAGCTGGTCGAGCCCCTGGGTTTCGACCTGAATAACAAGAAGTTACGGCGTGCCGGACTGGATTACCATGAATGGGCAGAGGTCGAAACGCACCCTGACCTGGTATCGGCATGCAGCACCGGTGGCAATATTTATGCAATATCGACTCGGGGTTCCAGATCATACACTGATGCATGTATCCGGGCTGGCGATACACTGGTTTTTGGCCCTGAAACACGAGGACTACCTGACAGTTACCTGGACTCACTCGATCAGCACAGGATACTTCGCATTCCAATGCTGAAAAACAGCCGCAGTTTGAACCTGTCCAACGCAGTGGCCGTCGTGGTATATGAGGGATTGAGACAGAACAATTTTACTGATGAAACAGTAAAACTACTCTAGCCCGCTAAATACACCACCACGGACTAGATAAGTTCGGCAATGGATTTTCGCTCCAGCAGCGAACGCACTGCATCGTGCGGATGAAAGCCTTCATAAAGCACTTTATGGACCTGCTCTATGATGGGTAATTCGACCTGATATTTCTGACCAAGCCTGACTGATTCGAGGGAAGAACGCACCCCTTCGATTTCCTGACCGATTTTCTCGGCAATTTGCTGTTTGCTCAGACCTTGTGCCAGCAACAGTCCGGTACGCCGATTACGAGACTGATCATCCGTGCAGGTCAGCACCAGATCACCCAGACCGGCAAGCCCCATAAAGGTATCACGATTACAGCCCATGGCCTCACCCAGGCGCATCACCTCGGTCAGGCCGCGTGTAATCAACGCCGCCCTGGAATTAGCGCCAAAACCGAGCCCGTCAGCAATACCCGCCGCGATAGCCAGCGGATTTTTCAAAGCCCCGCCCAGCTCAACACCGGTAACATCATTGCTGGTGTAGGCGCGAAAATAACCATTATGCAAACAGTCACGCCACTCATTTGCCACTTCTTCCATTTCAGAAGCGACAGTTATCGCCGTTGGCAAATCACGCGCAACCTCTTTTGCAAATGTTGGGCCGGAAATGACAGCCAGCCTGTTGCACTGGGGTATTTCTTCATTGAAAACCTGGTGCAACAGCTTTCCGGTACCCTCTTCCAGGCCCTTGCTGGCCCATGCAATAGACATCCCTTCGTTGAAAAGTGAAGAAGAAGATTTTAGAAAAGACCGGTAGGCATGACTGGGTATAACAATCAGAACCAGCAGACTGCCGCCGCTCAGCGCGTCTTCCAGGCTGCTGCACAGCGCCAGGTTATCCGGGAAAACTACGTCTGGGAGATATTTTTGATTACAGCGCTCTTTCTGCAGGACCTGAATATGTTCCGGGTGATTACCCCAAAGCCGGACATTCAATCCTGCCCGTGCCAGATGAATCGCAAGCGCAGTACCCCATGAGCCTGCGCCCAGAACAGCAACGGTTTTATGCTGCGTACTCACGGGTTGATTTAGTGAGCAGTATCCTGAGCAGCTGCCGCTGCCTGTTGCTGCTGCGCCTGTTGCATATAAAGAGCATTGAAGTTCACCGGTGCCAGTAGCAGCGGAGGAAAACCGCCCTTGCTTACGAGTTCGGCTATGGCTTCGCGCGCAAACGGGAAAAGTGTTTCCGGGCAAAATGCGCCAAGCATGCCTCTCAGGTTATCCTGCTCGAAACCTGCAACGGCAAATATGCCTGATTGCGTCAGCTCAACCAGAAATGCCGTTTTCTTGTTCTGTTTTGCAGTGACAGTGATTTTCAGATCAACCTCAAATGTATCCTGGCCGATCGATTTATTTGAGCTGTTCAGTTGAATATTTACTTCTGGTTGCCATTCGCCATCAGCAAAAACTGTAGGCACATTGGGCGACTCGAATGATACGTCTTTCAAATAAAGCTTTTGTATTGAAAACTGCTGCTCCTGCGCCCTGCCCTCGGCTTGCCCTTGCGCTGGTTGATTTTCCTCGGCCATGATGATTTCTCTGGATAAATGTTTGATGATTATTTTTTGGTGAGCGGCAAATTAGCCTCTTGCCAGTTCAGAATTCCGCCGGCAAGATTATGCACATCACTGAAGCCTGAACTTTTTAAAATTCTACAGGCTTTGCCTGATACATTACCACTGCGGCAATAGGCCAGAACTGGCTTGTTCTTGTCTTTTATCAAGCTATCAAGCTGGCTTTTTAGTGATGTAATCGGAATGTTTTTAGCGTTCTTGATATGACCGTTGTTAAAATCAGTCGCCTCACGTACGTCGAGTATAACAGCGTCATCATTGTTCATTAGCCGAATCGCTGCCGTCGGGTCCATCTGGTTTGCCCTGCCCGACTGGTGTTCGAATTCAGCCTTGATAACAAGCGCCAAAACCACAAAAAAGGCACCTACCAGGAACAGGTGGTTGCCTGCAAATTCGATTAATTGTTCCATAGAACCTGGATCAAGTTATAAGTAATTCAACCCTGAACAGGTTTAATCATGAATCTTTTTGGTAGAACAGAACACTTCCTGCATCATGCCAATCAAGCGCAGTGTACGTGTATCACTGACACGATAAAACACCTTGTTGGCATCTTTACGTGAAGCGAGAATTCCCTTATCACGCAGAATAGCCAGGTGCTGGGAAATATTGCTTTGTGATGTTCCCACCGATTCAACAATATCCTGTACACTCACTTCCTGGTCACCCAGGGTACAGAGTAT
>WOR8_10002350_pt1 | contig 23487 bp, 18 predicted proteins | sample DeeMarSeWOR38_10_FD_19890 | JGI IMG/M metagenome (IMG submission 19890) | reverse complement strand
AACAGACGCCGCATCACGGCTCCACCGGCAAGTCGAGACGGCTGTACTCCGCCCACGAGCCGTCATAGTTCAGCACTTCGTCGAAAGGGAAGCCGAGCTGGTGAAGCGCATAGTAGACCGCGGCGGATCGCGTTCCCGATTGGCAATAAGTCACCACCGGCGTGCCGCGCTCGACCTCACGCTTGGCGAAGAGCCTACGAAGCGCAGATGGTGACCGCAGCCGATGGTTTCTCTCCTTGTCGCGGAGCACGTCTGCCCAATCGAGGTGCACGGCCCCGGGGATGTGGCCTGCGCGCGCTGCCTTCGGATGCTTCTCTTGGCCGGTGAACTCGATCTCGCTCCGCGTGTCGATCAGCTTCGCGCCCGCATGCGACTCCATGAACGACGCGACCTCACTCCAGTGTTCGGCCGAGGTACCCATCGGCGTGCGCTTGCTCACGTCGCCTGTTGCGACGCTCACGCCATCGCCGCCGGCAACTCGATGCCCTTCGGCTTTCCAAGCCTGCAGCCCACCATCGAGCACCCGGGTCTCGAAGCCGCCCACCGCCCGAAGCGTCCACCACAGCCGATACGGCTCGGGGCCCCCGTCCCCGTAGACGACTACCGTGCTGTCGTTGGCCACGCCCCGATCCCGAAGCATCTGCTCGAGCTCCGACGCGTCGCGCGACATGCCAGGAACCTCGGCGCTGGTCGCGTAATCAGCGCGATAGAGCCTGCGGGCCCCGGGAATGTGCCCGAGCGCAAAACGCTCCTCGGGGCGCACGTCGAGAACCACGAGCATTGGCGCGCCGAGCGCCTTGGCAAGCTCACTGACGCTCACCATCGAGCCGGGGTCCCGGTAGCCGTCATCCGCCGCTTGCTTTCCAAAGCTCGCCAGGGCGGCCTCGGCATCCGCCGGGCTCGATGAATAGGCATCCGACGGCGGGAACACGCCACTTGGTTGCGAGGCCGCCGCCGGCTCCCCGAGCATCGGGGTCTCGGGGCCTTCGCTGCGCGGCTTGCTGAGGTACCAGGCGGTCGCCATCACCGCCGCACCAGCCATCGACCAAAAGACAATACTCTTCACTCCCGGTGCGAGCTTCTGAAGCGGCCACACCTCTTGGCTGAAGAAGTTGTCGGGGAAAGTCTCGACCCCACGGAAGCCGATGTGCGCCGGCGGGTCGGCCGGCATCTTCGCAGTCCCGAAGATCCAATCCCAGCAGCTGAAGATGATGCCGAAGTTCACCGTGGTCTTTGCATCGCCCTCGTAGTCGTGGTGCCAGATGTGCATCCGCGGGCTGTTCAGGATGTAACGCCACCAGCCGTGTCCGAGATTCAGGTTCGAGTGGTTGAGGTGCCCAATGAGCGTTCCGAAGATCGCGTGGAACATCAGCGCCTCCCAGCGAAAGCCGAAGTAGACCAGCGGGAGGTAGAGCACGGCCTTGTAGACGATGACCTCGAGCCACGAGAAGCGGAACGAGACGATCCAATCCATCTCGCCGTCCTTCACGCTGTGATGCGCCTTGTGAAACTCCCAGAGCAGGGGGACGCGGTGAAGCATGTTGTGCACGCACCACTGAAGAAAATCGACGAACACGAGGGCAACGATGATCTGGGCCCAAAGCGGCCAATCTGCGGCTGCGTTGCGATAGACGGCATCGGTGAGCCCCTCGGCAGCAAGCCAGCGGTCGACGTACGGCAGCACCCAGGTGCTTGCCAAGCCCGCGAGGAGCAAGCCGAGGAAGTGCCCATTGAACACCAGGTGAATGAAATCGGACCAGAGCTTGGGGCGCAGCTGCTTCTGCTCGGGTCGCCACGGGAATAGGCGCTCGAGAAGCATCACGAAGCCCGACATCACCGCCAGGCTGATTGGGTACATGTATGCCGCCATTGCGGCAGAGATAGCACGTCTCGGCCGTCAGACTACGGCCACTCGGGTGGCGGGGGGAGCGTGGCGCCCGGGGTCTTCCCTTCCATTCGGTGCGCGACGAAATCGCGGACCGTCTGGTGCTGGAGGTACGGGTTCTCGGCGAGCTCTTCGTCGAGCGTCGACACGGTGACAGGCCCGTAGTTGTGGCCGGGGTACATCCGCGTGTCGCGCGGGAGCGCCTCTACGAGTCCCTTCAACGTCCCGAACATCACCTCGGGATCGCCCCCGACGAAGTCGCAACGCCCGCAACCCTGCACGAACATGGTGTCGCCCGTCACGATGGCGTCGCGGATGCGATAGGTCGTCGATCCCGGCGTGTGCCCTGGCGTGTGCATGAAGGTCACTTCGAGGTGCTTGCCGATGGCGAGCACATCGCCTGGACGATGGCGTGCGAGGTTTTCCGAACGAAAGCCTGAAAAGTCGATCTCTTCGCCGAGCATGTGCACCGGCACGTCGATTCTCTCGACCAGCGCGTCGACCCGATTGACGTGATCGAAATGGCTGTGGGTGCACAGCACATCGGTGATCTGCACGTCGAGCTTGGCCGCCTCCTCCAAGATCACCTCTGCGTCCCACGCCGGGTCGACCACGGCGCAGGTCCGCGTAGCTTTGTCTCCGACGAGGTAGATGAAGTTGTCCCAAGGACCGAGCTCGAACTGGTGAACGAAGACGCCTTCGTTGGCCATCAGAACTCCACGACGCTGCGAATCGACTTGCCCTCGTGCATCAGATCAAAGGCCTCGTTGATGCGATCGAGGGGCATCTTGTGGGTGATCAAGTCGTCGATGTTGATCTTGCCCTCCATGTACCAATCGACGATCTTTGGCACCTCGGTGCGGCCCTTCGCGCCGCCAAACGCCGTGCCCCGCCATACGCGGCCAGTGACGAGCTGGAAGGGCCGCGTTGCGATCTCCTCGCCTGCCCCCGCCACACCGATGATGACGCTCTCGCCCCAGCCTTTGTGGCAGCACTCGAGCGCCTGGCGCATCACCTCGACGTTGCCGATGCACTCGAAGCTGTAGTCCGCGCCACCGCCCGTGAGGTCTACGAGGTATGCGACCAAGTCGCCCTCGACCTCTTTCGGGTTCACAAAGTGGGTCATGCCGAACTTCTCTGCGAGCGCCCGGCGGGCTGGATTGACGTCGACACCGACGATTTTGTCCGCTCCAGCGAGGCGTGCGCCCTGCACCACGTTGAGCCCGATGCCGCCGAGCCCAAAGACGACGACGTTGGCGCCCGGCTCGACCTTGGCGGTGTTGATGACGGCGCCGATCCCGGTGGTCACGCCGCAGCCGATGTAGCAAACCTTGTCGAACGGCGCGTCCGGCCGAATCTTCGCCACGGAAATCTCGGGTACCACGGTGTACTGCGAGAACGTCGACGTCCCCATGTAGTGAAAGAGCCTCTCCTTGCCGAGCGAAAAGCGGCTGGTGGCGTCGGGCATCAGCCCTTGGCCCTGCGTGACACGAATCGCCTGGCAAAGGTTGGTCTTGCCCGAGGTGCAGTAATCGCAGTTGCGACATTCCGGCACGTAGAGCGGGATGACGTGGTCACCGACGGAAACGCTCTTCACGTCCGGGCCAACCTCCACGACGAAGCCCGCGCCCTCGTGACCGAGCACCGACGGGAATATGCCTTCGGGGTCAGCACCCGAGAGCGTATACGCGTCGGTGTGACAGATCCCCGTTGCTTTGATCTCGATCAACACCTCGCCAGCACGGGGCCCTTCGAGCTCGATCGTTTCGATCGTCAGCGGCTTCCCAGCTTGGTGCGCTACGGCGGCGCGGGTCTTCACGTCGCCTCTCCTAGTGACTGCCCGTCGCCTTGATTTTGTCCAGCGCGTCGCCGATTGTGAAGCTCGCCGCTTCCCCGCGTGGCGGGTAGTCGGCAAAGGTCCCGAGGAAGTTCCCGACGATGGCCTGCGCCGCATAGATCGCAAACGCACGGTCGATCATCCAATCCCAGTAGGTGTTGGACGTGATATCGGCTCGCTCGTACGGGTCACGACGCAGGTTGAAGAGCTTCGGTACGCGAAGCGGGGTAAACGGCTCGGCCCAGACCAGCAGCGTACCCTTGGCGCGCTGCTCCAAGAAGACGATTTTCCAGTCGTTGTAGCGGAGCGCGGTCAAATCGCCGTCGTCCGAGAAGTAAAAGAGCTCTTCACGATGGCTCGGTCCGTTGCCGAGCAGCATGTCGAGCTGATTGTACCCATCGAGGTGCGCCTTGAAGCGCTTCGCGCCGATCTGAGTGCCAGCGAGGAGCTTGTCCTTCACGTCCGCAGCGCCGGCTGCTGCGGCGAAGGTCGGCAGCCAGTCCATGTGCGCCATGATCTCGTTCGAGACCGTGCCCGCAGGGACCTTGCCGGGCCAGCGCACCATCGCCGGTACTCGCCAACCGCCCTCCCAGTTCGTGTTCTTCTCGCCGCGGAAGGGGGTCGCGGCCGCGTCGGGCCAGGTGTTGTAGTGAGGCCCGTTGTCGGTGCTGTAGAAGACGAGCGTGTTGTCGGTGATGCCGAGCTCGTCGAGCTTGTCGAGCAGCTTTCCAACGTGCATGTCGTGCTCGATCATCCCGTCGGCGTACTCGTTCTGCCCGGAAATACCGCGGAGCTCGGGCTTCACATGCGTGCGGAAATGCATCCGCGTGCCATTCCACCAGACGAAGAACTTCTTGCCAGCGGCGTGCTGCTCCTCGATGAAGCGGATCGCCGCGTCGCACGTCTCGTCGTCCACGGTCTCCATGCGCTTCTTGGTGAGCGGGCCGGTGTCTTCGATGCGTCCGTCAGCGTAGCTATGAATCACGCCGCGCGGCCCGAAGCGCTTCTTGAAGTTGGGGTTCTTCGGGTAGTCGCGAAGCCGTGATTGGTCGGCAAGTGCTCGTCCTTGTCGCCGAGATGGTTCTTCCCGAACTGCCCGGTTGCGTATCCGAGCGGCTTGAGCACCTCGGCGATCGTCGGGTCTTCGCTCGAGAGCCCCATGTCCGCGCCGGGCATCCCGACTTTGGATAGCCCCGTGCGGAACACGGACTGCCCGGTGATGAACGTGGAACGCCCCGCGGTGCAGCTCTGCTCGCCGTAGTAGTCCGTGAAGATCATTCCCTCGTGCGCAACGCGGTCGATGTTCGGCGTGCGGTAACCCATCAGCCCCATCGTGTATGCGCTGATGTTCGATTGCCCGATGTCGTCTCCCCAGATGACCAGGATGTTCGGCATGTCGCCATCTTGGGCGGCCTTGACGACGTCTTCGGTTTTCGCGACCGACACGGGGCTGGCGGGATAGGCCGCTTGTTGCGGCTCCCAGCCCGTACGCGGCTGGCCAAGGAGTTGTTCCTCTGCTGCTGGCGGCGCCGCATCGTCGGCGGGCGGCGCGACGGGCTTACACCCGAGCACCAAGGCAAACGACGACGCACAGAGCAACGATATCAACCGGATCATGGACACCCTCCCGCGGAAAGAAGTCGCGAGGGTAGCACGCCGTCATGCGGGTTCGTCAAACGCTTTCCGAGTTGCCCTGAAGAGCTTAGTCGCAGCGCATCTTCTGCCAATCGTGCTCCCCGTCGCAGTGATCCTTCGGCGGCATCGCGTGGTGGGGCTTGTCCGTATCGCCGTCCGTGTCCGAGTCGCTGTCCGAATCGGAATCAGAGTCCGAGTCGCTGTCGCTATCCGTGTCCTCGTCGTCGCAGCCGTCATCACAGCAGCACGGGTCGCCGTCACACCACTCCATGCAGTGGCTCTGCATCTGCCTCGCGATCTTGCCGCAGAGCTCCTGTTCATCGAGCCTCTCCATGCACGCATCATGAACGCGCTCGGCAAGCCCTCCGCACTTGTCCTCGCAGCTCGGTGGCTCGGGCGTGCAGTGCTCTTCGTCACATTCAGCGAGCGCATTTCGTGCAATCTTGGCGCAACGATCCTCGTCGCAACCGGCATCGACACACATCTCGTACAGCTCGCGGGCCGCAGCCTCGCACCCCTCTTCACAGTTCGGTGGCTCGGGCCGCTCTTCGCAGGTCTCGGCAACACACTCGGCGAGCGCCTCGCGGGCCTGCATCGCACAGCGCTCTTCCGTGCCGCCGTCAGCAACGCACGATTCGAAGATCTCGGTCGCGGCCGCCTTGCACTCGGCTCGGCAAGGCTCGGGCTCGTTGCAGCCCGTCTCGCGGCAATGGGCCAGGACGCCGCGCCCCTCGGCGGCACAGGCGTCTTCATCACCACCATCGTCTTGGCACTGCATGTAGTGCTGCTTGGCCTTCGCCTGACAACGGTCTTCGCAGGTCGGAGGCGGGCATTCCCGGGCGCAGTCGAAGAAGCTTCGGATCGCTTTCCCAAAGCAGCTTTCACGATCGTCGGTTTCCGCCGTGCACTCGTCGAACACGGCGAGCGCCGCGCTGAGGCATGCGTCACGGCATTCACCGGCAGGCACACCGTCCCTGTCAGCCGCCGCGTCGAGAACGCGGGCGACCTCGGTATCATTGGGGTTGGAGCTACTGCTGCAACCGGCAACCAAGAGCGCCGCTGCAGCGAACACCTTCGAGCTGCGTGCTTTCATGGAACACCTCCCCTGCGCTGCCCGGATGTCTAGGATCCGTCGCCGAAGTGATCTACTCGCCTGCGGCCCGTGTCGCACGGCGGCCGAGGCAACTTTGTGAGGCAGCTTACAAACTTGCCACTGGCTGTATCGGCGTCAGAGGCTCTGCAGATAGCGAATCGCCTCGTTCGCAGCAGTCTTCAGGCAGGCGTTCGTGTTGACCTTGCGCTTCATGACGGCGCCTTCGGTGCGGATTCGCTTGCGCGCGGCGCGAAGCGCAGGAATGGCTTTCTTGTCGCCGAGCGCGCGCAGCTTTCCGACGGCTTCCTTGCGGATCAGACAGGTTTCGCCCTGCTCGAGGTCGAGCTGGTACGAGCCGAGCCGGTCGACTCTGTCTCCGAGGCCGGCCTCGTCGGCCACCTGAAGCGCCGTGTGCCTGCGGCGCGCGTTCTTCGACGAAGACGCGAGGTCGACGAGCTGGTCTGCAGCCGCCGAGTCTCCGGTCTTGGCGAGCACGCCGAGGAGCTCGAGCGCTGCATCGACGACACCTGGCGCCTTCTTCGCCAACATGAGCTCGACGTTGGTGCGCATCAGCTTGTCCTTCGCAAACTTCGGCTCGAGCGAGATCGCTTTGCGGTAGGCGGCGAGGGCCAGAATGTTTCGCTGCGCACTGGCCTGTGCATGACCGAGCACCATCTGTGCGTACGGCTCTTCGCGAACTTCGTCTCGATGCCCCATGAGATACGCGGCGGCGTCCTTCGGGCGGCCCTGGGCGAGCATGTCCGCGGCCTCCTTGGCTTCTTCGCTATGTGCGCCTTGGACCAGTGGCGAGAGCGGCGCCTTTGGAAGGTAATCCGGCTTCGTGCTTCCGAACGCGAGGGTGAGAAGGCCGGCCGAGCCTACCAAGACGAACGCCGCCAGCACGATGCGCTTCTTGCTCCACTTCGTCGACGCCACCCGCGTCATGGCAGGTGTCACCGTACCGCGAAGGCCGTCGACGACGCGCGCGGGGACTTCGCGTAGCCCGGAGCCCGTGTCTTCTACTTCTGCTTCTTCTTGGAGGATCCGGTCGATCTGCTCGATGTACGCCTTTGCGCTCGGAATCCGGTCGTCGGGCTGCTTCGCGAGCCCCCGCAGGAGGAGTCTCTCGACCGCATCCGGCACCTCGAGGCCCGGCGCCATCTCCTCGAAGGGAGGCACCTCGTGGGAAACGTGCATGCGCAACAACGTGCCCACTTCGTCCGCATCGAACGGCGGAAAACCCGTGATCATCTCGTAGAGCATCACCGAGAGCGCGTAGAGGTCGGCGCGCCCATCAATCGGCTGCCCGTATGCCTGTTCGGGGGCAATGTATGTCGGGGTCCCGATCGTGACGCCATGCTGCGTGAGCTTCGCGTCATTGGTGAGGATCCCCGTGTGCTCTTCGGGATGCGCGTCATCGCGGAGCTTCGCGATGCCGAAGTCGAGTATCTTCGCGAAATCCGCGTCGCCGTCCTGCTCCACCAAGATTACGTTTTCCGGCTTGATGTCGCGGTGGATGATCCCCGCGTCGTGTGCGTACTCGAGCGCGCTCAAGATGTGCCGCCCAATGTGCAGCGTTCGCCTCCAGCCGACACGTCGCTCACGATCGAGAAGGTCCGATAGAAGCACGCCGTCGAGGAGCTCGAGCACCATGTAGAGCGTGCCGTCCTCGAGCTTGCCGAAATCAGACACATCGACACAGTTCGGATGGTCGACGCGGCCGATCGCAAACGCCTCACGCTCGAAGCGTTGGTTGACCTCGTCAATCCCTTCGACCTCCGGGTGGAGTAGCTTCAGGGCGAGCGGGCGACGAATCGAAATGTGCTCAGCGAGATAGACGCACCCCATCCCCCCGGAGCCGAGAACCCCGGTGATTCGATAGCGCGAATCCAATACATCCCCGATCCGCGGTGTTTGCTCTTCCGGGGGAGCCGGTAGCGATGGCGCCGGACCCCCCTCCCTCGAAATGCGCACGTGACCATTATTGCGAAAAAACGGGACGATTGCCGGTGCGATGTTCGCGTGCGAGATACCTCACACTATGCAGCGCGCGTCGGCCCGAATCGCGAGCATCCTCTGCGCGCTCCTGATCGTCTGTATCGCTCCTGGCATCCGGAGCGCCGCGCAGATCCAAAAGACGGTCGACGACCCTCATGCGGCGCCCTCGGATCGTGCACTGCTCGTGCTCGACCGCCCACGCCATCGGCAGGCCAGCGAGACCGAGTTTCGCATCGTCAACCAGGCAGGACGATGCATCGCCTTGCTCGAAAACGGTTGGCAGGTGGCCGCACCGATGTGGCCCGGCAAGCACATGCTTCTCGTCGTGACCGGCACCGCACCCCCGACCGTGCAGCTGGTCGAGGCGAAGCTCAGCGCAGGCAAGACGTACGTGGTGAGGCTGCACCCTCGCGTGAACGTGAAGAGCCCGGTCCGAATCGAAATCGTGCGGAAGGCCGATCAGCCGCTCGAGCAGTTTCCCGGCGATATCAAGGAGCGGAGCCCCTTCAAACAGGACCTCCGCAAGTGCACGGAGTGGGTGTCCTGGAAGCAGTCGAAGCTCGGACCCAAAGCGGAGGTCGCGAAGCGCAAGTGGGACGACGCCGACGAGAGCTTCCGCAGCGGGCGCACGATTCGCCGCAACGATGGATGGACGGCGGACGAAGTCGCGGGGAAATAGCTACGAAAGCGAACCGTCGTCGGGGTCCGGCATGTTCCAGCGGCGCAACGCGCGGCGGAAGGCGCGCTCGTTCGTATATCCAGCGTGGCGCATGATCTCGTCGGTCGTCTGGTTGCGCTCGAAGCAACCAATCATGATCGACTTCCGTGAGGCCTCGACGAGCGCACGGAACGTCGTGCCGTCATCCTGGAGCCGCCGCTGCAATGTGCGCGAAGTCATGTGCAGAGCGTCAGCGACGGCTTCGATGTTCGAACGTCCGTGGGGCAACAACACCTTGATGCGGTCTCGAACGACATCGACGAAGCTCTGCGACTCGAGATCGGCGTGAAGGCCCGCAGCGACGCCGCGAAGTTGGCCGTGCAAAGCGAGGTTGCCGTGCGCCAACGGCAACGCCCAAGCCTCCTCATCGACCAAGATCGTCGTTCGCTCGTGCCCAAACGTGACGGAGCAGTCGAACGCACGCGTGTACTTCTGGATGTTGCCCCGGTAGGGGTGCCCGAACTGGACTTCACGCGGGGTGAAGAGCCCGTCCGTCGCGAAGCGAAGGACCTTCAGAACGATGACGGCGAGGAACTCGATCTCGTGGACCGTGACCGGGAGCTCGTCCTCGACCAGGTTGATGCGAATCGCGTGCTGATCACCCACACGGCCGAGGTCGAGGACGCGCCCGTGCGATAGGAGCTCCTGGTAGCGAAAGCTCGTTTCGAGACCCTGACCCACGGTCTCCGCGCTCGTCAGCAGAAGGATCACCAGGTGGTCGGCGCGAGGATGCCAGGCGTCGGCGGCGCTGAGCCCGAGATGCCGGTCCCCGCTCGCCGACAGCGCGGCACGCCAAAACCGGCCAAGCGCATCGCGCGGGGGACGGCCGGCGGTATCCGTGAAGATGTCGAGATCGTGCCCGATCTCCCGGCAAAGGGCCTCGACGTCCAGGCCGAGCGACTGGAATGCATTCACCACACCGCGTGCCCAGGCGCCCGAGACGCGGAGGGCGGCGCGAGTTCGTGGTTTCCCTGGAGGAGCGCCCACCGCGTCGGATCGATCCACAAGGACGACCGAATTACAAGCCCACGGGGTGAATTCCCGAGCGCCGTGGCGCGTCGAGTACCTCCTTTTGTCGCCGCAAATGCACGAACGGCCGCTAGCGTCCCCGTAGTCATTCGGTGCGAGGCGGGCACCAGCGCACGGAACGCAGGGCAAAGGATGAGCCCACCATCCCATCCAGAGTCAGGCGATAACGCGTTCCGGTCAGTGGTGCCTGCCTCGGCCTCCCTATCCCCCACCAGGGTAGCCCGTTAGTGAAGCCGGTCGGCGAAACAGCACGCTGACCGGCTTCCTTTTTGGCTGTTCCGGGTTGCCGCTATGCTCCGCGCGATGGAACACACTCCGATCGAACACGCCGTGTGGAACGCGTCGGCCGGCGAGCATGCATGAGCGCGCTCGATCGCTACCTCGACGACCTCGCCGGGAGCGTTGACGGCGACACACTGCTGACGCGCTTTCTCGATTACACGCGCGACCAGGGCCTCGAGCTCTATCCCGCCCAGGAAGAGGCGATTATGGAGCTCTTCGTTGGGAACAACGTGATCCTCAACACGCCTACGGGCTCCGGGAAATCGCTCGTTGCGCTTGCGGCCCACTTCCGCTCCGTCGCGCTCGGCGAGCGCTCTTTCTACACCGCCCCGATCAAAGCACTAGTCAGCGAAAAATTTTTCGACCTTTGTCGCGTGCTCGGGCCCCAGCGTGTCGGCATGATGACCGGCGACGCGACGGTGAACCGGGATGCACCCGTGATTTGCTGCACGGCGGAGATTCTGGCGAATCTCGCATTGCGCGAAGGCGAACGCGCCGACGTCGACGGTGTCGTGATGGACGAATTCCATTACTACTCGGATCGCGACCGTGGGGTGGCGTGGCAAATCCCCCTGCTCACGCTTGGTCGCGCTCGATTTCTACTGATGAGCGCGACGCTCGGTGAGACCAAGATGTTCGAGGACGCTCTGACCGAGCTGACCGGCGCACCGACCACGCTCGTGAAGAGCGAGGAACGCCCGGTGCCGCTCGACTTCAGCTACAGCGAAGAGACTTTGCAGAACGCCGTCGTCGATCTCATCGAAAGCGGCAGAGCGCCAATTTACGTCGTTCACTTCGCACAGCGGGCCGCGACGGAGCAGGCCCAGAGCTTCATGAGCATCGACTTCCTATCGAAGGAAGAGAAGCGAGCCATCAAGGAAGAGCTGAGCGGCACACGCTTCGACACCCCGTTCGGCAAGGAGCTCAAAAAGTTTCTGCATCACGGTGTTGGCGTGCACCACGCAGGCATGCTGCCGCGTTACCGACGGCTGGTGGAGCGACTTGCGCAGGAGGGGAAGCTCAGAATCATCTGCGGAACCGACACGCTCGGCGTCGGCGTAAACGTCCCCATCAGGACGGTGCTCTTCACCAAGCTCTGCAAGTACGATGGAGAGAAGACCTCGGTGCTGAGTATTCGTGATTTCAAGCAAATCGCAGGCCGCGCGGGGCGTCGGGGCTTCGACACGCGAGGGAGCGTCGTGGCACAAGCCCCCGAACACGCCATTGAAAACAAGAAGCTCCGCATGAAGGCGGGCGATGACCCGAAGAAGCTCCGCAAGCTGAAGATGCGACAACCGCCCGAGCGCGGTTACGCGCATTGGGATGCGGACACGTTCACGCGCCTTCAAGAGTCGCCACCAGAGCCCCTCGCTTCACGTTTCCGTGTCAGCAACGCGATGGTGCTGAATCTGTTCGAGCGCGAGGACAACGGTTGCGTCGCGCTTCGAAATCTCATTCGCGCCTCGCACGAGAGCACCAAGGCGAAGTATCGACACGGGCGCGAGGCGATCGCGATGATCCGATCTCTACGGGACGCCGGCGTCATCGAGCTCGACCGGGACCGTCCGCGCGTTCACGAGGACTTCCAGTTGGACTTCTCCCTGAATCAAGCACTGTCGCTCTACGTGGTCGAAGCGGTCGAGGTGCTCGACCCCGACGACGCCAGCTACCCACTCGACGTTCTCACACTGGTCGAAGCAACGCTCGAGGACCCCTGGGCGGTGCTTTATCGCCAGACGGACACACTGAAGTCACGCGCCCTCGCCGCGATGAAGGCCGAAGGTGTGGAGTACGACGAGCGGATGGCCGAGCTCGACAAGATCGAGTACCCGAAGCCGAATGCGGAGTTCCTCTACGGAACCTACGAGGTGTTCGCAGAGCGACACCCGTGGGTCGGCAACGACGTCCTTCGGCCAAAGTCGATTGCCCGCGACATGTACGAGCTCGGCATGAGCTTCGTCGAATACGTGAAGGAGTACGGCTTACAACGTTCCGAAGGGGTGCTTCTTCGTTACCTCACGGACGCGTACAAGGGCTTCGTGCAGACCGTGCCCGAGGCGTCAAAAACCGACGAGCTCTACGATGTATCGGACTGGCTCGGCCTCGTCGTTCGCTCCGTCGATGCGAGCCTCCTCGACGAGTGGGAGCAGCTGCAGTCGCACGAGGACGACGTCGTGGTGCCAGTGGAGCCGAAGGAGGACGAGGTCGTCGACATCACGCGCGACGAGCGCGGCTTCACCACGATGGTGCGGAACGCCATCTGGAAGATCGTCCGTTACCTCGCATTCAAACAGTACGACCGCGCGGCCGAAGCGCTTGCCGAGATCGATGAAAGCAACGCGTGGTCCTCCGAACGGTTTGCCGAGGCGCTCGGACCCTATTGGTCCGAGTACGACGCCATCGACATCGGCCCTGAAGCCCGGAGCGGCGCGCAACTACAGATCGAACGCGGCCGGAGTGCGTGGCAGGTCACGCAAATCCTTCTCGACCCGAATGGCGACCGAAGTTGGCACCTGCGACTCGAGGTCGACCTCGACGCGAGCCGCGAATCGGGGCAGCCCGCGCTCAGATTGCGATCGCTCGGCGACTAGAGCGACTCGTCGTAGTCGAAGGTCGCCTCGGGCCGATCGACCGGGCTCTCCTCGGCGAGCTCCAAAGTCTCCGTCGCTGCATCCGCCGGCAGCGCCTCGACCGAGCGAAGCTTGCGCTCCATCGCGCGCGTGCGGACCCCCGTTTCTTCGATCGTGCGGCCCGCGGTGTCGAGTTGGCGCTTCACCTTCTCGAGGACGGTCCCGAACTTCCCGAACTCGTGCTTCACCGCACCGAGCACCTTCCAGACCTCGCTCGAGCGCTGCTCGATGGCGAGGGTACGGAAACCGATGCGCAGGCTGTTGAGCACGGCGGCGAGGGTGGTCGGCCCGGCCACGACGATGCGATGCTCGCTCTGCAAGCGCTCGACCAAGCCCGGGTGGCGGAGCGCCTCGGCGTAGAGGCCCTCGGTCGGCAAGAACAAAATCGCGAAATCTGTCGTGAACGGCGGGTTGACGTACTTGCTGCTGACGTCTTTGGCCGAATCTTGGATGGAGCGCAGAAGCGCGTTTTGCGCCGCCTGCACTGCAGCCACGTTGCCATTGTCGCTCGCATCGACCAAGCGCAAGTAGTCTTCCTGAGGGAACTTCGAATCGATGGGCAACCAGACGCATTGATTCGGGTCGTCGCTCGTGCCCGGCAAGCGAATGGCGAATTCGACGATGTCGCGCGAGTCGGGGCGCGGCTTGACGTTGCGATCGAACTGGTCGGGCGTGAGAATCTGGTCGAGCAGCGCTCCGAGCTGCACCTCGCCCCAGGTGCCCCGTGTCTTCACGTTGGTCAGAACCTTCTTCAGATCGCCAACTCCGCTCGCGAGGCTCCGCATTTCGCCGAGGCCTTGCTGCACGGCCTCCAAGCGATCGCCGACGATCTTGAAAGACTCGCCAAGCCGCTTCTCGAGGGTGCTCTGAAGCTTCTCGTCGACGACCTCGCGCATCTGGTCGAGCTTCTTCTCGTTGCTGCTCCGGAGCTCCTGAAGCCGGCCGTCGACGGTCTGCTGAAGGTGCTTGAGACCGGCCTGGTTCGACTCGGTGAGGTTCTTGAGCTGCGCGGTGAACGCTTGGAACTGGGAGGTCTGTGCCTCGCCGATTTGCGAGATCGTGTTGACCAAGGTCTTGGTGCCGGCCTGATGTGTGGCCGATACCTCTTGGCGGAGCTCACTCGCCGCCGTGGCGGCCTCCTCGCGCGAGGCCCTGAGCTCGTCGCGCAGGAGGGCCGCGGTCTCCCCGCGCTCCTGCCGCCCCTTGAGAAGCAGTAAGCCGACGACGAGATTGGCCACCAGCAGAAGCGTCGCGACCCCCAAAAGTGCAGTTAGAATGTCCAAAACCCCCCTGAAATCGCGAGATCTCGGCGATGGTAGCACCATCGGGACCGGGTGCGCAGCGCCGAATGGAGAAACGGGCGTCCGTGCTAGGCTTCGCGCGCGCCATGCCTAGGGGGGGTCAGCCGGAAGAGGAGCTCAAGGCGCTCCTGCCCACGTCCATCGCCGTGCGGTTCGCCGAGATGTTTCCGGGCGTCCATGGAGGCCGCATCCGGCGGCGCGATCGCAAGCGGGCCGACATGCTCCGCAAGGCGGAGCCCGTGTTGCAGCGCGCGCTCGAGCCGACCGAGGTCGTACGCTTCGCGACGAATGGGGTGCGGCAGCTCATGTGGTGGCTCCTCACGGCGGGCTCGATGAACCCGTTCGCGAACCGCACGACGCTCGTGCTCACCGACAAACGCGTACTCCTGATCCATACGGACTCGAAGCAGCGCCCGCGAATGTTCGCGAATCAACTCCCGCTCGACCGGATTCGCGATACCAGCGGGCGCAACAGTTACATCTTCATCCGCACGGGCAAGGAGCAGCTCATGTTCCACGGCGTGAAGCGTGCGGAGGCCGCCCACGTGCGCAACTTGCTCGAATCGACGGCGACGAAGAAAGGCGGGTGGCAGAATCTCTGCCCTCGCTGCTTCACAGCGACCGACACCGCGCCGCCGTCTTGCGAGAAGTGCGGCGAAGAGTTCAAGAGCCCGAAGACGGCCGCCCGACGCTCGCTGATCTTCCCGGGCCTCGGCGACTTCTACCTCGGCTATCGCAAGTACGCCCTTCTCGAGATCGCGGGCGCGGCGGTACTATGGGCGCTGTTCATCAGCACGTTGGTCCCCGCGCTCAAGGCACGTGGTCTCGAAGGGGTGCTCGTGGCGGCCCCGTTGTTGGCGCTTCTCGTGCTGCTGCACGTAGGTGATGCGTTTCTCACGAGCGCCAAAGCGAGAACGGGCCTCCACTCGCAAGACGGCTCGCTCCCTTCGGGCTAGCGGCCTCTTCGATGGTCGCGCGGCCAGCGAGTCGCCATCATCGGTATTTTTCGCGCTTTCCTCATTGCGCGATGGGGGTGGCCGGTTGTAGGAAGAGCTTTCGAAAGGAACCGCCTGATGACCGAAACGCCACCAGATCCATCCCACATCATGGAAGTCGGGATGGGCTTCTTCGGGTCGAGGACGCTGCTGACCGCCGTGGAGCTGGAGCTCTTCACAGAGCTCGGCACCGGCAAGATGACCGGTGCTCAAATGGCAGAGCGCCTCAGTCTGCATGAGCGCGCCATTCCAGACTTCCCAGACGCCCTGGTGGCCCTGGGCCTCTTGCGCCGAGACGGAGACGGACCCGACGCGCTCTACGGCAACACGATCGAGACGGCGGTCTTCCTCGACAAAGAGAGCCCTCAGTACATTGGCGGAATTCTCGAGATGGCAGGAGAGCGCCTCTACGGGTTCTGGGGCAGCCTCACCGAAGCCCTCAAGACGGGGAAGCCGCAGACCGAGATCAAGGAAACCGGAGAGCCCGTCTTCGCCAAGCTCTACTCGGCGCCCCAACGGCTCGAGCAGTTCATGAACGCCATGGCCGGAGTGTCCGCGGGCAATTTTCGAGCGCTCGCGCAGAAGTTCGATTTCTCCAGGTACAAGACCCTTTGCGATGCCGGGGGCGCCACCGGGCAGCTCGCGTGCGCGGTCGCTGCCGCGAACCCGCACATGCACTGCATCAGCGCGGACCTTCCAGCCGTCGAGCCGATCGCCAAACGATGCATCGAGCTCGCTGGTCTTCCTCATCGCGTCGACACGGCAGCCATCGACTTCTTCAGAGACCCACTGCCCAAAGCCGATGTCATCACGATGGGCATGATCCTTCACGATTGGAACCTCGAAAAGAAGAAGCACCTGATCAAGCTCGCGTACGACGCGCTGCCGCCCGGCGGCGCCTTCATCGTGGTCGAGGCGCTGATCGACGACGCGCGCCGCGAGAACGCCTTTGGCCTGTTGATGTCGCTGAACATGCTCATCGAGTTCGGCGAGGCGTTCGACTACACCGGCGCCGATTTCAAAGAATGGTGCAGCGAGGTGGGGTTCGATCGCTTCGAGATCATCCCGCTCGCCGGCCCGTCGTCCGCCGCCGTCGCGTACAAGCCCGGTTAGGCGTGCCCGAGCCTTCCAGAGTATAGTGAGCCCCGATGATCTTCCGCAGAAAGATCCGCGAGCCGGAGCTTCCCCCGCACGCGCGCGAGCGGCTCGCAGAGATCGTCGAGCAGTATCTTGCCGACGCCGACGACGAGACCCGTCGCATCGTGACCGCAGTCGCCGGACTGCTCGCCAAAGTCGCGTACGCCGACGGGCACTACTCGGTGCAGGAAGAAGCCACCATTCAAAAGGAGCTGGGCCGCGTTCACGGCCTCAGCCAAGCAGGCATCGACGCGATTTGCGGGCTCTTGGCCGACCAGATCAGCCATGTGGCTCTCTTGGGGGACCATGATTGGACGCGCGACCTCCGAGATTTGGCAGGGCGCGAGCTGCGGCTCGAAGTGCTCGAAGTGCTCGTCGAGATGGCCGTAGCCGACGAGGTTCTCAAGCACGAGGAGCAAGTGCAGCTGCGTCGCATCGCAAAGGCGCTGAGCTTGACGCAAGACGACTACAACGCGATTCAAGCGAGGCACCGGGACAAGCTCTCGGGGCTGAGTTAACCCACTTGCTGGAGCATCTGGCCCATCATTCGATGCAGAAGGTTCACAGCCTTCAGCGGGCGGATCATCACCTTGAAGTCGTCGATCTTTCCGTCGGCGTTCCAATGAATCATGTCGACACCGTTGATGATGATGCCATCGAGCTCGGCGGTGAACTCGAGGATGGCATCCGACTCACCGATGACTTCGCGAACGTATTCGAATTTGCTGTTGCCGAGCACCATGATGGCCGCGGAGAGATAGAGCTTCGTCAGCGCCTTGCCTTCTTGCGGCGTGTGCACGACCGGCGAGTGAAACACCGCATCTTCGGCCAATACCTCGTCTAGAGCGGCAGCGTTCCGCGCTTCGATCATCCGATGCCAGGCATCGAGGGTCGCATGACTCATGGGCGGCACTCTTCCGCGTTTTCGCGCGAAACGCCAGTGGCCCGCATGAGGTCATCGAGCGCCGGGCGCAGCGCGTCGGTGATCGGGTGTGGGTCCGGGATGGCGGCCGCGTCCGCGATCAGCGCGAAGGAAAGCTCGCCACAATAGCTCCAGCCAGTGATGTTCAGGCCGATCCCCTCCACCGCCGGACCCACGGAATAGATCTTCCGGAGCTTCGCGCCGGCAACGTAGAGCGGATGATCCGGGCCGCGCACGTTCGAGATGATGAGGTTGGCAGGCGGAGCCATGTAATCCGAGATCCGGGACTCCGAATACGCCCGGAGAATCCAGCGGTAGAGCCCCGCCGGAGCAGCCTCAGACCAGTCGAGCATCGTCTCGATGCCGAGCTGGTTCTGGACCTCTTTGGACTGCTGGGTGACCGCATGGATCTTCTGCAGGCGTTCGCCCGGGTCGGTCACATCGTTACAAAGGCTCGTGAAGAGATTCGCGACTCGGTTGCCCTCGGGGCGCGACGCCGCGGTGGGGTCGGCGACGGCCATCGGCACGCTTGCAACCAGCGGCCGCGAAAGCGTTTCACCTCGAGCCTCGAAAAACCGATCGAGAGCGCCTGCGACGGTGGCGAGCACCACGTCGTTGAGGGTCACGTTCGCTGCCGTCTTCACCGCTTTGAAATCATCGAGCGGAAGAGACGTCGACGCGAAGGAGCGCATCGGCGAGAGCGTCCGGTTGAACACGGTGCGTGGTGTCGCGAAGGGATACGGCACGGCGACGGCGCGATTGCGGATGTTCTTGAGTACGTTGACGCTGCCCTTGATCGTCCTCTTCACGAGAGGGGCAATCGCGCCAACCTGAGCTCGTTGGTCTCGAAGCGCGTCGCGAATGAGCTCCGCGCGGGATGGCATCGACTCGGGAAACCAACTCGCTTGCGGCGGCCGCACATCGACATCTTCGGGGGCCAGATTCATGACCTTCGCCAGCATGGCGGCGGACGCGACTCCATCCGCGAGCGCGTGATGAATCTTCGTGACCAACACGACGCCGCCATCGGCCAAGCCTTCAAGCATCCAGGTCTCCCAGAGGGGCCGGTCGCGTGGAAGTTGGGTGCTGGCGATGCCCGCAATCGCCTCGTCCATCTGGCGCGGCCCGCCCGGCTCGGCGATCTTGGTGCGAAACAGGTGGCGGCCGATGTTGAAATTCGGGTCGTTCACCCACATCGGGTGGTGGATGCCGCCCGGTACCTCGACCGGCCGCAAGCGAAGCCGCGGGACGAGGTGAAGCTTGCTCTCCATCGCGATGCGGACGAGCTCGAACAGGTCGTTGTCGGGAATCTTAGCCGGAAGATCGACGATCGCGACCTTCAGCGTGTGCATGTGGACGCTCGGCGTCTCCATGTAGAGGAACGAGGCATCCTGACCGGTAAAACGCTGCACGTGCCCTCACTCGTCGAGAACGACGAAACCCGACTTGTGAAGCCGATGGTCCACGAACGGGGCCACTTCGGACGACCAATAGAAGCTGACGTGACCGCCAGCAAACCAACGGATGCCAGGCTGCTCCCAATGTTCCCAGAGCCTCTCGGCTTGCTCCGGCGTCGATACCTTGTCGTCGCTTCCAGCAAAGATGAATCGGTTTTCGATGGTCGTATGCGGCGTCACCGACAAGGGCGATACCAGCTCGAAGAGCTCGCGCGTATGAACGCCGAGCACTCCGTTGTCTTCCGCTTCCTGCCGCTGATCGACCGGAGCATGGTGCACGAACAGATCGGGGATGTCGCAGACCGGAATCCCCGCGATGACCAGGTCCACATCTTCGAGGCCGGCCAACAAGGAAGCGACGTACGAGCCCATCGACAGGCCGTAGATCCCGACCTTCGTGGCGCCCTGCGCACGCACCCATTGAATCAAGCGGCGCGTGTCCCAAACCGCTTGCGACACCCCGTGGAACGCATCGAGCAGGTCGAACGAGAGCAGGGACGCCACGGGCAACGAGGGTGGCTTGCGGGGCCCGTGCAAGGGCAACACCGGCAGCAAGAGGTTGAGCCCGAGCTCGTGATGGAGCATCTCTGCCCGAAAACCGGCGAAGTCGGCGTAGGGGCCGCCGGTGCCGAGGCCGTGTAGACAGATGAGCCAGGGCCGATCGGACCCGCTGTGGCGCGCGACCCAGGCGTGCGCCAAGTGATTGCGCTCGTATCGGTTCCAGCGGCTCGCCGCAGGATCGCCCGCGCGCGCTTGATAGCCACTCTCGAACGACATCCATTCGAAGCGCATCGAAGGATGCCACGCAGGCTCGATCGACGGCGATTCGAGCGTCGGCGGCGTCGCATGAAACGCGCTGGGCGCCGCGGGCCGCCCGTTTCGATAGAGCGCATGCGCACCGGCAATCTCTTCGCCAACTCGCGCGAGGTCGCCGGCGCCCGGGTAGCGATGAGGCCGGCTCATCGCAGCGAGGAACGCCCGATCGACCGAGCGACCCGTGAACCGCGCCATTCCCGTGTATGCATTGCGCCGGGCAAGACGGATGCTCGCCGCTTGCTCGCGGCTGGCGGCTCTACGCGCCCGCCGCGCGCGCCGCGCGGGTCCACCGGCCGGGAGCGGTGCGCGCCAAGGGAACAAGCGATGAATCAGGCCGGACCACAGGTTGACACCCACCATGCTCTCTCCAGTCGATCGAAAATAGAACATGTACTATTTTCCTTCAACCCGATGCCCGACGAACGAGACGACTTCGAGCAGAAACTGCCACCGCGCGTAGTGAAGGCCATCCAGCGCTTGATGGAAAGCAGCGTCCTGAACCGTTGGGCGGAGGCGACCGAAACGCATCTTCGGGAGCCTGCCCGTCAGTTCGATCCAGAGTTCGTGCGCAAGCTCGTGCCGAAGATGGAAGCGTTCGCGCGGTACTTCGATGCCGAGGTGCGTGGCATGGAGCGCGTGCCGAAGAGCCCCGTCTTGCTGATCGGCAATCACTCGGGCGGCATCGTCACCCCGGACACGAGCGCCGTGTACGTCGCATGGTACCAGACCCGCGGCTTCGACGACCCCTTGATGGGCCTGGCGTTCGACGCGATCTTCGGTGTCCCGGGTTGGCGGGAGCTGATGCGCAAGATCGGGCAGATGCCCGCCAGCATGGACAACGCCGAGGTGGCGCTTCGTGACGGCAACTCCGTGCTCCTCTATCCCGGCGGCTCGTACGAAGTGTTCCGCCCTTGGAAGGACCGAAACCGCATCGTCTTCAACGAGCGCAAGGGCTTCATTCGCCTCGCCCTGAGGACCGGCGTTCCGGTGGTGCCCGTCGTCGGACACGGCGGTCACGAAACGACCTTCGTGCTGACGCGCGGCGAGCGGCTGGCGAAGATTCTGAGCGCCGAGCGGGTCCGGATGGATGGCGCGCCGATCATGTTCCAGGTGCCCTGGGGTTTGTCGCTGCCGGCGCTACCCGGCGTGCCGCTCCCCGCCCGCATCACCGTGCAGGTTTGTGAGCCGCTCGATTGGACGCGGTTCGGGCCGAACGCGGTCGACGACCCCGATGCGCTCGAGGCTTGCTACGAGGAAATCACGAACGTGATGCAGAGCACGCTCGACGCGCTGGCGAGGGAGAACCCGCGGCCTCTTCTCACCCGTTTTCGGGCGCGGAAGGCCTGAGGTGTTTCTCGGCGCGCCGACGATCTCCTGGCTGTTCCTCGGAGTGAGCCTCATCGGCGCCATCTTCACGGCCAATGCATTCGTCCCCGTGCGCCGGGTCCCGGCCTTGTTCATGCCGAGCTTTTTTGGCTCGTGGCTGACGGCGGAGCTCGCGCTTCACCACGTGCTCTGGCAGGCGATCGCGACCTTCGTCTTCATCGACTTTGGCGCGCTCGCGGGACTGCCTGGGTGGACGGGCCTCGTCATCACGCTCGGCTCGTGGATCGGCTTGATCGTGCTCTTCGGCGACGGTAGCCGTGCGCAAAAGACCTTTGCCGCGGCGCTCCGAGACGTGGATAGTGTCCGTGAAACACCTCGGGTCCCACGAAAACAGGTCCTGCTTCCCTTTTCGAAGAAGCGGCGGGGGGTGAACGTGACGCGCGACGTCGTCTACCGGCGCGTGGCGGGGACGGTCTTGAAGCTCGACGTCGTTGCGCCCGCCGCCCAGGGCGACAATCGCCCGGCCATCCTGCAGATCCACGGAGGCTCGTGGGTGATGGGCGACAAACGCGAGCAAGGCTGGCCCTTGCTCTCGCATCTGGCGGCCAACGGCTGGGTCTGCTTCAACATCAATTATCGGCTGAGCCCAGGCGCCACCTTTCCGGACCACTTGATCGACCTCAAGGCCGGCCTTGCGTGGGTTCGCGAGCACGCGGACGAGTGGGGGATCGACCCGGATTTCATCGCGGTCACCGGTGGGTCAGCCGGCGGCCACCTCGCTGCATTGATAGCGCTCACCGCCAACGACCCCGAATACCAACCGGGCTTCGAAGACGCCGACACCACCGTGCAAGCGGCCGTTCCGATTTACGGGGTCTACGACTTCACGAGCCGCCTCGGAACCAATCGCCTTCCCTTCTGGTACCGACGCCTCGAGCAGCAAATCATGAAGGCGTTCCAAAGTGAGGAACCCGAGAAGTTCCGCCGCGCTTCTCCGATCGATCGGATCCACCCGGGCGCTCCGCCCTTCTTCATCATCCACGGCGACCGCGACACCCTCGCTCCGGTCGAGGAGGCCCGGTACTTTGCCGATGAGCTCCGCCAATGCTCGAGCTCCCCCGTGTACTACGCCGAGCTCACCGGCGCCCAACACGCCTTCGACCTCTTCTGCTCACCGCGCACCGCACACATGCTCGTCGCCGTGCTCAAGTTCTTGGACGCCACACACTCCGCTCACGAAACGCGGAGTCTCGAGAGCGGTATGCGGATCACTACTGCAACTCGGCCCACCAGACTTGCCACCTGAACGGGTCATCGTCGTTCTTGTCGTTGAGCCAGACGGTCACCTGACCGGGCAGCATTCGAACCCCTACCTGGTCGATGTTGTGGTCACCATTGGTGAACTCGAGCCGGAAGCCCTGGAGGATCGGGCGCGTCGCGCCCGCCAAGGCCCGCGTATACGTGCCGGTCCGAGCCGTCGGATCCGCGTAGGTCGGCTGGCCCAGCACACGATTCTTGGGGATCAAGGCGTAGTCGACACGCGCACAGTAGGGGCCCGGCGACGAGACCGAAGTCGCGTCGTAGAACCCATGACTCAGTATGAGCGCCCCACCGTTCAGGCTCTCGTAGAGCTGCAAACGAACCTCTTCGACCTTGTCTTCACGCGATCGGTCTAAGTCGAAGCCCAGCAGAACTGGGACTTTGTCGCTCGGGAGCGACCTCAGCGTCGTCGTCTCACCGGTGCCGGTATTGCAAGATTCGTACGAGTAGCGCTCGCTTCCATATGGCAACTGTTGCGAGTCGATTCGCCAGGTCATTCCGTCGTCGCCCTCGTCGTCTTCCAGGCGCACGTACAAGATGGTCGTCGTGTCCGTCCCGAGCCAGCTTGCCATCATGCGTTCCACTTCGCGGTCGACTCCGGAGCCGGTGAAATTGAGATAGAACCCGGCAAGGCCCCAGGGCTGGAAGCCGGACCAAACGTCGTAGATGCCTGCATAGGAGCCGGCCCAGAAGAGATCCGTCCTGTCGCCAGACAAGACCAATTGCCCGAGCGTGTCACTTTCGCAGGTTCCGTTGATGCAAATGTTCGACAGCCCCGTGCAAATCGAGCCATTCGGCACCGCGCTGTGCGTGCATTGGTGAGCGGAGCTGCAAGCGTCCGTCGTGCAATCATTGTCGTCGCTACACTGAGACGCCGTGTTGCACTGCACGCAGTTTCCGTCGCCGTCGCAAACGCTGCCCCCGGACTGACTGCAAGGATAGTTCACGGGAAGGTAGGTGGGCGCTCCGCAGACCCCGGTCGATGGGTTACAGGTCCCGTCGATGGTGCATTCATTCCCGTCAGTGCAGCTGACGGCCGCACAGAGATCGCACTGGCCCGAGACACACTCGCCTGAGGTTCCGTTCTCCTCGCAGACGGTTCCGTC
>WOR8_10004351_pt1 | contig 23525 bp, 24 predicted proteins | sample DeeMarSeWOR38_10_FD_19890 | JGI IMG/M metagenome (IMG submission 19890) | reverse complement strand
GGATGGCAGTGGTCTGGGGTACCGTCAAGGATCACAAAGGCTATATTCATATTGAAAGCCGGGAAGGAATCGGAACTGCGTTTAAACTCTATTTTCCGGTAACCAGAATGCAAAAAAACGGGGAAGAAAATTCAACCTCAATCACGGATTATAAAGGCAATGGCGAAACCATCCTGGTGGTCGATGATGTGGAAGAACAGCGCATTATTGCCTCCAATTGCCTCCAAACTTCTGAGACACCTGGGTTATGATGTTGAGACGGCTTCAAGCGGCGAAGAAGCTGTCGACTATATGAACACGAACCGGGCCGATCTCGTGGTCCTGGATATGATCATGCCTCCCGGCATGGATGGTCTTGAAACCTACCAGAAACTGATCAACAGACACCCTGAGCAAAAAGCGATCATCGCCAGCGGCTTTTCTGAAACGGAGCGTGTCAAACAAGCCCAGCACCTTGGCGCCGGCCAATACGTTAAAAAGCCCTATACCATGGAAAAAATAGGTCTGGCCGTAAAAGCCGAATTGGCAAAAAGCCAGCCGGCCCCCTGAAACTTATTCCCTTCATCCCTACCCCTTGATCTATTCAGACACCCTTATGCTATCCTCCGATCTAGTCTGAGCATGGCGCTCAGAGCTGAAAGCTCAAAGCAAAAGCTTGGATAGACAGATTTATAATCCAACCTGCCGAGCCCTGTAAAAGCTGAAAGTTGTTTCAAGGCCGCTGTTTTTCCATTGAGCTTTGGGCTATAAAACCACTTTTCAACATTTTCTTGACAAATAAGCTGCACTTGTTGAAAACACCGTTACGATAAAAGATGGAGCGCTAATCTTATGAACAGAGCACTATTCAATCTCGACAAAGCCGCCCTGGACAATGTCCACCAATACTCGCTGGACATATTGAAAGATACCGGTATTCGGTTTCCCAGCGAAAAAGCCCTGGCGGTATTCAAGCACAACGGCCTCCGGGTGGACGGGGACATGGTTTTCTTTGGTGCAAAAGATATCCAGATCGCCATGGATGGGGTGCCGGCGGCGTTTACCCTCGAGGCCCGCAACCCTGACCGCAGCATCCGGATCGGCGAAGACAACTATGTGATGGCCCCCGGCTACGGCCCGCCGTTTATCATCGAGCCGACCGGGGAAAAACGGGATGCCACGCGAGAGGATATGGCAGTATTTTGCAAACTGGTTCAGACTTCCAAATACCTGGACTTTAACAGTGCCATGGTGGTGCAGCCCAAGGATACCCGGCCTGAGACGGCCCATCTGGATATTTTGCTGGCGATCATGACCCTGACCGACAAGCCACTGATGGGAAGTTCAGCATCTCAGGCTGCTGCCAGCGATTCATTGAAACTGGCCAGGATGATCTGGGGAGCCCTGGACCGGCCGGTGATGCTGTCATTGATCGACTCCCTCTCGCCCCTGCAATATGCGCAGGACAGTGTCGAGGCGCTGATGGTATTTGCCGAGGCGGGGCAACCTGCGATCATCCATTCCGCCTGCACGCTGGGGTTGACGGGTCCCATTACCACCGCGGGCGCACTGGTCGTCTCCAACGCCACCACCCTGGCCGGGATCTGCCTGGCACAACTGATCAACCCCGGAACACCGCTGGTTTACGGCCTGGGCGGCAGCCCGATGGATATGCGCACCGGGGGGTATGTCAATGCGTCGCCCGAGGACGCCAAACACGTGGCCATCGCCGGCGCCATGGGAAGCTATTACCGGATGCCCTGCCGGGGGCAGGGTGCCCTGACCGAATCCTTCTGTCTGGATTACCAGGCCGGCATGGAATCGGCCCTTCTGATGACGGTGGCCGCCCTGAGCGGCATCCATGTCGGGCTCCATGCCTGCGGCACCTTCGGGTCGATGCTGGCCATGAGTTTTGAAAAATTCATTGCCGATGAAGATCTGTGCGGAGCCGTCAAGCAGTTGATGAAACCGCTGGAACTCACCGATGACGCCCTGGCGCTGCTGGACCTGATCAGGCAAATGGGCACCTCCGGAGAATACCTCATGCAGGATCACACCTTAAACCGCTGCCGGACGGAATTTTTCATCCCGGATCTGGGCATCCGCACGCTTCACAACGACTGGATGGAGATGGCGCCACGTGAAATAACCGCCAGGGCCGGCCTGCTCCTGGAAAAACGCCTGGCCGAATATAAAAAGCCGGCCATCGACAAGGAGCTTGAAAACCGGCTGGTTGCATACGCTGAGCAGAGAAAGCAGGAATTATAGTGGAGAATTCGACGGGGTGGTTTGGCCTTTACGGCAGATTGCATACGTCTCAGTTATGATGGTTGGCATCGGCATCCTGCCGCGATCATAAGCATTTTAAACCGAATCGGTAAACACCTCAATGGCGCAAAATCGCGGCGAATCCCTGCCGATGCACCGGCAAGCCAGTGGGTGCTTGCCCGCACGCCAAAGGCGGATAAGCCTCAGGCAGGTCCAATGCAATTTTGATAAAGCTGCTACTGTCTAATTCTGATTGGCAATCCAAGCTCTTCCCGGGAAGCTGCACTTTTACTCATCTGATGCAGCTTGCCACCTTTGAAAACATAGGTAGCTTTATAATCGGCCTGCCCGTCGTTGTCGATGTCGTGCCACATGGTGACCGTATTGGCCTGTCCGCAGACCTGGGCGACAACCGGCGGAAGTGCGCCGACCGATTGGATCTTTTCAGCGCCGGCCCCACGCGCCCAAATTATCCCGACCATCAAACCAATCAATACAACGAATCGCTTTTTCATTCGATGCTCCCTGCTGCCACGTGAATTTAGTCACCACCGCTGCCATGATCCTGGCAGAGAAACCGAAATTAAAGGTCGGCGAATCAATGGTGTCTGTTCAATTATATCGGCATAATATGCCGCGGGCTTTAGGGTTTAATGGAGATTGCCGGATGTGGTCGAAGGGTTATTTGAGGGGAAAACATTTATGGTGGGATGATAAAGATACCGTTATCGCATTGGTTTTAAAAAATTTCCGACGATGAAATTACGAACCGGCGCCCAGGTCTGTCTTCGGCTGGATGACATCCGCCAGCACATGGACATTGCCGAGATCCTGAATCCCCCGCACCGTTTGAATCAACCGGTCCTGTTCGGTGCGATCCAAAAGTCCCGTGCAGCATGCCCGGACCTTGCCTTCCAATTCTTCATCCGTCATCGGGTTTTCCGGCCCACCGCGGTAGCGCTCGTCAGCGGCACCTGTATAGCGCTGTCCGTCCGTCGTCTGAATCGTGATTCGGGACCGTATTTTATCGAAGCCGAGCCGTTCGATCTCGGGGTCATGCCGGGTTTTTATTTTTTGTTGCATGGCCTGCATGGCGTCGGATCTGACGAAATCATCGCTGAATTCCTTCTTGCCCGCTTCGCGATTCAAGGCAATCATGGCCAGTTCGGCCGGCAGGGAAAATTTGGCCTGCAGGTGGTTGTTTGCCATGGGGTAGCGTATCGGGTTCAAGATGTTGCTGGCGGCATGGAGGGTCACACTTTCGATCTGCTCGGGCTGGATGTCGTTGTCGGTGACCAGTTTTAGCATCAGATCCATGGAGGGGTGGGTCAACACGCCGCAGGGATAGGGTTTTATGCTTACGCCGGGGTCGACCATCGACCAGGTGTTGCCGAAACCCTGCTCGATTTTCTCCGGGCTGATGCCGCCGCCGTGAACCGCGAAAAAGCCCCACGGGCCATCCAGGGCCGCCGGGTCGGCGGTAAACCCCCTGGATGCGAGCATTGCCGCGATCACCCCGTTTTCAGCCGCACGCCCCACATGCAGGGGCTTGGTCATGGTTCCGAAATTGGTGCGGATGCCGGCGGCCATGCTGGCGGCGATGCCGAATCCCCAGCGCAGCGCGTCGCCTGTCAATCCCAGCAGCTTGGCCGTTGCGGCATAGGCACCGAAGGTCCCGACGGTGCCGGTGGAATGTTTGCCGCACCTGTAGTGCTGCGGAAACATCCACTCGGAAATCTTGCACTCCACCTCGAATCCGGTCAGAAACCCCAGCAAAAACTCCCGGCCGGTGACATTTCCGATCTTTTGCGCCGCGGCAACTGCGGCCGCAAGCGGTGCGGTGGTCGGGTGGGTCAGCAGTCCATACACATGGTCAGGGTCTTTGCTCACCTGGCAGTCATCCCAGTCATGGGCATGGCCCGAGGTGCCTAACACACGTGCTGCCAATGCCGCCGGAACTTTGGCATCGCCGCACCCGAGTAGTCGGGCTTCCGGCTTTCCGCCCTGCTCCCTGGCGTCTTCGGCCAGGATGCGAACGGTGGTTTCATCGGCGCCGGAAACGAACAGCCCCAGCCCGTCGAGTACGCAGCGCCTGCCAATGGTTATAACATCTTCGGGTATGTCTTCAAAGGTCACCTTCTCAACAAAGGCAACGGCCGTCTCCGTCACTGCCATGTCTTGCGGGAAACTGGCATAAGGATTGTTTTGCATGGTAAAACTCCATTCGCGAAATTAGTAGCTGTGCGTATCCGTGCCGTAAGGATCTTTCTAATAGGCTGCGCAATAGAAAGGGGGGCGGCCTCGCTTTTAGGCATTTCCAGGATTCAATAAGAGGGTCCGCATTTATCCATTTTCGTTTCCATTGCCACTCGAATCAAGGTGAGGCGGAAATTTGAGCGATCACCTGATCGGTGAACCCGGTTGTGCTGGCGTTTCCGCCCAAATCTGGCGTCAGTATTCCGCTGCCCGTCACTGTCTCGATTGCCATCATGAGCTTGCTGGCCGCTTTTTCCTGGCCCAGGAAATCCAGCATCATTTGCACGGACCAGAGGGTGGCAATCGGATTGGCGATGTTTTTCCCGGCAATGTCCGGGGCCGAACCGTGCACAGGTTCGAACATGGACGGAAATGCTTTGTCATCATTCAGATTTGCTGAAGGGGCGATGCCAATGCCCCCTGCAATGGCCGGGCCCAGATCGGAGAGAATGTCGCCAAACAGATTGCTGCCGACCACCACGTCGAACCAATCCGGGTGCATCACAAAATGGGCTGTCAGGATATCGATGTGGAACTGATCACACCGAATGTCCGCGAAATCTTCTGCAACCGCCTTGAAGCGTTCATCCCAAAAAGGCATGGTGTAACGGATCCCATTGGATTTGGTGGCCGAGGTCAGGTGCTTGGCAGGGCGTTTGCGGGCCAGCTCGAAGGCAAACCTTAGAATTCGGTCGACACCCTGCCTGGAAAAAATCGTTTCCTGGATCACGATCTCACGTTCCGTGCCCGGGTAGAGCCGGCCCCCAACCTCCGAATATTCACCTTCGGTATTCTCGCGAACAATGACAAAATCGATGTCATGATGGGTGCGGTCTGCCAGTGGGCTGCGAATGCCGGGCAAAAGACGCACCGGACGCAGATTTACGTACTGGTTGAACGTTCGGCGTATGGGCAGCAGGAGTCCCCACAGGGAGACATGATCCGCAACACTTGGATCGCCGACAGCTCCGAGCAGGATGGCGTCAAAGGGTTTCAATCGTTCCAGTCCATCGGGCGGCATCATAACACCATGTTCCAGGTAATGGGCGCAGGAATAGGGAAATTCCGTAAACGCAACATTGAATCCGAATTTTTCTGACAGGGCTCTGAGCGTACGAACACCCTCGGGGACGACCTCTTTGCCGATACCATCGCCGGGTATCAACGCCACTTTATAGTTCATTGATGACTCCCTTGGGTTAAAGGATGGTTGCCGGGGTTTTGCTGTGGCTATTATCAAAGAGGCCTTGGCGGCGCAAGCTCTTATTTTGGGCCGGGTAATGGCCGGCCCTGCGGTTTGGATCGGAAACAATCTTTTTTTCTTGACGCACCGAAGATGGTTGGGGTATGGAGGAATGAATTGGTAAGACCGGTAAAACCGGTAAGACCTTAGTTTCTAGGAAAATTACAATGCAATTTCAAAAACTGCCTCAAGCCCAGTATCAGAAACGCAGTTCCATTATTGCGGAAGACATCGTTCAGAGAATCCGTCGCAATGAACTGTCGGCAGGAATGAAACTGCCCTCCGAGCGGGACATCGCCGAACAGCTGGGTGTCAGCCGCCCTTCGGTTCGAGAAGCGATCAGTGCGCTGCAGATCGTCGGCGTTTTGGAGAGCCGACCTGGCGACGGAACCTATGTATGCGAACAGCTCGAATTTGAAGACCTCAGCCGCAAAGCCGTCCGGGTTCTCGAAAAAAATGACAGCCCGCTCGAACTGCTGCACGCCCGCAAAGCCCTTGAGATTGGAACGGCGCGTTTGGTAATTAACGTTGCCACCCCACGCGAGCTCGAGCCCATCCACAACGCCTGGAAACAGAAGTATGAAGCCGGCATCAGAGGCGACTATGACCGCTACCTGGAGCAGGCCTTTGAATTTCATATGACCATCGCGCGGGCCACGGGCAATTCGGTGATCGAACGGATGACGGATAATTTACTGCAGGCCACCCAGCAGCCCCTTTGGCTCAACATGCGGCGAACCTATTACGCCGCCGACGACCGCCGGATACGGGAAATGCTCGATGTGCACGATCGCATCATCACAGCCCTGATGAAACGGGAAACCGAGCAGGCCATTCTGGCCATCGAAGCGCATTTTGACATACTGATTCAGCGGACCTACAACCTCAACGATCCGTAATCGGGCCCGCCACATGGGTGAATTAACTGAATCACACACAACAGAAAGGAGGAGAATTATGCGGTTTCAATTGTATCACACGATGAAGAGGGTATGGATCATTTTCATTGCAGCAAGTATTCTGTTGGGAGTGGGCACCGGCATCGCGGTGGCCGAGATGTATCCGAACAAATCCATCGAGATGGTTGCCTGGGCTTCGCCGGGCGGGGGCAGCGACCGCATGTGCCGCGCATTTGCCAAAGCGTTTGGCAACTATATTGATCAAGAAATTTACGTGATCAACAAAAAGGGCGGCGGCGGAGCGGTCGGTATGTCCTACGTTCAGAGTAAGCCGGCGGACGGTTACACCTTGCTCGGCGTGACGAACAATTTGGTTTTTACGCCATTGAGCAAGCCGGAATTCAAATACAACTACAAAAACTTTGAACCGATCGTCATGTGGGGCTTCGACCCCAAGGTCATCGCCGTCGGCGCTGAGACGCCCTATAAGACCATCGAAGATCTGGTTGCGGCGGCAAAAACACAACCGGGACAAATCAAATTTGGACTCTTCGGCACCGGGACCGACGATCACATCATCAGCGTGATGCTGGCCCAGGAAGCCGGCGTCAAGTTTGGTTGGGTGCCTTTTGACAGCGGTGGAGAACAGCTGGCGGCCATGCTGGGTGGGCATGTGGCGGCGATGGTGACCGAATACCAGGAAGTTGCCACCCAGGTCGAGGCCGGCAAGGTCCGCATCTTGGCCGCCGCCACCGGTCAGCGTCTGGACTCGTTGCCGGATGTCCCCACGATGATCGAGAAGGGTTGGGATGTGGTTGTCCCGAAATTCAGGGGCCTGGTTGTCAAAAAAGGTGTCCCGGATGCCGCCAAGGATTACCTCATAGCCAAGTCACTGACGGCTATTCAGGATCCGATATTCAAAAGCTATCTTAAAAACAGCATGATCGAACCCTACTTTCTGGTCGGAGGAGAATTTGACGAATTGATCGCCAAGCAGCAGGTTAAATTCGGCCAGATCCTGAAAGAGCTGGGTTTTTAAACCAGCCGAATAAAAAACGGGGGCCGATTTCCATATCTGGAAACCGGCCCTTTTGTTCGTCTCAGAAAGCCCGGCCCATTGGATCCGGCCGGAGATTGCCGGTTTGGCTGTTCCATCGTCGGAGCGGGATTGCGGTATCCACCGGCCGGACCACACGAACCGGCCTTTTCGGGCCGGTGATCACGCTTCCCTCAACCGTCTGAGATTAGATTTATGAAGATTGCCGATCGAATATCATCGATCCTACTGATTGTCCTGTCGGGGCTGTGGATTTACTGGGCGCGTCAGCTGCCCTATCCGAAGTTTGCCCAGGTCTCCAACATGGGTCCCGGCGATTTTCCGACCATTATCGCCGTCATGCTGGCCATTTTTGCTGTCTGGCAGTTTGTCGACACGTTTCGTCCTCCCGTCGCGAAAACGGCAGCGGACAGCGGCAAAGAGGCGGAGAGACTTGAAAATCCCAAAGCCGGACGTGACATCATCACGGGTTTCGGGCTTTTTACCATCATGCTCGCTATAATGCCTTTTGCCGGTTTTTCGCTGGCGGCATCGATATTCGTATGCTTATTCTTGCTGTTGATCGGACGCTACCAGTTTTATTGGGCGGGCCTGATAGCGGTGGCCATCCCGTCTTTGCTGTGGTTCATCTTCGCCTACTTGCTGACCGTGCCGCTGCCAAAAGGGCCATGGGGGTTTTAATTGGATATCTTTAACAATCTCATGATGGGATTCGGTGTTGCGCTTGAACCCATCAACTTGATATTTATCGGCCTGGGGCAGCTGATCGGCGTGTCCATCGGCGTGCTGCCCGGCATCAACGCTTCGATGGCGGTCGCCGTGCTCTTGCCGTTGACCTTCGGGTTGTCTCCCGAAGCCTCGCTTCTGTTTTTATCCGGCATCTACATGGGCGCCATGTTCGGCGGCTCGATTACCTCAATCCTGTTAAGGGTCCCGGGTACATCCACGGCTGCCGTGGTCGCCCTGGACGGTTACGAAATGACGCGCCAGGGGCGCGCCGGTTTGGCTTTGGGCATCACCGCCATCGGTTCCTGGGTGGCCGGCACTTTTAGCGTGATTGTATTGATGTCTCTGGGGCCTTGGCTGTCCACCGTGGCCCTGGCCTTTGGACCGCCGGAATATTTCGCGCTTATTTTCTTGGGCCTTTCCATGATCACCAGCCTGGGGAGCGACTCACTGGCAAAGGGACTCATCGCCGGGGCTTTCGGGTTGCTGCTTGGCACGATTGGAATGGACACGGGCGTGGGCGTCAGCCGGTTCACATTCGGCATACTGGAGCTTGACAACGGTGTCAATTTCATTGCCGTGTTAATCGGTATGTTTGCCGTATCCCAGTCGCTGCTCAATCTTAAAAAGTCTCTGTCGCATGCTTTCTACAAAGGCAAAATGACGGGCCTGCTGCCCAGCCTGGCCGATCTCAAGGAAAGCGCGGGGTCCATATTTCGCGGCACGGTGCTGGGGACCTTTATCGGAATGCTCCCCGGTGCGGGTGCCACGGCTGCCGCATTCATGTCCTATTCAATCGAAGCCAGGATTTCAAAGCATCCCGAGCGTGTGGGCAAGGGTGAAATCAAGTGTGTCGCGGGGCCGGGCAGTGCCGACAACTCGGCCGCCGGAGGCGCTCTGGTGCCGCTGCTGAGTCTCGGTATACCCGGCTCGGAAACAACCGCCGTTTTATTGGGTGCCCTGATGATTCACGGCATTCGTCCCGGCCCCATGCTGTTCAGCCAGCACTCTACGCTGGTGTGGGCCACGATCGCCTCGTTGTATATCGCCAATACGCTGGGCCTCATACTGGCAACAGCGGGAATCCGTCCCTTGACGCAGATTCTCAAACTTCCGACACCCGTCATGTCTGCTTTCATACTGGTCATGAGTGTGGTGGGCTCTTACGCTCTGGCCAACAGCATGGTCGATGTTTGGATCGTCTGGATTTTTGGGGTGGTCGGCTACCTGATGAAAACCCTTCGTATCCCGGTGGCACCGGTTATCCTGGCACTGGTTTTAGGACCGATGGCTGAAAAGTCATTTCGACAATCGTTATACATGTCCGATGGAAGCCTCGCCGTTTTCGCCACCCGGCCCATCACGGTCGTTATGCTGATCCTGGGTCTGATCAGCCTCTTTTTGCCCTTTATTATTTCGGCAATCAAAGGGGGCAAAAAATAGCGTGTCAGCGAACAGGTCACGTGTATGCGTGCATGTCGCTTACCTTCGTCGTAAACATCAAGGAGATCGCCGATGACGAAGACGGACAGAAAAATCACCGATGAAGTCGTCGCCTTTGTGGCGCAAACAGCATTCAGCGATTTTCCGGCTGAGGCCATCCGGATCGCACAGCGCTGCGTCTTGGATGGATTGGGTTTAATGCTCGCCGGTTCAGCCCAGGATTGTACCCGCATCGTGCGCGAGTTTAGCTGTAAAAGTTGCCAGGGGTCCGGGGCAACCGCCTTTGGCAAAGATTCGGTCATGCTGCCGCCTGCCCTTGCGGCATTGGTGAACGGTACGGCCGGGCATGCCATGGATTGGGATGATACGCAATTGTCGACATCCCCCGATCGAACTTTTGGATTGCTGACCCATCCGACCATACCGCCATTGGCGGCCGCATTGGCCGTTACGGAAATGCTCGGCGGTGTTTCGGGCAGGGAATTTATCACCGCCTTCCTCACCGGCTTCGAGGTCGAATGTAAAATTGCCGAATCCATACGACCGGAACACTACGAAAAAGGGTTTCATTCCAGCGGCACGGTCGGCACCTTCGGGGCGGCCGTTGCCGTCGCGAAACTTATTGGATTGGATCACCCCCAGCTGCGCCATCTGCTGGGAATGACCGCATCCATGGCCTCGGGCATCCGGGCCAATTTCGGCACCATGACCAAACCCCTGCATGTGGGGCGGGCAGCACAAAACGGCGTTACGGCCGCCCTTTTGGCCCAGGGTGGCTACGAGGCGGATCCCGACGGCCTGGATGGACCGTGGGGATTTTTTGAAGTGTTCGGGCGCGGCGCCGACGCCGAGCGGATCATCGATAAACTTGGAAGGCCCCACTCGATCGTAGAGCCGGGTGTCAGCGTTAAGCCCTATCCCTGCGGCTCGCTGACCCACCCGTCGATGGATGCGATGCGGACCATCGTGATCGAAAACGATCTGAAACCGGATGATATCCAGGAAGTGATCTTGTATGCGGGCAATAACATTCTCCACCCCATCCGCTACACCACTGCCGAAAACGAGCTGCAGGCCAAATTCTGTATGCCTTTTTTGCTGGCCGCTATCGTGATTTCCCGCAAGGCCGGCGTGCAGGAATTTACCCATGGGTTTGTGCACTCGCAGGAGGTAAGGTCGCTGATGCAAAAAATTCGCACCGAATTCGACCCTGTCATCGAAGCCAAGGGTTATGATAAAATGCGTTCCCGGGTGGAAGTGACCCTGAACAATGGCAGCCGAATCGTCCGGGATGCCGACGATCGATACCGCGGCGGACCGGAGAATCCACTCAGCGACGATGAATTAAAAGAGAAGTTCGCCGATTGTTCCCAATCCATGATCAGTGATTCAACTCGCGACGAGGTCGTCAAAACCGTATTTGAACTCGATAGCCTATCGAACATGGATTCGCTGATAGAGCGGTTGTCAGAGAAGCCGGCTGTTTCTTGTCGGCCCGGCGACGACTATTTTTAATCGTTTGTTTGGTCTAACAGAGGAGGTATGTTCAATTGCCAATCATCAACAGTGACGTATGCACCGGATGCAGGACATGTCAGAAGTACTGCACGGTGGATGCGATATTTTTCGAAGACAAAAAATGCCGTATTGAACCCGACCTATGCACCGAATGCTATGTGTGACTGAGAATGGAGGTTTGCCCGGAGGGCGCCATCGAGGCTCAGGAACTCGTGGGATTTTTGAAACAGTTTCAGCATGTCATCAGCGACCCGGTTGAAAATCACGGGGTGACCGGTGTTACCGGACGGGGAACTGAAGAAGTCAAAACAAACGATGTCTCCGGTCGTATCAAAAAAGGTTGGGTGGGTTTTTCCATTGACATGGGCCGACCCGGTATGGGGGTCTATTTAAGAGATGCTGAAAAGGTGGCGATGGCCTGCGTCGGGGCGGGTTTTATCCTGGCACCGCCGGAAGAATCTCCGCTGGCGGCCCTGATGCCGGATTATCGAACCGGCAAATTGAGAGATGACTGCCTTGATTATCGCTTGCTGTCTGTCATCATCGAAGGGCGTTGCCCTGAAGATCGTACCAAAGACGTTCTGAAAGCCCTGCAGAAAGTCGAAAAAGAGATCGATACGGTCTTTTCCCTGGGGCTGATCAGCCGCGTGGACGAGAATGGTGACTGCAAGGCCCTCGCATACCTGGACGATCTTGGGCTGCCCCGGCCCCACCGGGGTAAGGTAAATGTGGGACTGGGCAAGCCGCTGTCGCTGGACTGATATGACCGCCAGGGCTCTTTTTAATTTTTTAATCCCAATGGGAACAGATTTCCCTTGATGGCAGGAGAGATAAGATGACCCATTCACTGCACCGTTCAGGTGACATTGAATCGCAGAAAAAAGATTATGTCTGGTTTATGTACCAGACCAAGGGTGTCAATGATGTCGACATTAAACCCAGGGCCCTGGAGTTTATTGCCGTGGCCGAGGCTGTCGGCTCTGAAAACTGGGGCGATGTCAAATCCGGACCCAAGCTCCGGTTTCCCATTGAGGAAATCAAGTCTAAACTATCGGATAAATCCCGCCTGCGGGGCATATTTACCAAAAGGAGCCAGGTCGTTGAGTTTTTAAAACAGATCAAAGCCAAGGATCTCGGGATGTCGGTTGTTATCACCGGTGTACTGTCTGAGGTCATCCCGGCCTGCAGGGAAGCCGGCGTCACGCCCCACTCGGTCAACTATTCTTTGGGCGTCTGGGGTAAAAAAGACGACCTGCCGGATGACACCACCCTGTCAATTACAACCATGTGCGGTCACCACATGATCCCGCCCAAGTTTGTGAACCACATCATGAAGCGTGTCCAAAAAGGCAAAATGACCCCGCAAGAAGGCGCCCAAGAGCTGGCTGAATTCTGCTATTGCGGCATATTCAATCATATCCGCTGCGCGAACATCATCGAGGAAAATACATAGCCGCGCCCAAAAGAAACCTTTTGGGAGAGGCCGACGCTATGACGTTGGCTTCATCTTTTGCAGTTTGGAGGCCACGAACCGTTCCTGGTTCCGGGCTGCGACGCAGGTTAACAGATGGCTGGCCTCCAGTTCCAGGGTTTGTTCAAAACTCGAATGCAGCCCCTGGTCGATGGCGATCCGCGATAGCTTGAGGGCCAGGGGCGATTTCTCGCTTATTTTGCGGGCCAGGGCCAGGGCCGCTTCCAGCAGGTTTTCTTGGGCGACGACCTGGTTGGCCAGCCCGATTCGCAGCGCCTCACGGGCATCGACAAAATCACCGGTAAATACCAGTTCCTTGGCCTTGCCCAGACCGACGATCTGAGACAGCAGCTTGGTCCCCGCCGTGGTAATCGTCAGCCCCACCTCGGTTTCCGGGAAGCCGAATTGCGCCTCTTCGGCCGCTATCCGGATATCGCAGCTCAGGGCAAACTCGCAACCCCCACCCAGGGCATAGCCCGGGATGGCCGCAATCAGCGGTTTGCCCAATCCCAGGATCACCCGCTGGACCTGCTGGAGCCCATCGGTTTCTTCCACCCACTGCTCAAAGGTTTTACCGGCCGAAGTCTCTTTTAAGTCCTCGCCGGCACAAAAGGCCCGGCCGGCCCCGGTCAGGATAACCGCGGCGACCTCGTCATCCTTCCGGGCAGTCTCCAGCTGATCGATCAGCCCCGCGAGAAGTTCCCGGGTAATGGCATTGAGCCGCTCCGGGCGGTTGAGGGTGATGATGGCCACGTTGTCAGTTCTTTCATATCGAACGGTTTTATTCGTCATCGATGCCTCCTAACAAAGTTATGGTTCAAAGGTTCAGGGTTCAACGTTCAGGGTTACTTTGGATGCCCCATGCTGATCTCTCAGCCCTTGAACCCAGAACCCCGAACCTTTGGACCCTTGGCCCCAGCTTCATGAATCCCCCGCAACTCATTCCGCAGTATCTTCCCCGTTTTGGTCCTCGGCATTTCAGAAACAAACGCCACCTCCCGTGGATAGGCGTGGGCCTCGAGCCGTTTTTTGACATGGTCTTGAATGCTGAGTTCAAGGGCCTTGTCGGGGGTCACGCCCGCCCGTGGCAGAATAAAGGCCTTGACGATTTGGCCCCGGACCGGGTCGGGAACCCCGATCACCCCCACCAGGGCCACGGCCGGATGCTTCATCAGGCAATCTTCGACTTCACCCGGTCCGATGCGGTAACCGCCGCTTTCGATAAGATCGTCCTGCCGGCCGCCAAACCAGAAATTACCCTCTTTATCCTTCCGGCCGTAGTCACCGGTGCGCATCCAGTCGCCGATGAACTTCTCCCGGGTGGCCACCGGATTTTTCCAGTACTCCAGAAACATCACCGGATCCGGGGCCCTGACGGCAATCTCGCCCAGTTCATCCGGCCCGGCCACCAGACCGTCCTCATTAATAATTTCAACGGTGTGCCCCGGCACCGCCCGGCCGATGGCGCCCGGCACAATCTCCATGATCTGTGAACAATAGCCGACCACCAGGTCACACTCGGTCTGTCCGTATTGCTCGTTGATCTCTACCCCCAGCTGCTCCCGGGTCCAGTCGCAAAGTTCTGTTCCCATGGTCTCCCCGCCGGCCGTAATCGATCTTAGCCGCAAGTCGTATTTTTCCCGTGGTTGTCTAACGGCATGCATCATCATCCGCAGCACGGTGGGAACGGCCATGAGATTTCTGACCCCATGTTTGGCCATCATAAAAAAGGCTTCTTCCGGATCAAATTTGCGCGGCCGGTAAGCCAGCACGGGATAGCCGTGGTGCAGGGTCGGAAACAGCGCATCGTAGGAGCCGCCGATATAGGCCCAGTCCAGCGGTGTCCACATCAGGTCGTCCTTTTGCGGAAATAAATTGTGATAGAATTCAAAGCCGGGCAGAATGCCCAGCAGCAGCCGGTGACCGTGAAGGGTTCCTTTGGGCTGACCGGTGGTGCCCGAGGTGTAGATGATCAAAGCCGGATCATCCGGCCGGGTCCGGACAGGGGCAAATTCACGCTCGGCCCGGGTGAGCGCTTCCCAGAAATCCATTTCTGCCCGGCCCTGTCCGCCGTCTACAGCGATTACCAGCTCGAGATGGGGCAGACGCTCGCCTATTGCATGGAATTTGGACAGATTCTCTTTGTCCGTAATCACGGCCCTGGCCTGGCTGTCTGCCAGCCGGTATTCGAGCGCCTCCGGACCGAACAGGGTGAGCAGCTGGACGGCAACCGCTCCCAGCTTATAAACCGCGATATGGGAAATCAGGGTTTCAGGACGCTGGGACAGCAGAATGCCGACCCTGTCGGACCGATCGATGCCCCGGGCCTTTAAGGTGTTGGCCAGCTGGTTGGAATAATCTCTCAGAGATCTGAAAGTATATCTTTGCTCCCGGCCCTGCGGATCAATATAGATGAGCGCCAACCGCTGCCGGTCTCCGGCCCACTTGTCGCAGACATCAACCCCGATGTTGTAGTATTCCGGGATATCCCACCTGAAGTTCCTATACACCTCATCATAGGTTCGGCCGCTGAGCATGCATTTCTCCTTCTGAACCGGTCTGCAGGATTAACTTTTTTGCGATTTCTTATCGATAGCGTCCCTATCAGCCGGGGTCAAGCACTTAGTTTCTGTGGATCCGAAAATAAGCTACAGGTATAGACCGGAAAAGATTTCCTCTAATTTTTTTCTGGACAAGTCGCCTGAGTAATAATATCAAGGTAGACCATACGGATAAGAGCGCCGGTGTTCGACGCCATCACAAACTATGATTGATTTAAGAAGCGATACCTTAACGAAACCCACCGAAGCAATGGGCCATGTATGCCGCCGAGGTCGGTGATGCCGGTCGAACGGATGCCGCCGGCAGGGGGGAAGACCCGACCGTCAACCGCCTGGAAGATCTGGCCGCCCGGTTAATGGGCAAAGAGGCCGCCATGTTCGTTCCCAGCGGTAACATGGGGAACCTGGCCGCCCTGATGACCCATTGCGCTGCAGGCCAGCGGGTGGGGGTGGAAAAAAAACTGCATGTCTATCACAATGAAAAAGCCGCTTTTCAGGCCCGACCCGGAGGCCTTATACCGGAATTTTTCGAAACCGATGATCAGTCATACCCCCAATTCGAGAGCATCAAAACCATCCTGAATCAAAAGCAAATCGGCCTTTTGTGCCTGGAGAGCACCCACAACTATGGCGGCGGCAATTGCTTGACCAGGGAGACAATCGACTCTATTTGCGAACTGGCCAAAGAGAAGGGGGTGGCGGTTCACCTGGACGGCGCCCGCATCCATAATGCCGCCCTTTATCTGCAAACGCCGGTAGCCGAACTGGTCGCGGCGCTGGACACGGTCATGTTTTGCCTCTCCAAAGGGCTTGGCGCGCCGGTGGGATCCATGCTGTGCGGTAGTCGCTGCGGGGATTGTTGCCATTGAACAGCAGCGGGATCGACTGATCGAAGATCACCAGCATGCCCGCTTGCTCGCCGAACGCATTGCGGACAATCGAAACATACGGTTGGACATGGATTCGGTTCAAACCAATATGGTCAAACTGGATGTTTCGCCCAGCGGCCGGGACGCCCAGGCGTTTCAGGAGGCCTTGGAATCCAGGGGACTTAAAGCCAATGCCGTATCGGACCGGTTCATCCGCCTGGTGACCTACCGGGAGATCGGCACAGATGACATTTTACGGGCGGCTGAAATAATCAACGCGTGCTGCCGGGAATTTTAAATAATCGCCCCGGTCCGACGATTTTTTCTCCTATCCCAAAAGCGACGGAACCAGGCTTTTCCTGAACCAGATCATTCACTGACGATACCGGTTGTCATTGCTATGTTCGGTTCAATCTGGTTTCTCTATCCCCCCTGTCCCCCCTTTTTCAAAGGGGGACTATCTCCGATTCTTCTTATGCTTCATCACCGATTTAATTAACTTGCCAAACTGCCTGTCTTTTTGCCGTTTCTCAAGATACGACATCTCATGATAAACAGATTCCCTGCTCATTTTGATGTAATTGTCGTATCGTTGCCCGGACAGCCGCCCTTCTGCCAGGGCCGCCAAAACCGCACACCCTTTTTCATTCACATGGGTGCAGTCGTTAAACTGGCATTGTTGCGACAGCACGGCAATTTCCGCAAAGGTTTCATCCAGGCCGGTTTCGACGGCAAAATTGCCGAGCTCCCGCATTCCCGGGGTGTCGATCACCATGGCCCCGCCATCGATCATGATCAATTGTCTGGCGGTGGTGGCATGCCGGCCCTTGCCATCTTTATCCCGGACCGTTTTGGTTTCAAATCTGGCTTCTCCGACCAAATTGTTTAATAAGGTGGTTTTGCCCACCCCTGAAGATCCTAACAGGCAATAGGTCATTTTAGACTTCAAAAGCGCCTCGATATTATTTAGGCCGGATTCATTTTTGTTGCTGAAGGCAAGCACGGAAAGATCCGGCATGACATTTTTAATTTCAGCAATCCGGGCGGCAATCTCTTCGGAAGCCAGAAGATCGCTTTTACTTAGCAAGACAACCGGCTGGATATTACCTTCGTTTATCATGACCAGATAGCGCTCCAGCCGGTTGCGATTAAAATTGTGATCCAATGATTGAACGATAAAGGCCACATCGATATTGGCGGCAATCAATTGAAATTCAATTTTTTTGCCGGGGGTCTTTCTTTTGAGCAGGGATTTTCGCGGCAAGACCTCATGGATAATGGCAAACGTATGGTCATCAAAGAAATTGACCCGCACCCAATCCCCCACCGCGGGATAATCCAGCGGGGAAGCCGCTCCGTAGATTAACTTCCCGACCAGCTCGGCCTGAAGCTCATGTTCGCCGTCGCTGACCGCATAGCTGTCCTTATGCACGGCAAACACCCGGGCGATTTCAAAAGTCTCCAGCCGTTCCGGCGCCACATGATCAAGGAAAAACTGATCAAAGCCGAGTTTTTCTAATTTTCTTGAAATGGGTCTCATGTAAAATTTAAACCTCACGGTATTGTCATTGCGGGCTTGATCGATTTTGATAACAGCATTAAGATTCCTGTCGTAGGGGCGGGGTTCCCAGCATAGCTGGATGACCCATCGATCTAAATTATTTAAGGCGGGCCTTATCCCCGCCCGCGAACCCGTGCAATTACTGCGACTACGGGAACACAACACCGGTATATTCTACATCGCACCCTCTAAGCCTCAACTCACTTTGCGGGCCCGGTGGTTTCTTCGGCAGCCTGCTTTTCAGGGGTTTGGTCGGGAGTCGGTTCAGGCCGGGCTGAAGATGGCTTGCCCACAATCCCGAAGTTGCGGGCTTCGTTTATCTCCTGTATGCGGGTAAGAATGGCATCCTTCTCCTGGGAAGCGCCTGACTTTAGAAGCTCGTAGGCCAAATTCTCCATGCCACTGGCAGCGACTCTGTTCGCTCGCCACTTTTCCTCGAATGAACCAATGGTCAACAGAGTGATCAACAGGGAAGCGAGTGCCGCCATTATGGCAGCCAGATCGTTGCGTATTCCCAGGCGGGCTTTCAAGCTTTCCAGCTTTAAAAGGACGCCCGCACAGGCACTCAAAAAAGCGGCTCCGAACAGACAACCGAAGTATGCTGCACTCCATCTCACCGTGTTGGCACGATACTCATTGTAATTGGTAATGACAAGTTCACCCAGATCGGAGAGATCCGGGTGAAGAACTTTAGAGAGCTTTGCGATGGCGGCTCCCCGGTATCCACCCGCCGTCTGTGGACCTTTCAACGCCCACCAGATCAGCAAAGCTATCGATAGTATTAAAACTGCTGCCAGCGTTATTTTTAATCCCTTGGAATCATGAATCATCTGGGCTCCTTTCCAGACCCCTGACCGACGCCCAATTCCTCGCGGGTAAAACGGATACTGTCGACAACAGCCTGATACTCGCGTCGACGGGCTTCTTCGCGGCCGTCTGCCCCTGGATCGAATTCCACTTCGATGTTGAGGCGTTTCATGTTGGGGTTGGCTCTAATTATTTGATACGCCTCCCGCATGGGCACATCACCGGTACCGGTCGCAACGCCTGTGATGCGGCAGCCGTATTGGTCAAAGACAATGCGATGATCGGAAAAATGATTTGTAAAGGACAGGGGGGCCAGCTTGCGGATGGCGGTCAGCGGGTCTTCTCCCACCATCAGGGAGTTGTTCGTGTCAATACAGGCACCGACATAGGGATGATTGACGCGGTGGATGATCCAAAGCACTTCATCGCTGAAAGCTTCGGTGTGATTCTCCAGGCAGAGCCTGACACCCGCGTTCTGGGCAACGGGAGCGGCTGCTTCGGCCTTGCGGGCGATGTCCTCCAGCTGGGGTATTATCTCGGGATGAAAGCCTGATCCACATACCGGATGGGGCCTGTGAATGTCCATGCTGATTTTGCCGATATCCGAGCCGATGGACTCGGCAATGGCGATCCCCTCTTCCATGGTATTGGTCAGGCGGTCATCGTACCCGGAAGCGTCCAATGAAAAGTTATACTCCAGGTAAAGTCCTCTTGCCTCCGCCGCCCGGCGAACGTCGCGCAGGTGCTCCCGGTCAATGGAGCCTAAATCGGCAGCGGTCAAATGCAGGCCGTCGAGACCCAGCTTCCTGGCTTCGTCCATCAGGCCGAAGATGTCCCACACCGGCTCCCATTGAAGCTTGAAGCCGCCCCAGTTCTGTCCCATGCCGTGCAAATGAAGACTGTAGGTGTGCAACCCTAATAGCATGGCGGATCCTCCTGATCCGGTAAGATCACAAAATTGCCAATTTTTTTGCCAGAAACGCTTCCCGCGCTTCTTTGATATCAATGACTCATCAGCGTCTTACCCTTTTTCCCAAGTCCTTCTTCGAAGCGTGTCGGACGCAACGGGTTGTCTCCCGGATCCATCTTGCCGGTTATGAGCTCGCTGATCCGCTTGCCGGCCTGCGGTGAGAGCATCACACCGGCCCAATAGCCACAATTGACATAAAAGCCCGGAACTTCCGGGACCGGCCCGATCAAGGGCTGGTCATCGGGTGTATACATATAGAAACCGGCCGACGTATTCATATCCGGTTGTCTGACGGCCTTTTCGACATCTTCAAAGAAGGGAGTCAGCCGCTTGACCTTGTCCAGGGCGATGGCCGGAAATTCCCAGTCGGTATGAACTTTCTCGGAAGGCCGACTCACCGGCTCATCCGAATCCACCCAGCCGATAATCACGCCCCCGGGCTCGGGGCGCCAGTAGGAGTTGTTATTGACATCTACCGTAAAAGGCGCATTTTGTGGGATCTCAACAGAAGTGGTTATATAGACCTTTTGCCGACGAACCGGCTCCAGCGGCAAATTCTGGTTGACCATCCGTCCGATCTCACCCGCGAAAGGGCCGGCCGCATTCACCACGATTGGTGTTTGCAGGGCTCCCCGATTGGTTTCTACCCCGCAAATCCCCTTTTTATCCATCTGGATGCCGGTGGCTTTGGTGTTGATGAAAAACCGGGCGTCACAGCCTTTGGCAAATCCCTGCGTTAACTCATGGCATGACAGCCACCCATCCCGCTGTCGAAAGGTCGCCGCCAGCACCGATGGTGAAATATAGGGAAACCTTGCAAGGATCTCAGCGCGTTTTATAAATTCTGAGTCCGTAACTCCCAGTTTATGCTGCTGTTCCACGTTCTCCTTGAGGTCGCCAACCGTTTCCGGATCATCGGTGAGAAATTGCTGTATCCCGGCAGGCCGATGACTTGATCAAAATGCTCGAACATCTCCAGACTCGGTATCGCCAGAGCCGCCATGGCCGGTTCCGCGAACTGGGCCCGGAAGCATTCCGCCGATGCCGGCGTCGTTAAGGTCGACAGGCCGTCGCGCATCTCCACCAGCACCACATCAAGCCCGGCCTTGGAAAGCCAGAAAGCCGTCGAGACCCCCACAATGCCGCCCCCGATCACCACCGCATCGGTTGTGCCGAAATCGTTGGGTGTTGGCGTAAATATTCTGCCCATTTGCTATTTCTCCTTGGATGAGAAGTTCAAAAAAAAAGCGACCCGCTGAACCGCAGAATTTCGAATATCGAATGTCGAAGGGTGGTTTCGCATTGCTCAATCTTTTTTTATAAGAATAGACGAAATTCATTCCTTCGATATTTTGCATTCATAATTCGATATTCGCAGTTTTAACCCCCTGAAACTCTGAACGACGAACCCTACAGTAGGCCCCTGGTTTCGAGATCTTCAGCAACCCCGGGCAAGCCAACCTTGCACAGGGTTTCCCGGGTTGGAATTCCGTTTTGGTTCCACCCCCGGGCTTCATAATACCAGTTCAGCAGGTTGTCGATATCTTCCCGGGAAAGCACATGCCCCTGGTTGGGCCCATCAGCGATGGGATCCTCGTATAGCCGCGCCGGTGGTAGATCGAGAGCCCGGCCGAAATTGATAATCTCACGCACCGAAAAAGCCCGGGTCAGGTGCCAGATGCGCTCGGAGATATTCAACAGCTCTTGCCAGGATTTCTTCCTGCCGGTGATGACCGAATACAGTTCGGCGTAATGTTCCGCCTCAAAGCCCAGCTCCATCATTTGGAGCCGGCAGTTGCCGAGGGCATCGAAGAGGGACCGCTTGTGCTGGGATGCGATTACATATTCCGCGCTGCGGCCGCTGACAACCGCCCTGGGCTGGGCTTCAACCTGGCCTCCGCCGGCAATCAGGTCATGAACATTGGTCCAGGCGCCGGCGAGGTCGTGACCCAGAACCCAGGCCCGGTTGTGATGGGCCCCCACGTCCGCGGTCAGATAGGCCAGCATCATCGAGGGCGCATTGCGGCATTCGTAGCCCGACCATTCCAGCCCCTTGACGTGAATGGCAAATCGCTCCGATTCCTTGCCCGTTTTTGCAGCAGCTATTTTAACACCTTCTGCCAGTAAATCACCGATGCCTTCACGCCGGGCTATTTTTCCCAGAAGGAAAATAACCGTTTCCAGGTCCGAAAAGTCAATCTCACGACCGATTTCCTCATGGGTTAAAATGCCTTGCTGGAAGCACTCGATGGCCCACCCGATCACCACGCCGGCCGAGATGGTATCGATCCCCAGCTCATCACACAAATAATTGGCGTAAGCCACTTCTTCGATGGTCTTTAATAAACAGTTGCCCCCGAACAGGGCGATGGTTTCATATTCTGGCCCTTCCACATAGGCCGAACCCGATAACGTCTTCGTATGCCCGTACTTGCCGCACGGCGTGGGACAGCCGAAGCACCCCTTGTCGGTTATCTTCAGTCGGTCTATGACGGCTTTACCGTTAATATCCTTGTAATGCTCGGCAAAAGAGGTTTGAAAATTACGGGTCGGAAATACGCCGACCTCGTTGGTCCAGTTGGTGATACCGGCCGTACCCTCGGGCGTCCAGCCCTCAAACCCGGGCTTGGCCATCACCTTGCGGTAGGCTTCCTTGCCCTTGGCATAGGCCTCATTCAGATCGGCAACCGGTAGGCTTTGGCTCCCCTTCACCGCAATGGCTTTTAAGTTTTTGCTCCCCATCACCGCCCCGACACCGGTCCGGCCGGCCTGGCGTCCGAAATCATGGGAAATGCAGGCATAGCGCACCCGCTTTTCGCCGGCCGGTCCGATGGTGAGAATCTGAAAGTCGTCTCCCAGATAATCTTTCAAGTTTTTCTCGGCCGCAATCGAGCCCTGCCCCCAGTAATCGCCGGCCGGCCGGATCTCCACCGTATCATCACTGATGAATAAATAGCTGGGGCTGTCCGCCTTGCCGGTTATCACCAGAACATCATAGCCGGCGTATTTCAGCTGCGGACCGAAGTGGCCGCCCATATTGCTGTCGGCATACCCTCCGGTGGCCGGTGATTTGGTGCCGAAATGGGTTTTGCCGCTGGCCGGCAGAAAATGACCGGTCAGCGGACCGGTGGCGGCAATCAGCATATTGCGGGGGTCGAAGGGTTCGATACCGGGGGTAATTTCATCATACAGCAGTTTGGCCACGAAGCCCCGGCCCCCGATGAAATTTTCCACCAGGGCCTCAGGGAGCGGCTCTTTGCGAAAACTCGCATCGCTCAGATCAACGCGCAGAATGGCGCCTGCATAACCATAGATCATCAAACACCTCATAGTGGGACGAAATGGTTATAGATTCTGTTTTTGTATTCTCATTGCCGCCGCATTCATCCTGACCATGGCATCCAGGCGGATGGGCGGGTTGGAAGGCTTGCGCTAATGTCGCCAATCCGGTCATGCCGTTTCACTTTTGGGGTTTTCCACCACAATAATCGCTTGGCGGGGGCAGGTGATCGCGCATTGACCACAGAGCGTGCATTTGACGGGCACGTCCGAATCCAACGGCTCAAACATCACCGCCTGCGGGCAAACCTCCACACAAATCCGGCAGCCGGTGCAGTCATCCGGATTCACAACGAAAACGCCGTCTTTAAGTCGAATGGCATCTTCCGGGCAGTTGTCGGCGCACACCCCGCACTGGTCGCACAGATGGATGCGATAGGTGCCCGGCGCCGGAAAGCGGGCTTCAATCCGCAGCAATGACCGCGACGGATTGACTGCCTGGAAGTTTTCGATGGCACAGGCCAATCGACAGGTGTCGCAGCCGGAGCAATATTCGTTGAAAGCCTGAAGTTTCAATGGGCAAGCCTCCTATTGCCGGTTTGGGGGTAAAAAATCTAA
>WOR8_10001514_pt1 | contig 23538 bp, 26 predicted proteins | sample DeeMarSeWOR38_10_FD_19890 | JGI IMG/M metagenome (IMG submission 19890) | reverse complement strand
GTAAAGGCTCATTTGTAAATCAAATTGGTGAAGTGGAAATGGACGCAATTATTGCAACTGAAGGGTTCCAATTTGGGGCTGTATGCGCTGTTCAAAATATTTCCAATCCGATCAAACTAGCTCGTTTAGTAATGGAAAAAACTGAACACCATATTTTAGTAGGTAAAGGGGCTAATATATTCGCAGAGGAGATGGGAATTCCCATGGTTGCTCCAGAATCACTTCTTGTAGGTCGAGAATTAGAACGTTATTACAAAATCAAAGGTCTTTCCAGTTTTTCTGCAAAAAACACATTTAGAGATTCTAAAAGAAAAAGAAATGGTATGGGAACAGTTGGAGCAGTCTGTCTTGACAAATTTGGTAAAATCTCTATTGGTGTTTCTACTGGAGGAACTCCTCATAAACGGTCGGGCCGAGTAGGGGACACTCCTTTATGGGGTGCAGGGGCCTATATTGAACCCAGTATCGGAGCAGCTGCAACAGGGTATGGAGAAGACATAATTAAAGTTTTATTGACGTATAAAGCTGTTGAATTTGCGAAAATTGAACCTACTTTGAATAAAGCTGCGACTAGAGCAATTATTGAATTAAAACGAGTAAATGGTTTAGGAGGGGTAATTATGCTTGATCAAAATGAGGTTGGCTTTGATTTTAATACCCCACGAATGGCTTTTGCTTTTCAAATCGAGAATAATAAGCCCATAGTGGGAATTGATCCAGAGGATGCAAGAAGAGAGAAAAAGGAGTTCTGATTAAACAAATTCATTAGCTGATGAGTAAGTTTGATCGTGAGCTAATGAGTTGACCTTTTCAATCCATTTTTCTTTCTGAAATCCATATTTAGATTCCATACGATCTCCTTCTCGCCTTTATTCCTGATTTAAATATAATATCCTGGTCCTCGTTCGTCTTCCTCATTATTCTGCTCAAGTACTTCCCGTGCAAGATGTTCAATACGTTCATTTTTTTGCAGAGCATCTTCGATCGTTTTATCCATTTTTTCGAGATCAAATCCTATGGAGTAAAGCTCATCAATTTTTAGCAATAGATTTTTACTTGCAATAGGATCAGTACCGGCTAGGGTTAACTTCCCTAATAATCCGTAACTTTCAAGATTTCGTTCTGCTGCTAAGGCAGAAAGAACACCTACTGCACCTGTTACTTCTCCTCCTTTTAAAAGCGAAATATTATGCTCTACTAACCAGTCTCTTACTTTTTCATTATATCCAAACCCTGCAATGTCTGGACCATCTTCATGAACCCGAAGACCACCTAAGCAGATCACAGTATGAGCTTTTTGTTCAACTAGGTAATCTAGTATTGAGTTAAGAACCTGAATTATCCCAATATCATGAGGTTGAGCATCGCCAGTCAGAATAATTAAATTAGGGGTTATATTAGTTACAGCGTATATTTCAACTCGTGCTAATCGTCCTAATCCAGTTTTAGTATCTATTTGAACAACTGGAGGAAAGAAAGAGCTAAAAAATCGGGCTATTTCTACTGCATGATAATTTTCGATTAGAAATGAAGCTGCAATCTTACCAATTAATCCCATACCTGGTAATCCTTGGATTACAATTACTGGTTCAGTTAGTGTAACCTCTGCAAGTCTGTGTAAATAAGTAAATGAATTTCCTAGGGATTGATTCAAATTAAAATCCTCGATTAATGATTGATATGGATCAGTTTTTATGACTAGCTTTCCCTATTAATACATAAATTTGATTAAAAATTAAAATTTGGAATTATAATTCTCCTAGATTGATCAAATATAATAATAAAATTTCAGTAATCGAGGAGAGGCCCATCTCTTATTCCTTGAGGGGTTATATGGAATACTGCCTCTCTTTCAGCTAATTCAGGTGAATCAAATATCCGTGCAATCCGTGCAGTTCCTCTAGATTTTCTTAATAAAATTCTATGAGTTGGTCTATGTCCCCAAGCAAAACCAAGAGCTGGAGACAGATTGCTTTCTCCAGTAAAAAGACTGTCTGGATTTCCTAAAATCTGATTAGTAGTAACCACAGCTAATTCAAACGCTTCTGTTAATCTTTGTAGGTCTTCTGCATGAGACATTAATGTTTGTTGTCTTCTTGGTAAATTATCTTTTCCAGGAAATTCCGCTCGGAAGTGAGAGGCCATTGAATCCACAATAATCAGCTTTACTTCATTTTTTTCTATTAATTTATCAGCTTTGGAGACAATTTGGATTTGATGGTCAGTATTATACGCACGACTAACAAATATTTTTTTCAAAAAATGGGAGGGATCCTTAGTAAATGGGTATGTCATTTCTGCAACTCGTGCGGGTGAAAAAGTATTCTCTGTATCTATGAAAAGCGCAGTTCCATCAAGTCCTCCTTCTTCTACGGATAATTGAACATTTATACATAATTGAAATGCTAATTGGGTCTTACCTGTTGAGTAAGATCCACTGAACTCGGTTAGAGCCCCTACATGAATACCTCCACCTAGAATTTCATCTAATTGTTGTGAAGACGTAGTAAGATGAGGTTTTATTAGTCTCTGTTGAAGTAATTCAGCTGCAGTAATAGGTTCTGACATTCCTATTAATTTTCTTGCCTTGGATACAGCAATTTCAGCAGAACGACGATTTATTTCACAACGTCTGACTACTTCTTCAGGTGGAGTTGTAGCTAATGCAATTAACGTAGGAAACTCTTCCTTAAGGCGATTTGTTACTTCTTCAGATAACTTCAACCCTGTGAAGTCGTTTTTATCAGCCATTGCGATCACATGTATTTAATAGAGAAGCTTTTCAGTTGATTTTTAAAAACGAGAAAGGGATTCACTCCACTTTGTATGTCTTTGGCTTTATTAGGATTGCGGATAAGAGTTTTTAGTATCATTAACTCCCTATGATCGTATTTATTTTTTCTTAATTTTGGATTTTCTGCTGTAAATAGTCAACGATAATCTTAGCAACCTTAATATCTGGATAAGTTTCTTCAAAGGCTTTCCATCCTGGACAAGCATTTACTTCTAGGACATAAAGTCCTTCAGATGTGGGAAAAAGGTCTATTCCAGCAACCTCAATTCCTATTCGCTCAATTATCTTAAAAATTTGTTCTTGTACATTCTTATCTAGATTATATGGTCTGCAAATTGCCCCTTGAGCATAATTTGTTCTCCATTCTCCTTTATAAGCTATTCGTTCCATTGCTCCAAGGATCTGATCTCCTACAACTAAAACTCTTATATCAGATCGTTTTTTATCTTCCTTTTTCATTTCAGAAATTGAAGGAGAAAGAAATTCTTGAATTAAAACAGGACTGTGATGCTGTAGAGCTAAAGCATCAATTATTTCTTCTGCGACACGACTATTGGGAACTAAGATAGTACCAGCACCTTGACTCGAATCTGGAATCTTTATGACCACAGGAAATTTAAAACGCTCAATTATTCTTTCAAAAGCATACGAATTATTAATTAAAATAGTCTTAGGAAGTTTAATTCCAGATATTTTGTATAGTGTTTGGTAACATCGAAACTTATCGCGAGTATTAAATAAGGCCTCAGATGTAATTGTTGTGGGAATACCGATTAATTCAAAATGCTTTAAATATATTAAACCAATTTGTGTTTGAGATCGTCCAACACGTGGAACTATTCCATCAATGCTTTTCAACGACTGACCAGCAAAGAGTGCATCTGTTTTAAATGGATTTAAATTGTCGATAAGGGGAGAAATATAAGGTGTGGATAAATAAATACCAGAACAATCTGACCTTCTAGCGAGTTCCTCCAATAAAGCTGCAGTTGGAAAAAACTCGCGATTCTTGCTCATTACCCCTATCATATATTTCATTTAGATTATCCAACCAGTTTTATCACAAAATTCTCTTAAGAGAATCTAGGAATTTAGATATTTTGATTTAATTTCCCTAGATAGGATGAAGTAATTTGATCAAAGATTCTATATTTTCTTCGATTAAAAACAAAAAAAGCTTTCTATGGCATCAATTTTTGGGAAAAGGTTGTAAGGAGTGAATTAACGAGTTGGACTTGAAAATATTAAAATATCATCTATCAGTTCGACATGAGTAATCAACATACGTCTGCAACAATATCGTGTCAAATTAAAGGAATCAAGAAGATCTTTCGCCGTTTTTCCTTCCTTTAAACCTTCTAAGAAGGCATCATACAAATGAGCGATAACATTTCCACAAGTATAACAGCGAATTGGAATCATCATTGGTTTTTTTCCACCTCTTTAATAAGGATCAGATGCAGATAAGGGTCTTCGTCCTCGAGGAGCTCTAAATTGTTCCACGCGTAATTGAGCATCTCTTTCAGGGGTCAATTCTCCTCTTTCTCTGAGAACTTCTTTAGTAAGGAGCCAAAAGACCATTGCTAATGAGTTTCGGCCTTTGTTATTACAGGGTATAGCTACATCAACATAACGGGTTACATTATCGGTATCTACGAGTGATACAACTGGAATGCCAACTCTTGAGGCTTCTTTGAGAGCTTGTCTATCAAAATGAGGATCTGTAATAACCACACTTGTTGGTTCCAAAAAGTCGTACCGACCTTGGATATTGGGATTTGTAAAGATTCCAGGAATGAATCTTCCTGTTATTGCATAAGCTCCGGTTATTTTAGCAAACATTTCAACAGGATATACACCATAAGCTCGTACACTACATATCGCAATTCGTGACATCGTTTGTCTAGCTAAAAATTTTGCTGCAGTACGAATCCGCTCATCCGTTTTATGAACATCTAGTACGTATAATCCATCGCTCCGAGTTCGATATATTGCCCAATCCATACTCTTCATACCTGAAGAAGTACCGATGTGGACTCCAGCTTTTAAATAGTCCTCTAGGGGTGCTAATAGATCCCCTTCAGCCTCAGGGTTCATCATTTGTCTGAAATTCCTCGGGATTCTCAAGGTTAATGTCTTTTAACGTCTATGAAAGGCTTCATTGAATGGGTTAAGAAGTTTTGTTGTGATTCTTTATATTAGAGTTTAAAGATTTGAGAGGTTAATTGAAATGAAATTCAATGGTTTTTTTCTCAGAATCAGCCCAAGACGCTCTTTTTGTTTCTACTAAGAGTTTCATGATTCTACTAATATCAGTTCCGGGTAAAGTTGACCAGCTTTGCTTCATTTGGATAATGTCATAGGCAGTGACCATTTCATATCCATTCTGGAATGCAAATTCAAATAAATCATCACAGTATGTGTTTAACGCCTTCCAATATATTCGTAATCGTGTTTTCTGCTCATCCCACCATTTAGCCTTGTTTATTTCTACTAAATAATCAGAGATCAGAATCAATTGAGGTATAGATAACTTCTTTTTTGTCAATGTATTGTAAAAAGGATAAACTAAACTAATCTCTTGTAAATCAATTATGTGAAGATTCAAGATTCTTGCAAAATCTAAAATAAACTCTCCCCAGGTGGTTAACCAATGATTTTTGTGTTCAATGTCATCAGGAACCATCCAACGCCAAGGTTTATTTACCCATTGGGGTATAATGGATTTAATTCGTGGGTCGATTTTACCAGGTTCCAATATAGGCTTTTGTAATGTTTGAGAGGTTGTATCATTTAATATAGAATCTTGAGGGGAAATTTTTGTATCAATTGCTTGATTTGATGAAGGAATTTCTATTTCTGGTGAAATTGAACTAAGATCAATCTTTTCTACTTCATTTTTTTCATTTAAAGATTCGCTTAAATGATCCATTACACTTTCTAAAACTTCAAGAGGTTCATTTTCTTTCTTTTTATCATTTATTTTCTCACGTTTTCGTTGCATTTCAGCCATATGCATCCAGCTCACTGAATATGTACAGACTTTTGTACCTTATCCTCCGAATTTTTCTTTCCATTTTTCATATTCAACAAGCTCTTCGGGAGAAACAGATGGTTTAATATGAACCATAGATTGCGTGAAATCATCAATATTAGGTTTTCTTGGCTGAATTGAGTGATCTTTCAACGCCCCTTCAGCATCAAGCTCACGAATAGGATGCATCAATGCCTCACGACAGAGAAGGGCAATGTCTGCAGCAGTATATCCCGCTGTATAATCAGATAATTGGGCAAAATCTACATTAGAGTCTAGAGCTACACCACGAGTGTGAATCTTAAACATTACCTCGCGTGCAGATTGATTAGGTAAGCCTATATAGACTCTTCGTTCAAATCGACGTCTCATTGCAGCATCAATATCCCAAGGAGTATTTGTTGCTCCAATTGTGACAACTAACTCATCTCCAGTTCCAAATCCTTCAACTGCTTGGAGAAGCTGTGTTTTGACACGACGCATTGCATCATGTTCAGAAGCTCCACCTCTTCTTCCAGCTAACGCGTCAATTTCATCGAAAAAGATTATGGATGGTGCTTCCTCCTCTGCCCGTTCATAAAGCTCTTCAACTAACTTTTCAGATTCGCCTAGCCATTTACTGATCAAATTTGCTGCACTGACTGAAAAAAATGTAGAGTCCACTTCAGAGGCAACAGCTTTGCAAAGATATGTTTTTCCACAACCAGGTGGACCAAACAATAATATTCCCTTCCATGGTTTACGTGCTCCTTTAAATAAGTCAGGACGACTCATTGGAAGTATAACTGCCTCTCGTAAAGCTCTTTTAGCTTCTATCATTCCTGCAACGTCTTCCCATTTTACCTTTGGCTTTTCTCGGACAATAACATCCGATATTGCACCTGTAATTTCATCTTCAGATCCTGAAGATGCTGAAGAAGACGGTGTTCCTTTTCCTTTTGCTTTTCCTTCCGAAGGTTCAATTATTCCTCTAATTTCTTTAACTCGGATAATATAAGACATTGCACGCTCATAATATAACTTCTTCATATTTGGATCTTCTGTAAAATCTCGTAATTTATGCAGTTGTTCAGCAGCAGTTATATAGTATCGGATTGATTGATGAGATTGACCGCTCTGATCCAATTTATAGGCAATATTCGCATTTTTTTTGGCTGCCTCAAACAAGGGACTAGACATAATATATTCTCCTTCGATTAATCAAATTAGAAAAAGAAGGAATTATTCCTTCTTAATTTTTTCTAGTTCTTTTTGTAACTCTTGAGAACGAATATCTGGTGTTGGAAGCCCAAATTCTGCAGTGGCTGCTTTTGAGGCACTAATTTCTCCAATTATTTTTTCTACCATCTCATCTTCTCCAACATCTGAGGTCATCATCTCAAATCCCTCATCCATTGCATCAGTAGCAATATCAATTCTTTCAGTTTCGATTTCCATTTGTTGAAGAACTCCCTCTAATTGGGGTATTTTTAGCTGAGTATTCATTTGATGGAGTGCTCTTACTAATCCTCTCAAATCTTTTCCAATAGCTTGAGTTGCTGCTGCTTGTTCGAGTTTGAATTTAATTGCTTTCACCCGACTAGCCATTTGCTGGCATCCTCGGGCCATAGTGCGATTTTTAGCTACATCTTTGGCCAATAAACGGGCAGTAGTCATGTCTCCATCTTCGATGGCTTTTTCTACTTCCTTTAACATCTGTCTTTCTTCTTTAATCAGCTTATTTCGTTGGCGTGTCATTCTTTTTTCGACCATTCGAAGACGAACTATCCACTTGCGGGTGTTTGTAGAACGATCTCCACCTCTAAGCCAGTTCCCAAATTTATCAAATACCATTGTTAAGACCTCAATCCTTCTTCAATTTGCTTTCGCATTTCTTCTAATTTTTTCTTATCAGCTTCTTTAGTAGCAGAACTTTGGGCATCCGTAGATGAACTAATTGGAGAAGAAACTGTTGGTTCTGTTTTAACCTTAGTAAATGATTCAGAAGCCAGTTCAGCTTCTAATTCAGCCATTTGTTGAGAGATACGGTCTTCAGCTTCTACATCCATCCCAATTTCGGTAATAGAGGTATCTGTAAGTGCTTCATCCATATCTGAAACCATTTCAATTGAATCCTCTAAAGCCATCATTACTTCCTCAGTTCGTTCAGGAGAAGCTGCAGCGATATTTGCATCAATAGATGTCTGAGCTTCAGATAAGGTTTGAGTAAGGGTTACATTATCTGCTGAAATATCTAGTGTATCTATCGTTCGTTGAAGATTAGAAATTTTATTATAGGCGCTTGTTACTTGTGTTAAATATAATTCTCGTCTTTTTAACGCTTGGTGAGCGCCTTGTTTATTACCACCCTTAAGTAGTGTTCGTGCAAGGTCATGTTGTTCATCTGCTTGGCGCTGATAATTTTTTATCTTAACTTCCATTTGATTAATCGTTCGTTTAAGCTTTGCCTTAGTTTCGGTTGAGCTTGAAGGTTTTTTTCCAGTTAAGAATCCTTTAATTCTTTTCAAAGAAGTTCCATCTCTTCTAATTGTTATTATATATAATTCCCTAGAATATATTAAATAAGTTCATGTCACTTTTAGGTAGGCTTCTTATTAAGACTTCCTATAAGTACCCTATAACTCCCTCCTACAGATATGGTACATCCAAATTATGATTTTCCCCTTAATGATTATTGCAAAGACCTTTGTTCAACAATAATAGCTAATATCAAATTATTAAATCAAATTGCAGGGAAAGAAATGATTACACCATCAAGAGAATCGGATTTAATCGCAATTCGTTGTTTTATTAGAGAATCTAATGCAGTATTAACTCTTTCTATTGTCCATGAAGTTTTTCTCAACAATTCAGACAAACCAATCTCACCATTATATTGAGCTGCGAGGTCTAATATTAGTTGATGGTCATCAGATAATTTCGGATCTAAAAATTCAACAATTTTAATCCCAGCTAGTTTCTTAATTGCATGAATCATTCCATTTTCTTCAAGCATCTTCAGGGCAGAATTCATATCATTTATTGAGATAGTAATCCCTTTACTTTCATCATTAAGTCTTGTGAGTAATTCAGAAACGCTTAACAATCCTCCAGTTCTAAGTCGTGTATCTTTCCCAATTTCTATTATTCTTAGGCTTATATAATTCAGATAATCATCTTTTCCTTTTAATTTATCTATCATCCCTGGTTTTTTCCCTACCTCATAGATTCCGAGAGCTTTTGGAAGACCTAATTCCTCTCGAATTAACATTAGACGTTGAGCTAATTGTGGATTTTTTTTGAAATCCCCTTCATAGGTTTTTTCTAATTTTTGAAGCTCATCATGAAGCTGATGGACTTTTTGACTTAATTCCTCAAGGGATTTTAGTGCAAGTTTTGTACCTTTTCTTTTCAATTCAGCTTCTTGTGTTAGTTTCTCTTCAATTCTTCTTAATCCCATTAGCTTAGCATTCCTCATTTTTTTTGACGGAGGTCATTCGTTAGAATTTTGTATTGAGATCTTTATAATCCTTTACAATTCGGTACAACAAAAAGAGCCTTTATAAGAAATTTTCCTTAATAGAGGTTAAAATTGATTATTATTATTGAATTAATATTTTTTTTTGCCTGATCAACTCCATATACTCCATATCTGTTTTTGTCATTTGAATAATTATTATTTCATTAGATTCAGCAAAAGATAATAGATTCTTAGGCTTTAATTCATAAATTATCAATCTGTGAAGAGAAAATTTGTGTGTATAGTACACAACATATTATGCTAAGATTTTCTTTCCTTATAAATTCAATTTTCTGTTATTAGTTTAGGTTTGGATCATAATGGTACTTGATCTTAGTTTTAGCTCAACTCCTATTTATTGTTCATTCTGTGGTACCATGATAATTGATTCAAACTCTAAAAAATGTATAGAGTGTGGAGCTTACTTCTGTGCCAAATGTAGCACAGATCTCCAGATAAACGGTTCTGCTCTTCAATGTCCATGTGGGTCAAGTAATATCGAAGACCATGGATCTAATAACAGTAATACAGCCCATCTACTAGAACACGTTTTTGAACTTAAGCGCTCGCTTAAACAAATGGCGTATAGACCAGTGGTTGCACTCAAACGAACAGGTCAGCTAGAATTACGCCTCCGATCTCTTCGAAAACAGTTCTTAATCCCACGTCATCATCTAGATAAGATTTTTTTAGAGACAAAAAATATTGAAAATTTCATTTTAGAGGAATTTTTCTCTTATTCTGAAAAATTACATCGTATATATCGGTCTGTTCTAGGATTGGATTCAGGATTTTCAGATCTCCGAAATTTTTCAATGCAATTTACTCTTTTCGACAAGCAAATTACAAGTTTTGATCAAACCATCCAAACCAAACTCGATCCTATTCAGGATTTAATTCATGAACTTGAAACTATTTGCATTTCATTTGAAGATATGGCTAAAAAATTATCAAGTTGTTTCGATGTATTTTTCCTAGTTCCAGGGGAACTAGGCATAGGATACTTTTCGGATATCGATTTAAAGAAGAATGGAAGCCGTAAGAGAACAATTGAGCTTGCAATTACAACTGATCGCATTGCGATGCTTCAGAATAAACGTCATAAAGTGTTTAGCAATAAAGCAATTATTTTTGATGAATTTCCGCCTGAAGATCTAATTGATGTCCAAAAATCGCACTCAGGATTCTTTAAAAGAGATAAACTATCAATAACGACAATTAAACAGGATTATATACTTCGAGCTGAGTCTTCTATCCTATTAAGTATCTTTGATTCTCTTCAAGTAAGCTATTATGGACGACCTAGTGAATTATATATCTATGAACCTTTTCGGGATTGGTCTTCAGAAAATTATCAGGAAAAAATATTAAATGCTCTAAATTTTCAGATAGATTCCAGTAGAGATGCAAAAACTCACTTCGAAACAACAAATCCACATGATAAAGATCCAGAATTTGTGATTGGCGTTTTACAAGATCGACTTCGTGATTTAAGAATCCGAAAACTTGCTAATGAAAAAGCTCTACAAGAATTGAAAGAAGGACGAAAAAAAGTTCATAGCCGTGAATATTTCGATCTTGTAAGACAATTTGAGCTGGAACTCGCAAAATTAAATGAAGAGATTACTGAACTACTGATCAGAACAGGTAAAACAAATATTCTATAGACTTTATAGATTAGTTAATTCCCGTCTGAAATTTGATAACCATCGGGAAGCCTGTAATTCAAGTTTTTTTAGCTCATCTGTCTTCAATAATTGACCTGGTTTTTGACGATCCATCCAGCCAATCCATTGGTTTATATCCTGAGTGACCCAATGGTCTTTTCCGTAAATTTTAAGATTAGTCAGTATAGATACTAATTCATCTAGATATGGTAATATCCGATCTACTGTTGCAATTGCCTCTAAATGTAGTAAATCTAAGAGTTCTATCGCATTGGCTACAAAATCAGCAGCAATTGCTGGTAATCTTTTTATCTGACTATAATCGATTTGATTCAACGGATTATCATCATCACCTTCAGTTCTTCGTACTTTTTCCAAACCGAAGGGATATTTAGACTCTATTGCTTCTTTTTTGATGAAATCATCCAAATTAAAATGGTATTGGTCTAGTGCTGCCCGAGTTTCAACAATACTGGATAAAAGGTTTTTGAATTGTTTATGATAAATATTAGGGTCAATTTCACCTTTCTCAAAAGTTCGAGAGAGAAGATCGAGTGTACCAATATCAGCATACAGGCTTGCTTCTAGTTCCCATCGTTTTTTAAGATTCGGTGGATAGGTCATTTGTGTCATCTTATCCTACATAATCAAGTTCTTTTCGGATTAGGTATAAGTCTTTAGAATATTTTTTATACAGACGGGAATATTCGAATATTGAAATTTCTCCGGCTGCATATCGATCCTCGAGAGAGGCCAATAATTCAGAAATTGCAATGCGTTCTGATTCTAAATCATCCTCTGCTGATCTTTGGAATCTTTTTTCCTCACCAGAACTTTCAGCTTGAACCATCTGTCGTGCACGTAATCTCGCTAACTCTTCTTCTTTTTCTTGTAGAGTTCTGTTTAAACTGATAAGTTCTTTACGTAATGAATCGGTCTCTGCATTAACTTTATGCTCTGCTTGACGAGGAGGTGACTCTGTAATTTTGATTACAGTATCTCGTACGGATTTAGCCGTTTCACCACGTGGAGTAGGGGGAACACGGGACATTAGATTTTTCAATGCAATAATTACTTGATATAGATGAAATTCAGCCCGCCAATTTTCTAAGATTCGTAATTGGACAAACCCATCCTCATCGATATTTGGATGATCCATCCAACCAACTGCTGTCACAACGGGAGGAACATTAGGAAAATATTCAGGTAGGAATATCTCAAAAGTGAACATATTTCGACCACGGTTCGTTGTGTATGTCAAAGTACCTTGCCATTTAGCGAGGGAATCCTCAACAGGATTGAAACCTGATGCAGCTGTGTTTGAATAAACTAATTGTGCTTCGCGGGCTAGTATAAAATCTCTATCCATTTTTTTAACTCCTAACCTCGGTTTTATTTGCATTACCAATCTGAGGAGGTTTTTTTCGAGTATTTTAAACGATTCAGATCATGTATATTTAATTAAATGAACCTTAAAAAAGACTCACAATAAGGAATGAGAATATTCCTGATCATCCTTTGTTAAGGATTTATTATCTTATGGATTTCTTAATACCTGAAATATTAATTCTCTTATTTTCAATGAACATTTATTTTAATTTTTCTTTTTTAGAGGGTTTGCAAGGAAGTTTAGTAATTCTTGTCCTAAAAGTTCAAATGCATATTCGATATTTAACCCTGTTTTTGCACTTGTGGGTAAATAATAGATTTTAAATCCACGATATTGCTTTGAAATTTGGGATAATCGGCCAACAAAAATTCTTGCTTTTTCTTCAGAGACACAATGAATTGTGCCGTCACAAAGATCTGTCTTATTCCCAAGAATCACAAGTGGAACAGGACCACATCCATTACTCTTCCAGAGTTCATTCATCCATAAGACAATATTTTGAAAACTATCTGGTCTGGTAACATCAAATACTGCAAGAGCTCCGATTGCTGTAGTATAATAAGCCGTACGAACTCCATCGAACCTTGGTTGACCTGCTAAATCCCAGATTACATATTTAATCCTTTTTCCACCAGCATAAATCAAAGATGATTTTTTTACTGCCAAATCAGCCCCAATAGTCATTTGATAATCATGTCGAAACCCTTCCCCAAGATAATGTCTACGAATCGATGTTTTCCCAACAGCACCATCCCCTATTAAGATTATTTTTAGTGTATGTTCTTCTTGAACAAAATTAGCTTTAGCAGACTCTATTAGCTGCTCTAATGCTCTACTTAGTTCTTTATTAATTGAAGGTATTTCCTCGGGATAAAGTTTCAAGACTTCTACTATTTGAAAAGCTAATGGGGCTGCTTTATCACGTGGTACGAATTTAGAGGTTATGATTGAAATAATATAATCTTCAATGATGAAGAAATGTATTGTTTGATTTTCTAGGGAAAGTTCCTCAAGCATTTTACCTAATTTATGATGAACATAATTATTAATTGCATTTAAGATAAATCCAGTAGTTTCTTTGTAATCGCTACTAACCTCAGAGGGAAATTCAAATAAACATCTGCCATTTCGTTTATAGCAAGAAATGAAATGAATTTCTTCTATTCGCTCTGGTTTTTCTAACCCAAATTTTCGAAATTCCTCTATTTCTTTTTTACTAGCCATTTCCCCCTCTGAATAAACAGTTTGTAATAAGTTCAAATAATCAGTGCGTCCTGATAATGCTTCTTCCAGATTTACTTGAACCTTTAACTGAAATTCTTCCATTTCAGTTGCGATTGACTCGTCTAAAATTCGGTCTTCTAGTGATGGTTTCTTTTTTCTTGGTAAAGAATTAGAGGATGAGAGTTTTTCTTCCATTGACCGAATTCCCCGGTATTTCATCTAGTGATTTCTTCCAATGATATAGAAATGCACTTAAGGTCTTTAAGCGTTTGTTAATTAAGAATTCTCTTCTCTCATAAAATCTCATAGTTCAATTAGTCAATAATGATTTGACAAAGATTTCTTCTATAGTAAATTTAAATTTTAGTTTTTCTTATTATTTACTTCTAAAAATGATTGACTCAATTTTCGTAAATAATAAAGGAATAATTAGGATTAAAGTAAAAGCTAAAATGAAATAAGAACAATAATCTACTATGGAGCTCAACCAAGGTATTGTACTTTGAAAATTTTCAAATAATCCAGAAACTTTATCCGTAAATAAGGAAAGTAATACAACTGAAGCGAATCCTATAATTATTCGTATAAGTATTCTTAATGGTTGCCTTCCATAGATCTTAAAGCAAATATAATTATCCTCAAAGACCTTTCCGATCGAAACCCCAGCAAAGATACCAGGATATACTCCTAAGTCACTGTGGTTCCAAAGATCTGGAGCAAGTGAACTTCCAAACAGAAAAGTGGTAAAAAATACAACTCCAAATCCTAGAATAAGCAAGAGTAAACTACCTAAAAATCCAAAAACTAGCTTAGTTTTGTCTGATTTTTCAGTATAATAATTTCCATATCGAATATCAACTTGAACATACAAAAAGGCTACCAAAATGCCAACGATAACTCCAACAAGTATATCACTAGGCCAATGTACACCTAGATAGCTTCTACTAAGAGGTACTGAAATTAATAATACTAATCCAAAAATTAGAATAGAAAAATTCCTATATTTCTGGAAAACAAAACCCCATAAGGTTCCTTGAGTTTGACTATGTCCAGAAGGAAATGAATATCCATCAGCACCCCAAGTGGTTTCTCGTAATATTTGTGTAGTAACCTTAAATTTCTCATCATAGACATAGGGACGAGGATTATGAAAGAATATCTTTAATATTGAATTTAAATGAGCTGATAATATAAGTAGGTAAAGTAATTTTAGTATATATTCCTTATTATATGTATAATACAGTAGAACGATTATTATAAGAATTGGTAAGGTATTTCCAAATGTGGTTACAACTCCAAAGAAAAAATCTAATATGTCATTAGAAAAACTTTGAAGAAATTCGAGTAATCGTTCACCAAATGAACCAAGGATTAGATCAGACAATTTAGTATAGCTCTCCTTTCTTTTGTATCAAAAAATTTTTTAAAATTGCTCAATTAACTTTTTTTAAGCTTTATCCTAGTTAGAAGCAGGGTCATCTCAGTTATTATTTAAAAGAAGATTGAGCTTTATTGTTTTTTTTAAAACCTATTTTTTTTTAATTTCACACAGCTTTTAAATAACACAGTACTCAACAAATTTAATATACATAATATATTTCTAACTCAAAAATTATTACTGCTAACGGTTCAAATGCTGTCTAAGATTTATTACAGGTGAAGATTTCCCAATGTCAGAATCTGAATCACTAGTTTGCCCTAATTGTAGTGAACGAAGTCCTGCAGGATATATTCTTTGTCCTTATTGTGGATTTGATTTAACTAAAATTGTAAAAGCCACCCAACGAGTACGAATAACCTTTAAAGAAAGTTTTTCTCGCATTTGGAGAGGTTTTTTTGACCCTCGCCAAAGTAAGCATCTTTTCAAAGAGGTTGGAGCTAATCCTGACAGAAGAGGGGCAATCATAACTTTGATACTTGTATCAATGGCTTATGCAAGTCGAATCGGAGTTTATGCCATTAAAGTCTCGAGTACAACTTGGCATGATTTTCATTTTTGGTACGCTTTGTTTTTCCCATTCATTGTCTGGCCTGCCTTCTTTCTATTAGCTCTTTTTGCCTGGTTTATCCTAAGTACTGCTATCTGGCTTCTAGCAAAAACTTTAGGAGGAAAAGCTGGATATCGGGACACGATGAGCGTTGTTGGTTACTCTGTAAGTCCACTAATTTCAGGATCACTCATAATAAGTCTTATTGTCGTTCTTATTGGACCTCCAATCAGTAATATAACAACAGTTACTTGGGAACAATTCACACTTTTCGAATTTTTATATCTACCATTCATTGTTTTGGCTGCATACCATTGTGGAAACGGTTTAAGAGCATCTCATCTTCTAAGCGAGCCATATTCCTATTCCATTAGTGGAATAATGGCATTATTATTTATTATCTTCTATCTCCTCCCCGTTATGCTCTGAAACACAGATAAGAAACAAATTTTAATAAAAATAGTCAATTTTATCCAAAAACCATTCATTCATCCAAATATATCTTAAATTTTAATGGGGTTGGGATTGAAGGGTCAATCACCCGAATAATTTCTCCATTTTGGAATTCAGTTCCTAATAATACATCTGTTATAGCCATATGTTGTGTACCGTGTAGAATTTTCATTTCAAAACCAAGATTAAAGGAGTATCTTAATTGTTCAATAAATTCAGAAAATTTTTGATCTTTAGAAGAATAAATTGGTATAATGTCAAGATGATAAGTATCAGAGCATACAAAACATGTTTTTCGTCTTTCTAGTGGTACAGATGTAAATTGACCAGATTCTCCGTCCCAAAATAAGAAATTATTCATCGTTGGGATGCCATTAATAATCTTCAAGGTTTCTTGTGCCATTAATCCTCCAATAACCAATGAAACACTAGATACAGAGGGGATATATTTTCTTTCTTCAACAATCTCCCGAATTTCTTTTCTTACCTCTCCAAAAGGGGTACAAGCTTTTTGAAGCTCGTGTTCTGGGATTAAAGATTGACATTCTAAACACGGGGTTTGATAAGGAATAACAACTTGGATATTACCAAGAAATCCATACATCCCTCCAGAAATTAATGGAATTTTTGCATTCACTGTGAAAGCATTTAACCATCTACGAACTTTAAATGTATCTAATCCTTCAACTATGACGTTGGATCTAGTTAGAAGATCATGAGGTACTTTTTCGATTGCATTTTTTATTTCTTCAATCTCAACGGTAGGATTTATAGCTTTCAGTGCTTTAGCAGCAACATTTACCTTTGGTTTTCCAACATCACCTTCGCGATAGAATAGTTGCCGATTTAGGTTGCTTACCTCAACTGTGTCAAAATCTATCAGAATTAATTTTCCTACTCCAGCCATTGCAAGTGAAGTAGCAACAACTGTTCCTAGAGCTCCAAGACCAACAACAGTAACTGTACTTTCTTTTATTCGCGTTTGATCCCAATTTTCAATCAATAATTGACGTGCATAACGATCAGACATATATTAGGCCCGCGGATGCACGTCTTTCTCTGAATCTTAAATTTCTACCTTTATCCACCAGTAGTTCGTGTAATCATATACAGCTTGTCATGTTCTTGGATACCAGCTGTCTTTAAAGTTTCGCTCTCATCAAGTTGTTTTCCTTGAAAGACTAAAATAACAGTTCCTGGAGGGATTCTATTCTCACTAGCAACTCTTCTTTTAATTGCTGCTATAGAATCAGTCATTTCACATTCGAGAGGTATTTCTCTACCGCCAATTGCCTGAACAATAGTGATCTGCATGTTCTTCACTCAAATATTCGTATTATCAAAGATTTATGAGTTACCTTTCATCTCTGCCTTTTAAAATATATGGAATGGGGTACATAAATCATATACTAGATAACTCTATTGAATTTTTTCAAATTATTCGGATAGATTTAATCATCATCTGGTTCCATAAAGCTTATCCCATCATTTGTGATCTCATAGCGTAGAGTTTTAGTCGTGTGATTTGTACCACGCATCTTAGTGATTCGAAGGATTCGCATCATTTCCCCACGAACAGAAAGCATATCAAGATGAAAAATAGAATCGGCAATATACTCTTCTCCAAACAATGTATGGTCGGAGGTACTTGATAATTCTGATATTGCTATTGTTGTAACGTTTAAGGCAGCAATATTTGCTAAAAAACCAGTTGCTAATTTTCTTAAAAAACCATAGTCATTTCCATAATCATAAAATCTAAACGCAGCTAAGGGATCTATCACTATTCGTTCAATTTTCTTTTCTTCTACTTTTTGGGATATTAAGTAGAAAATCTTATGTAGAAATGTGGGTAATGATGTTTCATCATAAGGAACCCCTTCGACATCTAACATCATTTCGGTATCCTCACTATACGAAAGACTATCAGGATCCCATAATTCCCATCCAGATGGTGTAAAGTCAAGCATGACTACTTTTTCGGGTTCTACAAAATAATTATGATCGAAAAAAGAGAAGGAACTTGCATCACGTCTTATAGCCCATGGTGGTTCTTGCATTGCTACTAATAATCCATTCTCATTTCTACGAGCCCCATCGAAGAGAAAATGCAAACCAAAGATAGTTTTACCTGCTCCAGCGGGTCCTATTAATAAATTAGTAGTTCCTTTGATAAAACCACCTTGAGTATAAGCATCAATAAATGGGATTCCCGTTGTTACGCGCACACGTTCAAACAATGATCTTCACTCTCAAAAATCGGAATAGTATGCCTCTAAGAGAACAATATAGTGAAATATTATTCATCAAACGTTTTGAATGCTAATCGCATATAAAAGCTAATTTATATGGTGATTGAAACCTAATTCAATTTTTTTATTTATTAGTCTGTACTAAAGAAATCAAAATAATTTTTACAGGTTATTATTCTGCTTACTTACTTCTAGCTGCTCAATAAAGCATTTAAATGCTGATTCTAAATTCTCACCACTTCTTACTCCCCCAGGATCAGCAGCTACTGTTCCAAAAATAAAATAATTCCTATTTTGTAGTTTTTGAAGCAAAAGATGTCTTTTAAAAAACTCTGGGTTTAAAGCATTTGGTAAATCCTGCTTATTAGCTATAATAAGGATTGGTACACTTTCAGAAATAAGTTCCAAAGCATCCTTTAGCCATTGTTCATCATACTTAAAATCACGACGGGAACTGTCAATAACAAAGACTAATCCATCCGCGTTTTTCACAAATCTTTCATGATAACGCATATCTAGGAACTTCCTCTGACCTCCAACATCAATTAAACTGATTACTGAGTCATCTAAAACAACATGACTAATTCCGAAAGCGATTGTAGGTCGGATGTTACGAGGTGGAGGATAACCATGCTCAAGATAAAATGCGATGGAAGATTTGCCTACACCACTAGTTCCTAATAAAACAACTGAATAAATTGTTTTAGATGGTAATTCCATTTATGCATAATCCTATCAGTCGCTTTTTTCAAGAAAGAAGAAAAAAAATCTAGATTTTAGAGATAAAACATTATTTCAAAGATTTATACGCTATAATCAGGATTTTATGTTTAAAAAACTGACTAAATATTGTTGTAACGATAATTCATAAAAAATGTTTTTTAGATGTAGTTCTTACTTCATTTCACAAGATTTATGAGTTTGTATTAGAAAAAAAAACATGTGATTTGTAATGCCTGATGATGCTCGAGAAATCGAGATTGAATCTCTTAAAACTCCAAAAGGTGATGTTCCAACAATAAAAGGACTAGAGACAGCGTTAAATGTTACTTATAATGATTTTAACACTATTAATACTTCTCTATCGCAAATTGATAAGTCTCTTACAAGTATTTTTGAAAAATTGGAATTCTACAATACTCAAATGAAAAAATTAAGTGAATCAATAGCAAAAATAGTCGTTTATTTAGCTAAATTGGAAGCATCAATTGATAACACCCAAGATCTAACTCAAAAGCATTTATTTATTGAAAAAACCGATTTAATCGCTTTAAAAAGTGATTTGGCTGGAATACTAGAACAATTACAGCATGAGGTGTTCAGAAAATCCATTCAAGAAAAATAACTATAAAAAAACGTCTAATTGAAAAAACTCCTCCGAAAAAAACTATTTTTCTTCCAAAGTCGGGATTTTTAGACATTACTAAAAAAGAAATAACATTAAAATCTAGGACTATTGGTGAGTGGAACCCCTTTTCTAAACCTCAGCAATGTATGATATGTTGGAAGCCTGTCGATGTTGAAGGAAAGGATAAACGGAATCATATGCAATGTAGACACTGTCATCGAATAGCTCACAGAGATCATCTCCTTCAATGGCTTGAAAAAAAAGATCATTGTCCTGTTTGTAAAGGAAAATTATGAGAATGGAAGTTAATCTACCTTTACTTATCAGAGAGATCATTACAGATGTTGAAAATCTCTTGAATAAAATGAATTTTGATCGAACTTTAGTAAAACCAGTTAAAATCAGGAGATCACATAATAATATTATTGTATCATGGAATATATTCCCTTTCTCAGCTCTTATTGAAATATATACAAATTTTCAGGAAATAATTACAAAAAATTTGCTTAATATTCGAGGAGAAATCCTATCATACGATATAAAGGAAGGGTCAATTACTGATCATACTCATGATACCTTTAAAGACTTTTTGATCCATCAAGGAACTAATTGGGATGTCTATCTCTATGATCCTGAAATTTTTATATATATACGGTTAATTATTGAGTCAAATATAAAAAAGGGGAAAGATAAATGGATTTCACTTGATATTGATGTCATTGAGAAATCAGCTTGGTTTTTAGAATAATTTTAACTTAATTATACAATCTTCCATCTTAATGAATGAGATTCATATTCAACTAAACCTTCTTTTTCCAATTCTTTAAGAAAAGCTGTTGCAGTTGTTTCTTCAACTCCTAATTCATCAAAAGGTGTGTTCCAGTCAATGCTGAGAATTTTGCAAAATTCCTCGGCTATATAACGAATTTTTGCTTCTCCAACACTTAATAAGACATCATAAATGGTATCTTTTGTATGTTTATGCTCAAATTTTAGATTATGGACGAATAAGTCAAATGGTTTTGGCACAGGACTTTGATGAGATGGACATATATTCTCTGTTTTAATTTTACTCAATAGTTCCAAGACTTTTGCCCGTTTAATAGAGCTTCCAGTATTATCAATAAAAAATGCTGAGTAATTTTCTGGATAAATATTTCCTTCATCTCCAATGAATGTACATTCTCCCCTATAAGCTTGAATAATTATAGAATCAGCAGAATGTCCACCAGTATGTTGTAGTATTAGTTCCTCTCCGCCAAGGTCGAGAGTTTCGCTTTTATCAAAAGTATGAACTAATTCCTCCTTCACTTTACCAATTTTAGAAAAAAGAGATGACTTCATTGCCAAATTAAATTTCGAGACAAAAGGAAATTGCTTCTCTAAAATATACTTTTGCCCTTCTTTTAATGCTTCTAATCCTAGTTCGTGAACCCAGACTTTTGGTTTTACTTCAGAAAAGGCATTCATACCTGCCCAATGATCAGGATGTGTATGAGTTAAGATTAAATATGAAATTTCACCTGGATCCCGACCTGCTTTCTTAATGTACTTGATGATCTCTTTACCAATCGAATGTGAAGGAATATCTATTACTGCGATCTTTTCATCACCTATTACTAAATAACTAGAGAACAATTCGCCTTTTTTTCCTTTATCACCAATTACTTGGTATATTCCTGCTGCCCATTCAATAAATTCTACCATTGAATCTCACCACAGATCTAATTTATTCAGATCCATACAATGAAATTAATTATTAAGTTTTTGCGATTGGGGAGAAAAAATGATGAATTTTATCTAGATTTTATAATTATTTATTCTGAAAGTTCCTTGAAGGTCAAAAACAATGATTTATGGTCTCTTTTATTATTAAAAATTTTGAAATAACATAAAATAGAGTATCAAAAAAAAAGCTTATTTAAAAATAAATAAAACATAAGTTTAGATTTAATTGTAACTTGAAATTGATCATTTTAAGAGTATTCACAAAATTCACTTATTTTCTGAACGACCTTTCTATTAAGTTCCTTTAAATTCTTTATAATCCATAAAAGGAACTACATAAAGAATTTAAAATAGGAATCTTTTAATAAAACATCTTGCTATTTAGCTTTTTAGAACGTTCCAATTCAAATCATTACCTATTTCTAATTATATGAGTATATAAAAATTCAATCACTTAAGAAAAATTAATTCAATGGATGAGTAAGGATTATGAATATTGATGAAATAGTTGATAAGAAATACATACCAGTTATTGATCCTACTGCTCCTGATTCCCCAGCAGAGAAGGGAGCTAACGCATTTCTTGCTGAGTATGGAGGAATTGTTGAGGAAGTTGCCTTAGTCTGTAAAAAAGAAGATGGATTAGTCACATATCGCTCAGGTGCTGCACCAAGTGACCGTCATTATGAGAATTTCTTTACAGACTTCACAGAATTAGCAAATGATCTTGGAATGCGAACGCATGCAATTTCTTATGCTTTTGGAGATTCTTATCTAGGACAAGACCCAAATTATTCAATAGGGAAATCAGATGGAACACGAATACATGATTATATCGACCCTGCGGTAGAAGGTTATTGGAAACATATGATTTATATTGCACGAGAAGTAGCTCGTCAACCTATCCAAAGTTTAATTTTCCAAGAGTTCCTATATCCAAGACAGGAATATTCATTTACTCGTCGATCCATTCGTAAATTTTCAGAAATCTCAGGTGTATCACTTGATACGACTTACATCGATATCCAAAGAGATCCACAAATACAAAGAATGTTTGAGGAATGGAGAGCGGAATTAATAACAACTGCATTTCGTGAAACACTTGAAATGGCTCGTTCAGAACGACCTGAACTTGATGTTGGCATGATAATTCCTGTAGATCCAGAGACAGATTGGAGCGAAGGATTCTATAGGCATTTTGGTATCAATCTTGATAAGATAATTGAAATTAGTGGATATATAATCTATCATTTAATGCCTTATTCGCCGATGTATCCTGAACCTAATACCCCTGGATGGGATTCCCTAATCCGTGCTATCAGAAGTTCGAGATTATACGAAGAAAGCGGTTATAAAAAAGCTTTATTCATATGGGGTCTAGCAAATGAGGATGATATTGAATGGATTGATCATCTTAAACGTGAAGTGAGAGTAGAAAGAATTTTTGCCCGTTTAGAGCATCCACCGAAGTATACTGTTAAACGAGAAATTCATCGCGGAGTATAAAAACGTAATATGTCATGAGTGTTAATGTTCTTGACTCCAATGGGCATATTGTTTTACATACTCAATGGCTTGTCTTTTAAAACTAATTGGATCTCTTTTCCACATTCTTGCAGCAGCACCATTCAATGGATCATCTGGATTTGGAGCATTTAAAAGAAAGCGTATAGTTTCTATTACTTGAACTAAACTATATGCAGGACTCCATTCTTTCCCAAGTATACCAACGCAAACTTTCTCTTTAAATATATTTACGTGCCATATAGGTGTTTTAAAGCGAATAGTGGGTGGTTCATAAGGATAACGACGTGGTATCTTAATTTCAATTAAAAAAACCCCTCCTTCATAAAGACCAGATCCTAAGATTTCTCCACGCCAATGGGTTAAATCATTATTCACCGTTCGGAAGGTAGGTTGTTCCCGTGTTAATTCTTTGGCCTCAATAGCTAAACGGTCAAGCCATTCTTCTTCAGTAAGCATTTTTTAAATCGTCATCCTACATTTTGGATAGTTAAGACTAAATGAATAGTATATTTTGTCTTAATATCCCATTTAATAATCACTTTAAGGTATTATATACGCATTTCTAATTGAATCTTAAAAAATGGCTTTTCAAGTAAATTCAGTAATCTACTTCAGAGTAAAAGAAATCCTTTTC
>WOR8_10001756_pt1 | contig 23542 bp, 22 predicted proteins | sample DeeMarSeWOR38_10_FD_19890 | JGI IMG/M metagenome (IMG submission 19890) | reverse complement strand
AAAGCCACCATGCAGGCGGCCGTGCCGGTGACCCGCCATCGATAACGCTGGCGCAACGCCTGCGCGAGCTGCCTTTTCGCGTCGGCCGCCTGAAAACCGGCACCCCGCCCCGCATCGATGGCCGCAGTATCGATTACTCCGGTTTACAGCAACAGCCGGGCGACGAGCCTGTGCCGGTGTTTTCCTTTACCGGATCGGTCAGCGAGCACCCGCAGCAGATCTGCTGCCATATCACCCATACCAACCAGCGCACACATGACATCATTCGCGGCGGTCTCGACCGTTCGCCGATGTACAGCGGCGTTATCGAGGGCATCGGCCCGCGTTACTGTCCGTCGATCGAGGACAAGATCGTACGTTTTGCGGACAAGGAATCACACCAGATATTCATCGAACCCGAAGGCCTGAATACACACGAGGTCTACCCTAACGGTATTTCGACCAGCCTGCCGTTCGATGTCCAGTTTGAATTCGTGCGCTCGATGAAGGGTTTTGAAAATGCCCACATCACCCGCCCAGGTTATGCGATCGAGTATGATTACTTTGATCCGCGTGATCTCAAGGCAACGCTGGAAACCCGCTTTATCGGCGGCCTGTTCTTTGCCGGGCAGATTAACGGCACGACCGGTTATGAAGAAGCCGCGGCACAGGGGTTGCTGGCTGCGATCAATGCCACACGCCAGGTGCAGCAGCGGGAACCCTGGACCCCGGCCCGTGACCAGGCCTATCTGGGTGTGCTGGTCGATGATCTGATTACTCGCGGCACCACCGAGCCGTACCGCATGTTTACCAGTCGAGCCGAATACCGCCTGATTTTGCGCGAAGACAACGCTGATTTGAGGTTGACGCCAATCGCACGCGAGATGGGCCTGGTCAGCGATGAGCGCTGGCGGGCATTTACACACAAAAGCGATGCCATTGCACATGAGCAACGCCGTCTGAGCGGGCTTACGGTACTGCCCGATTCAGAACCCGGCGAGCAGTTATCCGGCTATCTCGATAAACCGCTGTCACGCGATTACAAGGCCAGCGATTTACTGCGCCGCCCCGAAATTGACTATCAAAGACTCACCGCAGCAATTGGCGGTGCAGTCAGTGATGATGCCGTGGCAGAACAGGTGGAAATCCAGGCCAGATATGCGGGCTACCTGCAGCGCCAGCATGCCGAGATCGAGAAGGCGCGCCGCCATGAACAGACATCAATTCCAAACCTGATCGACTATCAATCCGTGCGTGGCCTTTCGGCCGAGGTATGCCAGAAGCTATCGGATTATCGGCCCGAGACCATCGGTCAGGCCAGCCGTATTCCGGGCATGACACCCGCAGCAATATCATTGTTGATGGTGCATCTGAAAAAAACGGCGATGAAATAAGTTTTAATAACTTGTGGAAAACCTGTTAATAAAATTAAAATCCGGTTTGGAAATCATGGGCATAGAGTTGCCCGAGGCAGCCCCTGGCAAGCTCATCGATTACCTGGGTTTGCTCATTCACTGGAACCGGGCCTTTAACCTGACCGCAATCCGCAACAGCGATGAAATGTTGAGCAAGCACCTGCTGGATAGTCTTGGCGTGCTGCCCTATATCGGCGAAGGCCTGATTCTGGATGTGGGCAGCGGTGCAGGTTTGCCGGGTATTCCGCTGGCAATCTCAATGCCGCATAATCGTTTCGTGTTAATTGACAGTAATGGCAAAAAAACCCGGTTCCTGACGCAGGCTCGAATTACGCTGGGGCTGGATAATGTTGAAATCGAAGCGTATTCACCCATGAAGGATGATCATAGGATATACTTCGACGCAGTGGTTGCACGCGCCTACGCGAGCAGCAATGAAATAATAAAAAATACAGCGCATTTGCACAAACCGGAAACCCGGATATTGATTATGCAGGGCAAGCTGGACGAATCAATAGATGTTCCAGGTTATGTTTTGAAACAATCACATACGTTGAATATCTATGGGCTGGACGCTGAAAGGCATTTACTCGAAATTGAGAAGACACACTAATATGACTCAAGTATTGGCGTTGGCAAACCAGAAAGGCGGCGTTGGCAAAACCACCACAAGCGTTAATCTTGCCGCCTCTCTTGCCGCCACCCGGCGCCGGGTGCTGCTGGTAGACCTGGACCCGCAGGGCAACGCCACCATGGGTGTTGGAGTGGATAAGAATTCCCTCGAAAAAACCCTGTGTGATGTGCTGTTGCAGGGGCTTGATGCGCGCGAATGTATGCAACACGTTGAAAATGTGGGTATTGATCTGTTGCCGTCCAACAGCGACCTGACCGCTGCGGAAGTCGAGCTGATGCGCTCCAGCGGTGCCGAAACACGATTGAAAGACTGTCTTTCAGAGATCAAGCATGGCTACGAATTTGTCATTCTGGACTGCCCGCCGGCGCTGAACATGCTGACGCTGAACGCGATGGTTGCATCCGATGGCGTAATCATCCCGATGCAGTGTGAGTACTATGCACTGGAAGGCCTGACATCACTGATCGATACCATCGAACAGGTGCGATCATCGGTTAATCCCAATCTGCAGATAGAAGGCCTGTTGCGCACCATGTATGACCCGCGCAACACTCTTTCCAACGACGTGTCTTCACAGTTAATCGAGCATTTCGGCGACAAGGTGTACCGCACCATCGTGCCACGAAACGTGCGTCTCGCAGAAGCCCCGAGCTATGGCCTGCCCGCCTTGCTTTACGAGAAAACATCACGCGGGGCGCTCGCCTACCTGGCACTGGCCGGTGAAATGCTGCGCCGCGATGCTCGATATTCATCGGCGAGTAAATCGACTGAACCATCGGCGACAGAACCGTCGGCGATGGCCTGAGCCCTGGCCTGCATATTGTACGATGGCGGACTTAAGCAGAACCCCCAATGGTAAATAAGATGGCAACGAAGAAAAAAGGACTGGGTCGTGGATTGAATGCCCTGCTTGGCGGCACTGAAACGGTAGCTGTCATGACTACAGTTCAACACAATGATGAGCTGCGCGAACTCGCGATTGACCTGATCAGGCGCGGACCCTGGCAACCACGTACACACTTTGATGAAGATTCACTCAATGAACTGGCCGAGTCCATCCGTTCCCAGGGCGTGGTGCAGCCGATCGTAGTACGCGCTTCTGTCGATAACAGCTATGAAATCGTCGCGGGTGAAAGGCGCTGGCGCGCGGCGCAGATTGCCGGCCTCGAGCAGGTACCCGCGGTTATCAAGCATTTTGATGACCAGACCGCGGCGGCGGTTTCACTGATCGAAAACATTCAGCGCGAAAACCTGAATCCACTGGAAGAATCGGTTGCGTTACAGCGACTGATCGATGAATTCAGCATGACCCATCAGCAGGTAGCCGACACGGTAGCGCGCTCACGCGCAGCGGTGAGCAATCTGTTGAGGCTGCAGGATTTGAATGCCGACGTTAAACAGTTGCTGGAAAATCGCACCATCGAAATGGGGCACGCCCGCGCCCTGCTGGGGGTGACCGGTGCGGTGCAGAGCCAGCTTGCACGGGAAACCGCGAAAAAGGGGCTGTCGGTGCGTGAAACCGAACAGCTGGTGCGCAAGACATTGAATCCGCCGAAGAAGGCCAAAGCGGTAAGCAAGGATCCGGATATTAAGAATCTGGAGAATGATTTGTCAGAAAAGCTGGGGGCAGTGGTCAATATACATCAGAAAAACAAAGGCAGGGGCCGCCTGGAAATCAGCTACAGTTCACTGGATGAGCTCGAGGGTATCCTCTCGCATATCCATTAACGATGCGCCGATAAAATTCTTTTATAACAACATATTAACTTGACCATAAAGGGCACGCTACTTATAATCTGCGCGCGTTCCAAAGCCGCGCAATACAGTTTCCTGCGCTGAAGGTTAGCACCGTTGTCGACTGAATCGATTAATCGGAATACAGCCAGACAGGCCAGGGGCTTCATCATTGCGCAACTGGCTATAACTTTATTATTGTCGGCAATTCTGCTGGGCTGGTACTGGCCGAGCGGCTGGACAGCGGCCTATTCAGCACTGACCGGCGGCATGATTGCGACCCTGGCAAACGCCTGGTTCGCATACAAGGTTCTCGGTCCGAGGCAGTCTGACGAACCGGCAACCGTCCTCAGGGGCTTCTACTGGGGCGAGTTGAATAAGATTTTATTCACGTGCGCGATGTTTGTTGCAGCCTTTGTGCTGATCAGGCCCGTGAATGCAGCAGCCTTACTGGCTGTTTATTTTTTTGTACACATGACACCTGCTGCTGTAAATATTTTCAGCAGACGCAAATAAAGAGAGCTAATAATGTCGGGTGAAGCCCAGACCGCTGGAGAATATATCAAGCACCATTTGCAGAACCTTACCTACGGTAAGTTTCCGCAAGGTCATGAACATGCCGGTCAATGGGGCTTTGCTCACAATGCGCAGGAAGCCAAGGAAATGGGCTTCATGGCCATTCATGTCGATACCATGTTCTGGTCGATTATTCTCGGTGTTCTGTTCCTCTACCTGTTCAGAAAAGTGGCCAAAAACGCAACCACGGGTGTACCCGGAGGCATGCAGAATTTCGTTGAGATGATCGTCGAGTTCGTCGATTCCAGCGTAAAAGGCGCTTTCAGCGGCAGAAATGCAATGGTCGCCCCGATGGCGCTGACCATATTTATCTGGGTATTCCTGATCAACGCCATGGATCTGGTACCGGTTGACTGGTTGCCGCAGGTTGCCGCGCTGATAGGCCACCATGTATTTGGCATGGATCCGCATCATGTGTACTTCAAGGTTGTGCCGTCGACCGATCCAAACGCCACCTTCGGCATGGCGCTGTCAGTATTTGCGCTGACCATCTTCTACAGCTTCAAGATCAAGGGCCCGATCGGTTTCGCCAGCGAGCTGACCCTGCACCCGTTCAGCTCGAATAACAAAATTCTGCAGCTGGTGTTTATCCCGATTAACTTCCTGCTCGAATTTGTTGCGCTGCTGGCAAAGCCCCTGTCACTGTCGCTGCGTCTGTACGGCAACATGTTCGCGGGTGAAATGATATTCATCCTGATCGCGCTGATGTACGGTGGCGGTCTGGCTCTCGGTATTTTTGGCGGTGTGCTGCAAATGGGGTGGGCCATTTTTCATGTCCTGATCATTACCCTGCAGGCGTATATCTTCATGGTGCTGACCATCGTCTACATGGATCTGGCATACCAGACCGGCGAAGAACATTAACGAATTATTTAAGTATTTTTTACTAGGAGAAAATCAATGACTGAAGTAACTGCAATGCTGTACATCGCAGGCGCGCTCATGATGGGTCTGGGTGCTCTTGGTGCTGCCATCGGTATTGGTGTACTGGGTGGCCGCTTTCTTGAAGGCGCTGCTCGTCAACCAGAGCTTATCCCGCTGTTACGCGGCCAGTTCTTCCTGATGATGGGTCTGACTGACGCGGTTCCAATGATCGCGGTTGGTGTGGCTTTCTACGTCATCTTCGCCGTTGCCGGATAACTACGACTTTATTAGAAACGGTACTAGCGTATGAATATCAATTTAACGCTGATTGGGCAATCGATCACTTTTGCCCTGTTTGTGTGGTTCTGTTACGCATTTATCTGGCCGCCCCTGGTCAATGCGCTAACCGCCCGCAAGAAGCAGATTGCTGATGGCCTGGCCGCAGCAGAGCGCGGTGAGCATGAGCAGGAACTGGCGAAGAAAAAAGCGGCTGAACAATTGAAACAGGCCAAGGGTCAGGCGGCAGACATCATTGCACAGGCGCAGAAGCGTGCGAATGAAATTGTCGATGAAGCCAAGGACGATGCCAGAACCGAAGCCGAGCGCATCAAGCTGGGCGCCAATGCCGAGATCGAGCAGGAAGTCAATCGTGCTCGTGAGCATTTGCGCAAGGAAGTTGTTGTGCTGGCAATCAGCGGTGCGGAGAAAGTGCTCAAGCGTGAAGTCGACGCCAAAGCACATGCGGCCACGCTCGAAGAATTGGCTACACAGCTTTAGGCTGGGGTCAGACGAATAATGGCAGAATACACGACTTCAGCACGTCCATACGCAAGAGCGGTCTACGCGCTGGCAACCGAGAGCTCATCGGTAGAGGGCTGGGGCGAAGCGCTGTCTTTGCTGGCGGCTGTTGCTGCTGATGCAAGCATGCAGGAACTGCTCGACAAGCCGCAGCTCGGTAAAGAGCAGAAAGCCGAACTGATGCTCAAGGTCCTGTCTGACAAGCTGAACCCTCAGCAACAGAACCTGGTCAGGCTGATGGCTGAAAATGGCCGCCTGCGAGCACTGCCGGAAGTTGCCCATCAATTTGAAATCTACCGCGCTGAAGCCGAAGGCAAGGTCGAAGCCGAGGTGATCTCTGCATTCGCCCTGACCAGCGAACAGGAACAGGCTATTACCGAAACGCTGAAAAGCAAACTGGGCCGTGATGTATCTATCACCACTTCAACCGATGAATCGCTTATTGGTGGTGTTGTTATCAAGGCCGGAGACACAATTATCGATGGTTCAATGAAGTCCCAGCTTGAGTCGCTGGCGATAAGCCTGAGCCGTTAAGAGGAAAGTAAAATGCAGCTGAATCCATCTGAAATCAGTGACCTTATCAAATCCAGAATCGAGAGTTTCGATACCAGCGTCGAGGCGCGTACCGAAGGGACCGTGGTAAGCCTGACTGACGGTATCCTTCGTATCCACGGCCTGGCGGATGCCATGCAGGGTGAGATGATCGAGTTGCCTGGCGACACCTATGCCATGGCGCTTAACCTGGAGCGTGACTCCGTTGGTGCGGTGGTGATGGGCGCTTACGGTCATCTGTCAGAAGGTGATACCGCCAAGTGCACCGGGCGTATTCTCGAAGTGCCGATTGGTGAAGCACTGCTTGGCCGCGTGGTCGATGCGCTGGGTAACCCGATAGATGGCAAGGGTCCAATCGACAGCAAGCTAACGGCACCCATTGAAAAAATTGCACCGGGTGTTATCGAGCGTAAGTCTGTTGACCAGCCGGTACAGACCGGGCTGAAATCGATCGATGCCATGGTGCCGATTGGACGCGGCCAGCGTGAGCTGATCATTGGTGACCGCCAGACAGGCAAGACCGCGGTTGCGATCGATGCGATTATCAACCAGGCGAAATCCGGCATTAAATGTATTTATGTGGCTGTTGGCCAGAAGGCATCGACGGTGGCGAATATCGTGCGCAAGCTTGAAGAGCACGATGCCATGCAGCACACCATTATCGTTGCCGCGACCGCATCGGAATCAGCCGCGATGCAGTTCATCGCGCCCTATTCCGGCTGCACCATGGGCGAATTTTTCCGTGACCGCGGCCAGGATGCACTGATTATTTATGATGACCTGACCAAGCAGGCCTGGGCCTATCGCCAGGTGTCATTGCTGCTGCGTCGTCCGCCAGGCCGTGAAGCCTACCCGGGTGACGTGTTCTACTTGCATTCACGCCTGCTGGAGCGCGCTGCCCGCGTCAATGCTGAATATGTCGAAGAATTTACCAATGGCGAAGTCAAGGGCAAGACCGGCTCATTAACCGCGCTGCCAATCATCGAAACCCAGGATGGTGACGTATCAGCTTTCGTTCCAACCAACGTGATTTCGATTACCGACGGTCAGATTTTCCTTGAATCAGACTTGTTCAACGCCGGTATCCGTCCTGCGATTAACGCAGGTCTTTCGGTATCGCGTGTTGGTGGTGCGGCACAAACCAAGATCGTCAAGAAGCTGGGCGGCGGTGTTCGTCTGGCGCTGGCCCAGTTCCGTGAGCTTGCAGCATTCGCCCAGTTTGCGTCCGACCTCGATGATACAACCCGCGCGCAGCTGGAGCGTGGCGAGCGTGTAACCGAGCTGATGAAACAGGCGCAGTACTCACCGATGACAGTTGCTGAAATGGCGTTTTCATTATTTGCCGCCAACGAGGGCTATCTCGATGATGTTGATACAAACAAGATCGTCAGTTTCGAGGATGCAATGCAGGCGCACCTGAAGAGCAGTAACGGCGATTTGCTCGACAAGATCAACGAGTCCGGCGATTACAATGATGACATCGAAGCCGCGATGCGCGCGGCACTGGATGACTTCAAGGCCAACGGCGTTTACTAAGCGGCTTATAACAGGATTACGGGACAGATAAATGGCAGGCGCTAAAGAAATACGCTCCAAGATCAAGAGTATCCAGAATACCGCAAAGATCACCAAGGCCATGGAAATGGTCGCTGCGAGTAAGATGCGCAAGGCGCAGGATCGCATGCGTGCCTCGCGCCCGTATGCCGAAAAGATTCGCAATGTACTGGCGCATCTGGCGCAGGCGAATCCCGAGTATAAGCACCCGTATCTGCTCGAGCGCGAAGAAGTGAAGCGCGTTGGTTACATCATCGTTTCCACCGATCGTGGTCTCTGCGGTGGCCTGAACACCAACATGTTCAAGGCGGTGGTAAAAGAGATGATTGAATGGGACAGCCAGGGTATTGAGGTCGACGTTTGTGCAATCGGCAGAAAAGCGGTCGGCTTTTTTGGCAGGTTCAAATGCAACCTGGTCGCTCATGCGGATCACCTGGGCGACAGCCCGTCGATGGAAGACCTGATCGGCACGGTCAAGGTCATGCTAGATGCCTATGACGAAGCAGCGATTGATCGCCTGTACCTGGTGCATAACGTATTCGTAAACACCATGACACAGCAACCGCGAATTCATCAGATGGTGCCGGTCAGTGGTGAAGTCGATCAGGAACTGGAGCACCACTGGGACTACATCTATGAGCCCGATGCCAGGCACATCATCGATGGCCTGATGTTCCGCTTCATCGAGTCGCAGGTTTACCAGGGCCTGGTTGAGAATATCGCCAGCGAGATGTCAGCCCGCATGATTGCGATGAAGAGCGCAACCGACAATGCCGGCGAAATCATTAAAGAATTGCAAACCGTTTATAACAAGGCCAGGCAGGCAGCGATTACCCAGGAAATCTCGGAAATCGTCAGTGGTGCCGCTGCTGTTTAAGCGCGTTGCTGAACAGAATTTAAATATAGTAATGAGGAAACAATCATGAGTACCGGAAGCGTAGTCGAAATTATCGGTGCGGTTATTGATGTGGAATTTCCACGGGACTCCATTCCAAAAATCTACGATGCACTCAAGCTGGATGAAACCAACCTGACCATGGAAGTTCAGCAGCAGCTGGGAGACGGTGTGGTGCGCGCGATTGCACTGGGTCCGTCAGAAGGCCTGCGCCGTGGCATGGAAGTGAGAAACACCGGTGATGCCATCCGCGTACCCGTCGGCCAGAAAACACTGGGCCGCATCATGAACGTGCTGGGTGAACCGATCGATAACAAGGGCGATATTGGTGCAGAAAGCGATGCAGCCATCCACCGTGCACCGCCTACATTTGAAGAACAGAGCTCGGCCACAGAAATTCTGGAAACCGGCATCAAGGTTATCGACCTGGTTATGCCCATCGTCAAGGGCGGCAAGATCGGTCTGTTCGGCGGTGCGGGTGTAGGTAAAACCGTAACTCTGATGGAACTGATTCGTAATATCGCGGTTGAACACTCCGGCTTCTCGGTTTTCGCCGGCGTAGGTGAACGTACTCGTGAGGGTAACGACTTCTACTACGAAATGCAGGAAGGCGGTGTTATCGACAAGGTGGCACTGGTTTACGGCCAGATGAATGAGCCGCCGGGTAACAGGCTGCGTGTTGCGCTGACCGGTTTGACCATGGCTGAATATTTCCGTGATGAAGGCCGCGACGTGCTGATGTTCGTTGATAATATTTACCGCTACACGCTTGCCGGTACCGAGGTATCTGCATTGCTGGGCCGTATGCCATCGGCGGTGGGCTACCAGCCTACGCTGGCAGAGGAAATGGGCGTATTGCAGGAGCGTATTACGTCAACCAAGACCGGTTCTATCACCTCCTTCCAGGCGGTATATGTGCCTGCGGATGACCTGACCGACCCGTCGCCAGCGACGACCTTCGCTCACCTGGACGCGACGCTGGTATTGTCTCGCCAGATCGCCGAGCTGGGTATCTACCCTGCTGTGGATCCGCTGGACTCAACCTCGCGTATTCTCGATCCGCATGTTGTGGGCACAGAGCATTATGAAACTGCACGCGAGGTACAGGGTACCTTGCAGCGCTACAAGGAACTCAAGGACATCATCGCTATTCTCGGTATGGACGAACTGTCGGATGAAGACAAGCTGGTGGTAGCGCGTGCACGCAAGATTCAGCGCTTCCTGTCACAGCCGTTCTTCGTTGCAGAAGTATTCACCGGCTCGCCGGGTAAGTACGTCAGCCTGAAGGACAACCTCGCTGCATTCAAGGCCATCCTGGCCGGTGAGCATGATGCTCTGCCTGAGCAGGCTTTCTACATGGTCGGCGGCATTGAAGAGGCCGTTGAAAAAGCCAAGAGCATGCAGTAACAGGCGAAGAGTGATATAAAATGTCAATGACCATGCACATAGATATCGTCAGCGCGGAAACCGAGATTTATTCTGGTACGGTTATCGAGTGCTATGCGCCCGCCGAAATGGGTGAAGTCGGTATTCACCCTCGTCACGCCCCGTTGATCACCAAGCTGAAGCCGGGCGAAGTGCGTATCGTTCTTCAGGATGGTGATGAGCAGTCATTTTTCGTTAATGGCGGTATTCTCGAAATTCAGCCGCATGTTGTAACCATCCTTTCAGACACCGCGATTAGAGCTGCAGATATCGACGAAGCTGCAGCGAAAGAGGCTAAATCAAGGGCTGAAGCTGCCATGGCGGACAAGAAATCGGATCTGGATTACGCACGCGCCAAGGCTGAGCTGATCGAGGCCATAGCCAAGATCGAAACGATCAAGAAACTGCGTAAGAGAAAATAATCTAAGCCCGTCATTGAAACAGCATATAAGCTAATATTATAAGGCCGGTATATACCGGCCTTTTTTATTTTATTTATGGCTATTAGTATGAAACTCAGTGTGATTATTCTTGCTGCCGGTCAGGGCACGCGCATGAAAAGTGCATTACCAAAAGTGATGCACAAGCTTGCGGGCATACCCATGCTTGAGCATGTGTACAATCGCAGTCTTGAACTGGGGGCCGAAGATATTCATATCGTATATGGCCATGGCGGTGAGCACCTGCATGACTATTGCAGTGACTTCGATGTCGAGTGGGTGTTGCAGGATCAGCAGCTCGGTACAGCTCATGCAGTACAACAGGCGAGTCCAGGCATCGCAGATGATCATATAGTGTTGATACTGTATGGCGACGTCCCGTTAATAAAATCAAAAACACTCAAAGCGCTGATTGACAATGTCAGCACAGGCAGCATTTCACTGCTAACCGTTGGGCTTGAAGATCCAGGCGGGTATGGAAGAATCATTCGTCGCAACGGCGAGACTGTTGCCATCGTGGAACATAAAGATGCAACCGAGGAACAAAAGAAAATTACTGAAGTAAATACCGGCATACTCGCATTGCACGCTGGTTACCTTAATGAATGTTTGAAAAAAATTGATAACAGGAATGTTCAGGGTGAATACTATTTAACAGATGTGATCCAGCTGGCAGTTAAAGACGGAAAAAAAATAATAACGTCTCAGCCGGAAAATACCTACGAGGTGGAAGGTGTGAATGATAGAAAGCAGTTGTCGAAACTCGAACGAATTAAACAGCGGGAGCTGGCCGAGGAGATCATGGCTGAAGGTGTTTCAGTAGCTGATCCGGCAAGAATCGATATACGTGGTGAGCTTGATATCGGCAGTGATTCATTTATTGATATCAATTGTGTTTTTGCAGGTAATGTGACCGTGGGCAGGAATGTAACGATAGGCCCTGGTTGTGTGATCAGTGACAGCACAATAGCGGATGGATGCATTATAAAACCATACTCCGTAATAGAAAAAGCCATCATTGATAACAATGTAGAAGTCGGGCCATTTGCACGTCTGCGCCCGGGCGCGCACCTCAAACAAAACAGCAAAGTTGGAAATTTTGTTGAAATCAAGAACACGCAGCTAGGAGAAGGAAGCAAGGCCAGCCACCTTACCTATCTAGGCGACACCGAGGTCGGCAGTATGGTCAATATCGGCGCAGGTACGATCACATGTAACTATGATGGCGCGAACAAGCACAAAACAATCATCAAGGATGGCGCATTTATTGGATCAGATACACAACTGGTTGCGCCGGTAACAGTAGGAAAGAACTCGACGATTGGTGCAGGCAGCACGATCACCAGGGATACAGAAGACGAGAAATTAACTTTAAGCAGGAGTGCACAAAAAACTATCACAGGCTGGGAGCGGCCGAAAAAAAAATAACTGTCTAATCTCGCGTTTATCTACGTTTACTCATTGTAATGGTCCGGACATGGTCTGGCAGATATTGGGATTTATAAGGGTGGAAACCGGACTACAGTGGTAGAAAGTTAATGTTTTATCCTGCAATACGGGCATCATCCGGTGACCTTGACAGCGACATAGACCGAATTATTTCAAAGTGGAATGAAGCGGTCGTTTTGACATTTGATACATTTATGTGGAGCAAGTTGACAAAAAGACATCATAAGTAACTGATTGTTGATAATGGTTCGCATTGAAATGACTATATTGCCAGGCCTGAGGTTGGTAATTTGGACCATAGCTAATTAAAATAACCGCTCACCTGAAATTACAGGAAGCATGATGGCTACGGTAATGACATCACAAGCGAAATACACCCGCCCTGAAAGAAGAGCAGTAGATCAACGCCAGGTAATACTCGAGCATATCTGTCTACAACTTGCAGCTATGGGGCATCGCTGCGAACTTAATACTGATCGTAGTTATCTATCCATTGCTGACAGCTTGCTGAAAAACTATTCTGAACAGAGGCGCCTTCTAGCTGAATACCGTTGCCCTGCTGATCAGCGTATACAGGATTTCATTAATAACTACTATGCACGTAACGGTGTAAATGTATCGATCAAGCTACCCGGTGAAACATTTACACTGAATGCACCAGGCATTGCGCGAGAATTATCGTTGCCATTTAGCGGCAACAAGTATCAATCGTCCTTGCTTGAATCATACCGTGTTCAGCAAGGTGTGCTGCATAATCCAAAAAGCGACCGGCGTACAACAGCCGGTGTTTTTCATATAGTGGAAGGTGGCTTGCCTGTACCTGCGGACAAAAAGGCGGTCCCGGTAAATGTACATGCCAGTTTGCTGCAAGCTGCACTGGAACCGCCTGAAGACATGATGGGTTTGCCAATATCAAGTAATTTCCCCCACCCCATTAACCTCTGGGTGTCACTATTAGTCAGGCCAATTGTACGGCCTGAAGTGGAAGGCGTTATGCCGGACAAGAGCCTTGAAACACGAATGTTCGCGCCCGGCAGCCTGATTGCGAATCTCGATTTTGTAGAATCAATTTTTGGTAATGCAGGAGATCCATTCCTTTCTGAAAATGACGCCGCACTCGATATTGATCACTGGACAGGACATAGTGGTTGCATAATTCTTGCACCTCATCTGACCAGGCTGAGCAAAAAGGCTCTGGGTCTCCCCCACTTTGATGATGCCAGTGAACGCCAGCGTAAAGACGGCATGTGCTGGAAAGATGGTGATGAACTCTATAATGATGGCAACGCATTCAAGATCGTATGCCGTGATATGACGGGAGTGATTGTTACAATTATCGCTGATAACTATTTTGGTTATAGTAAAAAGGAAATCAAGTCTCAGATAAGTTATTCGGCAAACCTGTTTGGTGGTGTTGAGGAAGAGCATGCAGGTGGTGCCCTCGCCTTCCCGCGCTTCAATCTTGGTGAAATATATTTACCAAAGATTGAAGAGGAAATGAGTGATCATACCTTTGATCGATTATGTAAACAGCTGGAAGGCGGCATAGAAATCAAGCAAGAAGGATATGCCGTTGATGTGAATTATCCGGATATTATCTATATTCCGGAGACTGCTCATATCGACATGCAACAGCAGCGTGTTAGCTGGCACAGAGACGGCGTGCTGCAGCATATAAAGTTGCTGGCGAAGCATGCATATATCTATCCCAGCGGCTTCAAGGTCCACATGGAGAAGCACCCAAGTGCACCAAGCTGGCGCCTTATAGGGACCCTCGGGGAAGGCACCTTTTGCCATAAACCCAGTACGGTTTCGGGTGGCGGCAAATCAGAAATTTCAAAATCGATTCAGGACTCGATGCTAAGCGGGTCGATATTTATCGGTGATTATGAAAAAGATCTTGAACAGGTTGAAGCGATTTTTAACAGGGATTACTCTAACCGGTTTAAAGACCCGACGAAAAAAGACAATCGAACAATATTGAGCAGTGAGCGTAGCCTTGGTTCAGTCATAAAATTACTGACACCATCCCCGCTGTTTACAGACGAACATAACCAATGGCTTGAATCAATACATCAGCATGTTCTTGCGCTGGTTTTTCTTATCAAGCGATTCTATAACCCGGTGTGGGGTGATAACTGGCGCAAGCATTTCTCGGTTGATGAGGTTAATGGTAATCCCGGACACGAACTGAAATACGATGGACGTACACTGATTACCGGCTATTTGCGTGTCGGTACTCACAGTGATGGTACCTGGCGTGTTTACAAGATGAGACAGGACTTTGTCGCAGCTAAAAAAGTGCAAACAGAAGATGACATAACGGCTTCTGTCGTAGTACCAACCAAGCATGTAGCGGGTTTAGATAAAAACATCCATAACGAGAGCATCAAGCTGGTAGTGAATTGTGAAAACCACCTGTTCCAGCGTCCTGATGATGCGATTATCCGTGGACTGGATAAACAAACAGAGTCTGACCTGGCTGGAAACAATAATTTTATTTCAAACTTCGAGCCATTAACCAGCCAGGATGCACGTGAGCTGGTTGAGGATGCAATTCATTTTCAGGATTACTCTAGACCCATGCGGAAAAGAATTCGTGATGCTGCGAAGAAGCCGGATAGTGAATACTTTGTATCATCGGCACATCCTCGAATCGTTAACGGTAAACCCAGCCCGAACATGCGCTATTTGCAGAGACGTCCCGATCTGGCCAATCCAAGGCACAAGTATCTGGCGGTGATGGGTACACGACTGGCACGTGGCCTGACACTTGAACAACCTGTACATTTCCCGGTTAATGCTGTGCTGCAGGGGCGTCGCAATAACCCTCAGGATAAAGAACGTGGCATTCGACCATTGGCAGTTTACAACCCGATACATTACCAGGAGCTACCCGAATTATTCATGGATCTGATTTGCAGCCTGACAGGAAAGTCACCCTCTACTACGGGTGCCGGCTCCGAAGGCGCGCTTACAAAAGGCCCGTTTAATGCGTTATCAACTACTACAGACCTGAATAATGCACTCGTGTCATTTATTTTGTGCGGGCACGATGGTTTCTCAACTGCCGCCGGATATATCGGATCACGACGCCGTATTGACCATGATATCAGCATGCTGATTCCGGAAATCTGGTGCCGTTTTCCCGTTGAACAGCGTGAACCACAGTACCTTATCGAGCATGGTTACCTGGAAAAGCTTGATGATTTTGACTACAAGGGTAAAACCGTATACGCCAGCAGGCTTGGATACCGTATCACGGATCATTTTGTACATGCTTATTTTGGCAAGTTATTTGATAGTCCAACCATCGTATTTGATGATGCCATGTTACGGCCTGAAACGCAGGATATGGATGCCTATGTCGATGGTATTAACAATATCACTGAAGCGCAGCAGCGTGTGGCTAAAGCGTATTTTGAAGATAATTCTATCAACGATGCCAGTCCCCCGTTACAGGCAATACTCCATATAATGGCAAATGGCCATTATGATGGAAAGACTGTTGATGATCCCGCAATACGAGAGATGTTTACACGAGAATACCTGATGCAAAGTGACTGGTATCAGGAAAGGCTCAGGATCAAGCAGGAGCGCGATGCTACACTCTGGCGGATGAATAGAGACTACGTGGCGCAGAAAATGGATGAATTAAAGGAGGATGACACTGAAAAATGGGCAGACTTGCAGGGACGTATCGAAAAAGCAGAGCAAATGATCGAGCGGGTAACCAGCCAGACTTACCTCGACCAGCTACAAGGTACTCTGGGAGCTGACTGGGTACACAGAGAACAGGCCTGACAAGCAGATATTACTGTTAAATTAAGGATTTATATAAAAAAATATCGTTGACGGGAACAGGTTGCTGTGTATAATTCTGTCTAGCCTGAAATATATGGCAGTATTTATGTTCACCATTACGATGTTTGTTCTCTGTAATTCGTCCTGCAATTCATAAGTAATACCTGTATTTCTTAGCAATAACCAACAAAAGTAATTTTATTTAAACAGGTAATATCAATGTCAAACACAGTTACAGGAACAGTTAAATTCTTTAATGATACCAAGGGTTTTGGATTCATCGAACAGGAATCAGGTCCAGATGTATTTGTGCATTTCAGCGCAATCACTGGTGAAGGCTTCAAAACGCTGACTGAAGGCCAGAAAGTTGAATTTACAGTAACCCAGGGCCAGAAAGGCCCCCAGGCTGAGAACGTAAAAGCGGTCTAATACCCCTGCTTTTGAGTTCAAATTTGAAGCCCCCGGAAGGCATAAGTTTTCCGGGGGCTTTTCATATCCGGCTAAAAACTATCGATTTATTGAAACGGCTGGATAAGAGTCTGCATGCGCGGCTGTCTAGATACAGGCTGAAGCCTGCCTGTTGCTAAAGTCCACAATCCCTCTACAGACAGCGCCCGACTGGTTATAAGCCTGAAAAGATCCGCCTGCAGCTGTTCACCGGGCGCACTGCAGGCCTGCGCCATAAAATAAATTGATAATTATCAATATGTTACAAATGTTTCATACAGCATAACCTGAAACAAATTATTGACAAAAAGCGTCTTGTATATTAGAATTCGCTAATATACAGATTGCGGCACATTGCCACAGGTGATGTTATGAGTAGTATCAGGAATATATTTATCGGGCTGGTTTTATCAATATTTTCGGCTTCCGCCATTGCGGAAGAAGAAATTTGTGCGCCCTTCAAAGATGGTGTCGTCGATGGTTCAGTGGTCTCGAAAATGCTGTCAGCGGCTAACGACGGCCACTTGTATCGAATTAATCCGGCTTCATCAAAAATTGGCTTTTGCATCGACAGCCCAGTGGGCTTGATCGAAGGTGAATTCAAGGATTTCACGGGTGGACTCACCTTTTTACAGGAGAATGCATCCACTGATGAGCAGGCACTGGTTATGGTAAATACAGCCAGTCTCGAGACTGACGGATCATTTATTACGGGTTTGCTTAAAGGCAAGAAATTCTTTGATGTCGAAAATTATCCTGAAATCCTGTTCGTTAGCACCGGTTTTAAATGGGTCAGCGAAACCGAGGCGGTTTTGATGGGCGACCTAACAATGCACGGTGTCACAAAAGCAGTAGGGTTCCATGTGGAATTAATTGAACAGCCAGGTGATGATGAGCCGGGTAGTCTTGAGCAGGAGCATCGGATCCTGGTGAGGGCGACGACTCGCATTCTCCGCTCTGAATTTGGACTGACCGCGTTATCTCCAATGGTGGGCAATTCAGTTAATTTGTGTATGAGCGTTGACGCGGTTAAATACAGCACCTGATACAAAACCGGTGCGAGTGCCTCCTTTGTTGTAATGTTGAAGCTTTACCGGCCCTTGAAGCGGGCCGGTTTATTCTCCTGGCTTTGATATATCGCATTCCTGCGGTGTAGACTGTTCACTATAATCGACTCATCGAGGTTGATTCGAACAAGTAAATGTTGAAATTCATTTTTCCAGTCCTGCTTCTTTTCTCCAGTATTGCTTATGCAGCTGATAATCGTATCTGTGCGCCTTTCAGGGACGGTGTGGTTGATCAGGAACTGGTTGCAGAAATGCTGGAAGCGGCGAAAGACGGGCATCTGTATCGAATACACTCGATGACATCAAGAGTCGGCTTTTGTGTCGATAGTCTGATCGGGCGGGTTGAAGCCGAGTTTGAGGGATTTCGAGGTGGGCTCGCCCTGCGTCGCGAAGTATGGGGTGACGAATCGCAAATGCTGGTGATGATTGATTCGGATAGCCTGAAAACGGATTATGATTTCATAAAAGACATGTTGAGAAGTGAGCGTTTTCTTCACGCGCAAAAATATCCAAAAATATTATTTGTAAGCACCGCCTTAAGGTGGGAAAGTGATACAAAAGCCAGGCTGTTCGGTATGCTGACGATGCATGGTATTACCAGGCCTGTCAATTTTAGAATGGAGTTAACCGATATTATTGGCGAACGAGCAGATCATGAACAGGAGATTGTAGTTACCGGGCATGCAGATATCCGACGTTCGGATTTTGGCATGACAAACCTGTCCGGGTTTGTCAGTGACAATGTTGAGCTTTGTATGAGTGTAAGTGCATTAAGATATCAGGAGCAACAGTGATTAAATTTGCTCAAATCGTATTTTCATCTAAATAGTCGTGTTTGTGCATTCGAGGATATTCATAGGATAATGGTCTGCCTTCCGCTACACGGCCTCATGCAAAAACAGGTAAATAACAAATTAAGTCCACAGATGGACGCAGATAAACACAGATATTTATTTGTCCGCAAATGAACGCAAATAAATTTTATGTCACCACTACCTCTCGGCGAAGATCAGCATAGACTCCGGCGGAAAAATAGTGCGTAACCTCGACGGGGTAAACGCACCCCGTGATTGTTAGGCTCGGGATTCCAATTGATTAATATAATTTGCGTGTATTTGCGTTCATTTGCGGATAATAAATATGCTTAACATCCGTATTTATCTGCGTTCATCTGTGGACATGTTTTTAATGTCTACTCAGGATGATATCGGTGTGTCTTTGTTTGAAATCCACCATGCGGGCAAATCTGCAACTGAATCAATCACATCATAGGGCTTGATGCCAAGCTCCAGGTCACTTTGTTGAAATTTGCCTGTTGTTACCAGTAAGCCTCTGATACCGGCATTCTGTGATCCCTCGATGTCACCCCGGATGTCATCTCCAATCATGATTGTCTCGCTGGCTTTACAGCCAAGCCTTTTGAGTGCACTGGAGTAGAATTCTTTTGAGGGTTTCCCTAATACGATTGCCTCGCGCCCGCTTGCGTGCTCCAGTGCTTTTACAAAGGGTGCCGCATCCAGTCTGAGGCCGTCTTCTGCCAGCCAGTAACGGGTCATGCCCAGGGCAATAAGTTTTGTATCGCTTTTACTCATCAGCAGGCGAAATGCCCGGTTTAGCGTTTTGAAATCCCAGGCTTCGCCCAGGTCGCCAATTATTACTGCTTCAGCACCTTGTTCAGCCTCGTGTTCGCATTGCTCGAATTCTGCAAATTCATCGCGTGTTGCCTCAGGAATGAATAGCGCAATCTTTCCGTTAATGTTGCTGTGCAGCCATTGCTGTGCTGCAATTGCCGGGGTCAGGAAGTCATCAGGGTCAGATTTGATATGAAACTGTGCAAGTTTATCTACCAGGGCTGAGCGAGGGCGTGAGGTGGTATTGGTAAGGAACAAGTGGGGGATGGCATTATCCAGGCACCATTTTATAACTGGTGCAGCGCCCTCGATGGCGTAATTACCCGTATAAAGTACGCCATCCAGATCAAATAATATAGCTTTCATACTTTAGCGCCAATCATTTATTGATTACCAGATATCAATAACAGGTCGTCATATCACAACAGGCATAACATATGGCAGTTACCAATCTAGCGGGAATGGATCACAAGTGCAAATATGATGTTAACCATAGTAAGCAAAGCGTGGTTAACATTGTGTGTTTGTTTAGTCAGGCTTGAAGCCGCTGGATGCGGACAGGTCGGTATATCACGGCCTGCTGAAGCTGCTGGCAAAACTGATCGATACGCTGGGGCGCTGGTTTGAACCGGGGGACTGGCCCGATCTGATTGTTAAAGACGGGTCAGGCAAATCCGCAAATCCATCGTAGCCACACCCTCTTCCGCTCAGCAGAACGCCGGGCGATCCGCTGAGGGCTGGGTGCTGATGTTACTTGTGAATAGAATGTTTAACTACAGCCTTTTGGTCTTGGCAGACCGGCAATCTTGTTGGCACATTTGATCAGGCCGGTTGGAAACAGTGAATAAATATATTTTTGATCACTACGGTCCTTGCCATACTTTTTCTTCATGATTTTTGAGAATGAGCGTGGCTCGCATACCTGTCCATTATCGATGAAATATTCTCGTGCTTCGTTGATGATATCCCAGTGCTCTTCGGTTAATTCATCAATTTTTTCATTTTTTGCGATTTCTACAGCGAGTTCTTCGCTCCATTCATCCAGATTTTCCAGCCAGCCGGCCTCACTTAATTGAATGACCTTGCCGTTAACTTCTGCCTGCATCTTAATACCTCGAATTAATAACCTAGTAAACTAGTCGGGTATTATAGCGGATCGCTTGAATGATAAAAATCTTATTATAATTGTGGTTTTGGCTTATAAAGTCAGGATGGCATTATCTGACCAGCTGTCGGTTGACTTCATCCCTTTTCGCCTGCCCTTCGAGCAGCTCTATCAGTGTAAGCGCGAAATCCATCGCGGTGCCCGGACCCCTTGAGGTGACTATTTTGCCGTCAATTTCAATCGCCGTATCCTTCACGTCTATTTGCGCGTTGTCCAGCGCTTCAAGCACGCCCGGGTATGCGGTTGCCTTCTTGCCGTCGAGCAGGCCGGCAGCAGCGACTGCTTTTGGTGCTGCGCAAATGGCGCCGATGTATTTCCCCTTGTCGGCATGGCTTTTCAACAAGGCCTGGATGTTTTCGTCTTCCATTAAGTGGTCGGCTCCAGGCAGGCCTCCCGGTAGCACGATCAAATCAAAAGTCTGGTCGAGTACGGTATCAATAGAGGTATCGGGAATGATGGTGGTGCCGCGTGATGCGGTGACAGGCTGGTCATCGAGACCGGCAGTAGTAACCTCTATGCCAGCACGCACCAGCAGGTCGGTTATGGTAATTGCTTCCAGTTCTTCACAGCCCTGAGCCAGTGGTACCAGTACTCGCGACATTTTCCAGTTCCTCACGGTTATATTTATCGGCGATCAGTTCTGAAACAGCAACGAGCTTGATGCCCTGCTCTTCAAGCTCGCCGAGATGCTCTCTGATAAATTGTAGGGTGTGAGGATGTGGATGTGCAATAGCTATAGCATACCCGGTCTGCCTGGCCCTGTTAATAAAACGCGTAAATTCTCTGCGAATGGTTTCCGGTCTGAAGTCAGGATCAAGAAAAATATCCCGGTCGAGATGTGGCACATTATGTTTGTTAGCAAACAGCGAGGCCACTGATTTTGTCGTAGTCCTGCTGTCAATAAAATAAAGCCCGCCCTCTTCCGCCAGAGCCGACATTAACCAGTCCATATGCCCGGGGTGCTGTGTCAGCAAACTACCCATGTGGTTGTTGATGCCTTTGATGTGAGGTATTGATTCGATATCTGATTTAAGCTGCCGGGTGAACTCGGTATGCGTCATGTGCAGTTTCAGCGTTCCGGGCGTGTGGTTGTGATGGCTTACAGATTGTAGCGGCAAATGCAGCATAATCTCTTTACCCGAGCTGTGTGCCTTCACAGCAAGATTGCTGGCAAAATCAGTATGTGGCAGGAAGGCAAGCGTAATCGGTGCGGGCAATTCTATAGCCATATTGCCGTATTCAAGATTGTTGCCAAGGTCGTCAATGATAATGCTTGCCAGCTTGTCTGCGTGTCCGGCAGGCATAAAAAAGGCGACCAGTAAAAGCAGTATTACTGGTCGCCTGTATTGTCTAAACAGCATCGAGTGCCAGTCAGGATCTACCGAGTATCGTCAAGCCTTTTAATAACAGAAGTGCTTCATGAAGCTGGTAGTCTTCCGTAGCCAGGATCTTGTCACCCTTGGTTTTCTTAGAGGCCTTATCAGACTTTTTGATCTCTTCATCTGTCATGGTTGGATTACTGATATGGTTGCTCAAGTCAGCTTCTTTTATGCTCGCAAGCGAATCTTCCTCGGCAGATGTCACCGTGTATTTATCAAGTACGATATCCGGTGTTATACCTGCACCCTGTATGGACCTTCCATTTGGAGTGAAGTAGCGAGCTGTGGTGATCTTGACCGCACCGCCACTTCTGAGTTCCTGTATGGTTTGTACTGAACCTTTGCCGAAGGATTTACTGCCCATAACAATAGCGCGTCTATGATCCTGTAGTGCTCCGGCTACGATCTCGGATGCGGAGGCTGAGCCGCCGTTGATCAGTACGACCACAGGTGCACCATCAAGAATGTCGCCGGGTTTGGCGTTGTATTCATAATGTGAGTTATCGATACGGCCTTCAGTATAAACGAGTTTGCCTTTATTTATAAACAGGTCTGAAACTTCAGCAGCCGCATTCAACACACCACCAGGATTGTTGCGCAAGTCCAGCACAAGCCCTTTCAGGTCGGCCTTGTTCTCTTCTTTGAGATCATTGAGCGCTTCCATCAGTTGAGGTGCTGTTCTTGACTGGAAGTTACTGATGCGAATATAGCCGTAACCAGGGTCGAGCATTCTGTTCTTGACGCTTTGCACCTTGATGATGTCGCGGGTAACAACGAAAGTAAGCGGTTTATCGTTGCCTTCACGAACAACAGTTAATTCAATATCGGTGCCCGGCTTGCCGCGCATGATTTTTACTGCATCATTCAGCGTCAGTCCTTTGACGGTTTGTTCATCCAGGCGGATGATCAGGTCCCCTGCTTTCAGTCCAGCCTTGTATGCGGGTGTGTCATCGATTGGCGAAATGACTTTTACGAAGCCGTCTTCCATGCCGACCTGTATCCCAAGTCCGCCAAATTCACCGGATGTGCCGATGCGCAGCTCATTGTACTCGTCAGGGCTCAGATAGGTGGAATGCGGGTCCAGTCCGGAGAGCATGCCGCGAATGGCGTGTTCCAGAAGCACTTCGTCTTCTACGTCTTCAACATAATCTGATTTGATACGGGAAAAGATGTCTGAAAAATTGCGTAGCTGATCCAGCGGTAATCCTTTTGCTTCTTCTTTATTGGCAAGTACGTTGCCTGTCAGTGAAGCCGAGATTCCTAAAAATATGCCGAAGACCAATACCAGCGCGGTCTTGAATTGTTTGCTCATGAATATCTCCAGGCCGACATGGCCCTGTCCATCAATACTATAGCCCAGTTACGCACAAATTCGTATCCAGTGCTAGACATTATTATATATAGAGCTGTCGGTCGTCCAGTTGTTCCCGATAAGAGGTTATTAAAGGTTTGCCTGGTGTTTTGCCTTTCTGGAGCACCAGCTGCCCGGATTCACCGGTTTTCCCCTTGAGCGGATCTCGAAATAGACGCCGGGCATGGGCTGTCCCCCGCTGTCACCGCTGGTGGCTACAACCTCGCCGGCGTTAACCCAGTCACCGGCCTGTTTGATCAGGGTTTCATTATGTCCATAGAGGCTCATGTACCCCTCGCCATGGTCAATAATAGTAATAAAACCATAGCCTTGTAACCAGTCGGCAAAGGCGACACGGCCACGGCTGACGGCGCGAACCGGGC
>WOR8_10001513_pt1 | contig 23548 bp, 18 predicted proteins | sample DeeMarSeWOR38_10_FD_19890 | JGI IMG/M metagenome (IMG submission 19890) | reverse complement strand
TTAGTCAAACTGGTTGATATTAATCCTCTGGTCTGGATAATAGATGCAAGAGGGACAATAAAGAGCGTAATGAGAAAGAAAAAGGAAAGCAGGAAAATCTTCTTATTAGGAAAGAGAATAGAATATAGAAAGAGTGAAGAACATCCTAACATATAGAAGAGCGATGATCCAGTCAAGAGAGGGCGAGAGGGAAATTCAAATACCACCTTTTCAAACTGAATCCCTAAAAAACTTTCAACCGTTTCCCAAGTTGAGAATGAAATTTCAAAGAATTCTAAGGTCTTTACAACTGAGGAATTAAAGTCAAATCGAATAGTTGTGCCATGCCATAAATCTAATGCACTCATTGTCTGAACATGATCATTGATACCATAACTTGTAGTAAGATTAAATGGATAAATATTAACAGTAATATTGTGATGATTTCCCCATCGAATTGCATTCATATAATCTTCTGTGAAGAGTATATTAACCTTCAGCTCAAAGTAGGAAAAATCATATGTAGGAACAGAATAAATTACTCGGAATTTATAAACAGGTTTTAAACTTTTAAGTTCATATTTTAGTAACCCAGTCTCATCAATAACTGTTTGGTTATTGAGGCCCTCCTTAATAGATCCTTTTCCATTAAACGCGAATGCATTGTAATAGGGATAAATTGAATTGTTTGCCTGACTGGAAGTAATAGAGACCAGTGTTAATAAGACTAAAACGAGGAAAAATCCTTTGAGTAGATATTTACGGTATTTAAATAACATTTATTCTATCCCTCATGTAGATAAAGCATTTTGTCGGGAAATTAGTGTAATATATGCCTGTTCAAATAGATTGAAAAAAACCATTATCGAGAGCCTTGACTGAATAAATTTAAGTATCATTTTGGCAATTTTTCCTTTTTATGGGAAAATAGCACTTTTTCCCAGGAAGTTGTAGAGCACTATGTGTATATTGGAATCGAAGTTTTTAACCTATTCTGATTGAAAGTTGAGTAGTTAATAACATAAAATTTAGAGAGAATTGACTAAATAAAAGAAAAAATGTATTATAATTTTTAAAAAAATATTAAAAATGGCATTTTAAAGTCAAATCAAAATAAGATTTTTATAAAATTAACAATATTTAGCGGAGAATCACCCAATACATAAATTAATGGTTCAAATCCTATTCCACCACTATCAGCAATAATTTGTGCCTTTAAAATATCCTCACGAGAGATTTTCATTAGAGTACGACTCCAATTAAGATCAGCTTCATGTGTTTGAATAATATGATAGCCTGTTTTTACTTTCTGTAGGAGTTGGGGAGTATTTTTGAGCGAAATAATAGCTCTTCTATTAGATCCACGGTTTCTGAAATGCAGAAGAATTTCTGCGAGTGTTGATCCTTGATTAAACTCGGGATAAGAGACTACTTTCCCCAATCCTTTTACTTTTATGATTCGCCCAGGAAAGCCAACAATATCCTCTAGCTTTTGGGAATCCTCAATTATTGTCACAAATTGACAGCCAATTTCAGGAATTAGTTCACCAAATTGTGTATTGTAGCCTATTAAGAGCTGTGCTGCATCATAAAGCTCTTTAGTTGTCTTTAGTTTTCGGTCAAAGACATCAACCTGTTCTTGAGACGGAAAACATATTGTACAATCTATGGGAAAGTCCATTGGAGTATTTCGTCTATGAACATCACATAAAGGGCCAGCAGTTCTATATTGTTGACATTCTTGACAGATTAATTCCATTAAAGTGAGTTGATTAGAAGCCCCTTCTAAAATCTGCTTTGTTATCATTTCAGAAAATTCTTTGAACGAGTCACGGGTTATTAAAGGAGATTTGAGAATAGCATCCTCTTTTAAATAGGATGAAACAACTGGTTGAGAGACCCCAAGAACTTGTGCAATTTCGAGCTGCTTAAGACCATGTTGAGATAATTTTTGTGCAACTATTTTCCGTAATGGAGTTAAATAATAAGATGGAACCATTTCACAGATAAAATGCATAAGATCACAAATCTATTTTTTTCATATAGGATTGAAAAATCCAATTCTTAAATATCCTAGTAGATTTCTAATAAGTTTCGAGGATCTGATTGTAAAGAAAATAAGCATGGAATCTCCTCTCTGTTAATATGGTACTCCTTCCTTTCATGAATAAATGAACAAGGAATAATATTGAAAATTAAGCAGGTTCACTAATGAGCTCACAATTTAGCTTACTAAACGATATTCCCACCGATATACTTCCCCAGAAGATTTTCATGGTCGAGCTGATTAAGGGAGGATTGAATAATCAAAATATCCTTGTTAATGATTCACTTCTCATTAAAAAATTCTGTAAACGAGATGAGTTAAATGATCCAATGATAGATCGATTTTCAAGAGAGATTGAGGTTTTAAAACAAATAAATCATCAATCATATTCTCCAGTCTTATTAAATCATGTGTCTAAAGATTTTAATCTGATTATTAGTAGAAGTTGGATTGAAGGTCATCCAATAACTATCGAACAGATAAAAAATGACCCAAAACTCCTTTTAGCGTTAGTAAAAACACTTTCTCTCGTACATAAGAATAATTTCGTCACTTCATGTGACTATGACTATTTTGATGTTATTAGACGATATTTAAAGGAGTATAGAGTTATCGATAAGAAATATTTTAACCAAGTAAATATTGAGGATTTTTCTGATCTACCATCATATAAATCACTTAATCTTTATTTCTTGAATCAGTTCAACTTGATTGAGAAAGATAAACTTGCGAATAAATCTGTACGCATTCATGGCGACTTGGTTTTTTCGAATATTATTATTAAAAAGAAATCAAAACAGATTATACTCATTGACTGGGAATATTCAACAATTGGATCATTATACATGGATTTAGCTTATTTTATGACCCAGAACCCCTTTACAAGGTCATTAGAGCATCAATTCATCACATTATATGAAAAAGAGGGCAAAACCATAATTAACAATCAAACCCTCACCTATTATAAAAATATAATGAACTTAATGGCAGGATTATGGTATGTTATCCATTCGATTAGAATTTTTGAATCAAAAATTAAGGAGATAACAAAATTAGATTTTAGTGAGTTTTTATTGCTTGGAAAAGACCGATTAAACGCATTAAATATATCTTAATCCAATTTTATCTAAAAAAAGTTATTGCTTCAGGAGGAATTCTAATAGGAATCATGTCTCCTACACCAAATGAGGTTTCTTCCATAGGAATCTGAATATGTAGCTTAGTTGGAAATATGTGATTTGAATTTGCACCAGCTTCTGTAATTAAATCCTCTAATTTCCTGTTTGGGTCATTCTGCCCTTGTAATTGAACTATAATTGTCACTAAATTCGTCATTCGATCTGGAAATATAGCTAGAATTTTACCAATCTTATTGATATCTTTTGGAAACTGCTGTTCATCGATTGTAATCTTTGTTGGATCAATAAAACATCCATTTATATCCTCAAAGGTATCTATTTTTTGTTTAGAAGAAACTTGAATCTCACCTATTTCTGAATCGTATAATAATCGATGATCACCTTGAGAAGCTTGTTTGATCTTAAGAGGAAATAGGTTCTGTAATCCCAGACTCCGTGCCACCTGAAGTGATTGGGGGTTATTTGTGACGTCAAAAGGTGTTCCACTTTGTAAAATCGTTCCCTTCTCCATCACAATTATTCTATCTGCAAGCATCTTCGCTTCGTTTATATCATGCGTTACAAAAATAGTTGTTAACTTTTCCTTCTTTTGAATTGACCGAATATATAATGCTAATTGTTCACGAAGGTGTGTATCAACATTACTTAATGGCTCATCTAACAGAAGAAGTCTAGGCATAGGAGCTAAGGCTCTGAGTAATGCCACACGTTGTTGTTGTCCCCCACTTATCTCATGGGGTTTTCGGGACAGAATATGTTTTATTCCTCCATACTGCGATAATTCCAATATTCGATTACGATTTTCTATTTTGGATCGCCGTAATCCAAACCCTATATTCTCATATACCGTCAAATGTGGAAATAAACTTTGATTCTGAGGAACATACCCTACCTGACGGTGTTCGATTGGAATTTTAGTGATATCTTCATCATTTAAAATTACTGAACCTTTAAGTGGAGAGATAGTACCTACAATTATCCGTAAAAGAGTGGTCTTTCCACACCCTGAGGGGCCAACTAAAGCAATCAGTTCACCTTTACTTCCCGAGAAGGAAATACCATTGAGAATCCACTCTTCATTATACCTAAAATGGATATTGTTTATTTGAATGTAAGTCACTTTGTTATTTTCTCCAAATTTACAATTTAAATTCTATTTTACCGAATTTTTCCAGAACTATAAAGCTAATAACTGTAATTATGATTAAAATTGTTGCCAATGCAGCAGCTTCTCCTAAATTCCGTGTATTTATTAATTTATAAATACCAATGGGTATAGTAGCAAAATTTGCTCGTGCTAGAAAGTTAGTTGCCCCAAATTCTCCAAGTGAGATAGCAAAACTGAATAAACCAGCGACAATTATCCCAGGTAATAAAAGGGGAAGTTCGATTCGAAAAAAAGTTCGAAAACGAGAAGCTCCTAAGCTTCGGGCAACATGTATTAGTGAAGGGTCAATACTAGCTCTTCTAGCAGCAATAATACGATTTACAAATGGAAAAGCTACAAGAGTTTGAGCAATAATAATTGCTATGAAGATATTCTCATATAATGGAGTTAATCGATACAAACTAAACAATGAAAACGCTAAAGTAATAGATGAGATTCCTAAAGGTAAAATGATGATTATACCACTTACAGAACCAAGTAAAGTAAATTTTGAATGATCAGTTGCTGTTTTATCATAATTTAATCCAAAATTCAACATAACTGCTAAAAAAGTAGAAAGGAGCAAAACGCATATTCCGAAAAATAATGAATTAGAAATCATCTCTACGGGTGTTACCCCTATAAAACTGATAAGGCTCCGATCAAATAATGAAAAGAAATTTTCAAAAGAAATTAAATGCAAACTTGAATTTAATGCAGACCAAAAAACACCCACAATGGGGAGGAGACTTAATATTGTAATAATACTGAAGTAAATTCCAATTATAGAGAGTTTTGTAAGATTCCGTATATTTATTGGGTTTATAATGAGGGATTTTTCCTGAAATTCTTGGACTTCATCACTTGGTATCTCATATTTACTAGAAAAATAGAGATAGGTGAGGATGACTATTATATTTATCATAATTTGAACAAGAGTAAGCGCTGCAGCAGCATTAAAGTCAAACCGCATTTTTGCCAAAGAATAGATACGTACTTCTAAGGTCTGATATTGTACACCCCCTAGTACTAAAACAATAGCAAAGCTATTGAAAGCGTAGATAAAAACTAAGAGTGAGGCAGTAGCAAGAATAGGAAAAAGATGAGGTAATTGGATTTTTAAAAGAATCTTAATTCGAGATACTCCTAAACTTTTAGCTACTCCAATCATTTCAGGATTAATTGTCCGCCAACCAATTTCAGCCAGTCGTATGATCACTGGGAGATTATAAAATACATGGGCAAGAATAATTCCTTCATAGGAATTATAGATTTGAACTAGTTGAAATCCGGTGAGAGAATACCAGATTTGGTTTACTAGACCGCCCTGTCCAAATACCTCTATAAAACCCATTAATACAACAATAGGAGGAAGAATAAATGGTATTGTAAGTAGATTACGTATTATACTCTTTCCTTTCAATTTTGTGTGAGCTAAGAAATAAGACCCTGGTAAGCCCAAAATTAAACATAAGATCACTGTTAGAAAAGCCTGTTGAAGATCCCAATAGATGAAATATAAATTCAAGTCATGAGTAAGAATTCCTAAAAGATCCTCTGGTGTAAGTCCCAATGCTAATAAACTAATAAACAATAAAGGAATTAGGAAGAAAAAAACAAGAAAAAGTATCGGAAGAGCGAGGATTATACTTCTTGATACTTTATCTTTCATTCAGGGATTCTACTCCTTTCTTAAGTTTGGATTCTTTTCTGTTTTTTCTTTATCCCAATACTAGATAAAACTATGATAGCTAAGAGAGTAAAAGGTAATTCAAATCCGATAATGGTTTTTTTCACCATGACTTGTTCCCATTGATCCTGCCAATCAGAAAGATGTTCTTTTAGCATAGTGGGGGAAATTAAATCATTCAAACGATTTACGTCCTCAGATTTTATTGCTGATTCTTCAAAGCATTGAGATACGTTTACTTTTTGGTTTGCAGGATACATCCATTGATGTTCTGGTAAAACACTCTGTAATTCAATCCCTAAAAACCAGTCAATGAACTTTTGTCCCATACTCTTATGGGGAGCATTTTTTACTAATCCAATCCCTTCGATCTGGAGCCAGGCGTTCATTTGATCATTCTCATGTGTAACGACCGCAGAGGTACTATCGTCTCCCCATTGGCAATAGCTATAAGCTGGAGAAGTACCATATGAAACCATAATAGGTTTACCTTCAGAGGGTTCAAAAAAGATATTAAATGCTTCTCCCCATGATTTAGTTATAACAATACTTTCTCTTGCGGTTTTCCACCAATTTCGCCAATCGTCGTTCAGAAGTCCAGAAAAGCTGAGGGATGGATCTCCATAAACGGCTATAGTCCATAATAGAAATCCAAGTCCAGGGCTACTAAACAAAGGATTTTCTACTATCAACCTTGACAACAATTCTGACTCGAGTAATGATTTTAATGTTAAATTTGTCAATTCTGGATGAGTTGAACTATTTATAATCTGATTTTGGAAATAGAGACTGATAATCCCATAATCATAAGGTATGAGATAGTCATCTGGATCCAAGTTTTGTCTGAGGTTACTATCTATATCACTAATATTTGCTGGAATATATTGTTCTAAAATATCAGCTTTCTCTTCGATCAAATGAATGAGTGCATTATCAATCCCAATAATGACATCAGCCTGTGGAAGATCTTTTTCAGCTATTAAACGGGTTAAGATCTCATTGGCGTCCCCCAATCTGATTATTGTAATATCTGTTGCTGAAATACCTGCATAAGTTGCAAAATTTGTTTCAATTGAATATTCTGGGTCAGCTAATAAGCTATCATATGTATAAATAACTAGCTCTGTATCAGAAATCTTGAAAGTAACGCTTTGAGGTGGTAAAAAAACAGAGGACATGGATATTTTATTCTGTATGTTAATATTTGTCAACAATATTACAAGAAAAACAATATAAACAAAATTAAATCTTCTCATTTCGTCACCATCTTCTTGAAACAATCCTAATACTTAAAACATCTTTTCTTAAAAGAGAAAATGTTCTGTAGAGGTCGAAATACATTATATCTTTAAAATATAGGTCTTCTTTATAGCTCAGCTATAAATTAAAAAATCATCAGATACCATTAATTTATTGAGAAAGAAAAGAGTTAAGTTACTCTGTGTCAGTAACGTGCGAGTTATTATTTTCAAGAGATTCGCTAATAATAAGGGTTACAGATTTTGTTACTCCAGGAATCTGGCGTATTTTTTTAGTCATGATGGAACCTAATGATCTTATTTTATCTAAATTCATTACTTCAGCAACTATATCATATTCACCAAATGTTATCCTACAAGTTTTAATTTTTTCAATCTGAAGAAGTTCTTGTTTAATACGTTGCTCTTCCCCTGGGATAACATTGATTAATATAACAGCATCTACCATGAGTTTCTATCCCTTTATCTAGATTTTATTGTTAGATTTCTCTGAAAATTACGTGAAAGAGAGAAACACTTCTCATGTTGAAGAAAATATATGTCGTTCTTAAATGTGTCTGTTTATATTCGATTAACAAGATCTTTCTTTTAAAGATTATATTACAACGGAGTTTTGGACAATTTTAGCTTGGAAAAATATATCATTTTTAATTCTCTTTCAAGAAGAGTTAGCATTTCTAAAAAATAAATAGAATTTTACTTTGAATAAAATAATTAAAGTAAGAGATGAAAAGTTGACATGGAAAATGGAATTATTCTGCTCGTTCTGTTGATTTATGATTCAAAGAATAATTAGTAGTGAAAATTATCAAGTTTATTATAGATTGGCATTAAGAATTTTAAGTAAACCTAAAATCATCGTAGTACATTGTAGAAATTGAGCATCTAAGAAAAGATTTAGAGGTAACATAGTGTATACACCGATCTCGGAGTTAATAATCCACCCTACTGTTCGTCCACAACAACTTCGATCGTATGAAGCAATTCAAGAAAATTGGAATAATAGTCATTCCTTCTTCTGTTCATTACCAACAGGTTCTGGTAAAACTGATCTTGCAGCCTGTGTACTATCTGAATATCTAAAACTCAACAATTCTACGAAAGTAGATATTATTGTTCCTTTCAGAATGCACCAAGATTTCTGGCAAAATATCATAGAGCTTTATGGACGTAAACATGGGTTCACCGTCGCATTATTGAAGGGAAGAGGATCCTATTATTGTCCAATTATCAAAAGTGGGTCAAATATATCTCCCTGTGCATTTGATCCCTCTTATGCAAGAACATGCCAAGCAAGACAACGATGTCCCTTATTAATAGCACGTAAACGAATTCGACGAGCTCATGTACGAATTCTTAATTGGTGGGTTTTTAAATATGTAGATCTAGGAGAAGAAAAAGCAGATTTTCGAGTTTATGACGAAGCTCATAATCTATTGAATTTGGAAAGTCTTGTAAAGGTCGAAATCAACAAATCACTACTGCAAAACAATATATCAAATCATACACTATTGGAAAAACTTCAAGAATGGGAAACAACTTATTTAGGAAATAAATATTACATTGAAATCAATCAAGCTGAAGGTATTGAATTTTTAAGGGATCTAAAATACTCTTTGAATCAACAAGAAGAAGAAATTGCGAGAAAATTGAATATTGATCCTTCATCGGTAAGTCATACAATTTTAAGGGAATTAAGAAAAATAAGTGAATTAACAAATGCTATCAGTGACTTGATCTCTAATCCTAAAGGTTCTGATACAAGCTTTTTTTTACAACGAATGGGAAAAACGAAACATATCAAAATAGTGGTTCAACCATTTGATATTTCATATATTTTTGAAAAATTATTCAAAGGTAGTAAAAATCTCTTCCTTTCTGCAACATTAGGAGATGGAAATTATCTGGCCAAATTACTTGGTTTAGATCCGAAATATTGTTTATTCATTCAAGAACTCTCTTCCTTTAATAAATCCCAACACCCTTTTTACATCCTTAAAGAAGCAGAAAAATTATCTACAGCTACTGAAGATAAGAAGAATTTTTCTTATAATTTGATTTCAGAACAAATCCCCCCTCTTTTGAATCTTATAAGGGATAGAAATTTAAGAGGATTAGTATTAACATCTAGTTTTGAAATCGCAAATTTAATTAGTAAGCTAGCTCGTAGTCAACGGCTACAGGTAGTCACTCATACCGCAGGAAAATCAGATGAAGCAATAAAAAACTTTATAGACGAAAAAAAAGGCGATATACTAATTACTCCAAGTGCATGGGAAGGAATATCCCTAGATGATGATCTTGGTAGAATTTGTCTCATTCCTAAGCTTCCCTTTCCCATGATGGGAGACCCTATTATTAAAAAGAAAGCAAAAAAATACCCCAATTTTTTGGAAAATGAAGTATTAATTGCTATTCAACAAGCTCATGGAAGAATTCAACGTAATCCGACAGATTGGGGGGTTACTATCTGTTTGGATGGAAATTTCCATTGGTTACGTAGTAAAAACCCTAAAAGTTTTGAACCATGGTTTGTTGATCGAATAAATGAAGGATCACTTGACAATGCTATGGCAAATATTATCCATCTTTCTGAATCATTAAAAACAGAAAAATCACAATACTCCAAGTCGTTCTCTACAAGTCAGAATAAGCAAAAGGCATATTCACGAATGAAACAAAAAGATCGGGAATGGCTTGAATCAAGTGGAATAGGTGATCTATTAAGGAAAAAATCTTAAAGTTTAAACAGTCTCTAAATAAAAATACTCTTATAATCATTGAACCAATTTTTATTAGATAGCTATACAACTATTTGAGATAGTGTTCCTTGGTGAAAAATTTATGCAATTCTCATTTTTTCCCCCGATATCCATTGAAGGACCAGTGATTGAAAAAAATTTGAATATAACTGGAGTAGAATCTTTAAAAGTAATTCAAATATCATCAAAGGACATATCATTTACACTAGAGGAAGATGGAGAGAGTCAAACGATAAAAGTTTTGAATTTCAACAATCCAATGAATGAAATACATACACGAATTGATTTGGACGAAAAATTTCCTTTAGAATTAATGCCAATCGTTACTATTGAATTTTTAGAAGAAATGGCTAATTTAATTGGTGGCTATTCTCTTATTTATACATTACCACCAAAATCAGGACTCTTAGAATTTTTTAGAGGAGATTTATATCCAATATCCGTTAGAGGAGCTAATAAACATCTCTATGCAACAACAGCAGAACTCCGCCCTCTTCGTAAGGATTATTTTGTAGCTCTTAATAATCTCCTTGAAACAGACTTTGAAGAACAATTAGAAACATCATTATCTACATTTATAGAAAATGTATTACGGCCGATGAGTTTAACAATGCAGGAAGTTTTTTCATTAGATAACTCTTTGGATCGTGACGAATCTGTAATTAACATGATCGGAAGTGACTTTAAGCGATTAGTAACCCGAACTGAGGATCTAATTAGTATTGTGAATTATAATATGGAGCACACCGCAAATAGAAATAAAGCTTATTTACGGCTTACTATTCCCCTGATGTTAAAACAAGCTCTTCTGGATAATTTCAATGATTACATTTCAATAAAGCACAGTAATAATTCTATCGTTCTAGAAGTTAAAAAGCGAAAGACTATAACAACAGAAGATTTATATAAAATAATCTCAAAATTATTTCATTAGAACCCTGTTTTTCATATGCTCCCAAGGAGCTTAGGATAATATGAATCTTATTGAGCTAAAAAATTTAATTTCATGTGCTCGAGGAGAAATTCCTTCTGATTTTTTGATTAGAAATGGCACTTTAATTAATGTTCTTACTCGTGAACTGTATAAAGCTGATATTTCGATATATCATAATTATATTGCAAATGTTGCAGCACCTGAGGAATTAAATCCGTCAAATAGTAAACGGGTACTTGATATTTCAGGAAAATTTATTGTCCCAGGTTTCATAGAGACTCACCTCCATATTGAGAGTACAATGCTTCCACCAATAGAATTTGCGAAGGCTGTAATTCCCCATGGAACTACAACAGTCCTATTAGATCCACATGAGATTGGAAATGCTTTAGGAATTAGGGGATTAAATTTTCTTTTAGAACAAACCAATAATCTTCCCTTAAGGTTTTTAATTGAAATACCCTCATGTGTTCCAGCAGCTCCGGGATTAGAAACCTCAGGCTTTTCTATTGATTCAAATGATATAGAAAAATTAATTGAAGAAAAAAAAGGATTTTTTGGATTAGGTGAAGTTATGAATTATCCTGGAGTCCTTTATAAAGATGAAGAGGTTTTGAAAAAGGTACTATTAGGCAAAAAACTCCATATTATTGATGGACACAGCCCAGGTGTTTCGGGCACAGACCTCGACGCATACATTGCTACTGGAATCGAATCTGATCATGAAAGTACAACATCCGAGGAATTTCTTGAAAAATTACGCAAGGGTATGCATGTTTTAATTCGAGAAGGCTCTCTTGCAAAAGAGCTAAAGAATATCTTGGGTGGTCTGAGTAACTTAGATTTTGATATGAGAAATTGTACTTTATGTTCTGATGACCGAAATATCATTGATTTATTTACAAATGGTCATATGAATGCCCATCTTAGAATTGCAATAGAAGCTGGAGTAAATCCAATAGTAGCTCTTCAAATGGTTACTATTAATGCGGCCTCCTTCTTAGGATTAGATAAAAAGATCGGTAGTGTTACCCCAGGAAAGTATGCAGATTTAGTAATATTAAAGGATCTTAATCACTTCAAAATCAGTTCGGTTTTTAATAATGGTAAGCTAGTCTTTGATCAGAATAAGCTATTATTTAATTTCCCAAAGATATCATATCCTGAATGGGCTGTTAATACAATTAAGTTAAAATCCTCCATCGAACCTGAACTATTACACGCAAAAGTCTCTCTACCAGATGGGACATATCCCGTGAGAGTTGTGGGAGTTATGCCTTATTCTGTGTTAACTAAATCACTGGTAGAAGAATTAGAGGTCAAAGATAGATGTATATATCCTAATAGTTCAAAAGATATTCTTTCGTTGAGTGTTATTGAACGATATGGTGTAAATGGTAATATCTTCAATGCTTTTATTAAAGGTTTCAAAATTCAGACTCAACCCTTTGCAATGGCCACAACTGTTGCCCATGATACTCATAATCTTCTTGTAGCAGGGACAGATCATAAAACCATGGTTAAAGCTGTCGATAAACTTATCCAAATCAAAGGAGGATATGTAGTAGTAGCAAAAGACTTTATTAAAGAAGTTTCCTTACCTTTTGCAGGACTAATGACAACTAAAGAATACTCCTCACTTTATCATGAATTACTTGACTTAAATAAGAGCTTTTCAGATATTACAGTTTTTGAAGAACCACTTATGGCCCTATCTTTTATGGCTTTACCAGTTATCCCCCACTTGAAAGTTACAGATATGGGATTAGTAGATGTTGATCAGTTTGCCTTTACTGAACTTGTTGTAGGAAATAAGTGAGTAACCCTTAGATTTAAAAACTAAGAAAAAATATACAACATATTTCTTCAGGGAGACTTACCATGAAGATTCAAAAATATTGTATCTATAACCTTGATTTCTCATATACAAGAATATATGAAGAAATAGAAATTGATTTTCGGGGAATATTAAGTTACCATGTAATTAACCCTGAGCGTCTAAAAGAGGTAACAAAAGGATTATTAGATCTGGATTCTGTAAATGTTTTTCTTTCTTTTCAAATCCAGCGCCATATTGATATGATCCTCACAAATGTAACAGTAGATGAAATTATCAATCAACGTCCAATTATTATTAATCGGTTAAAGATGGTTATGAGAAGAGAATTAGAGGATATTGGATTAGAATTTGTTGATTTCAAGCGAATTGCATTATGGGGTTATGGAGCTGCTGACCGAGGAATTCATGTCTAGAATTTTCCTTTTTACTATGATTTTATGGTTGTATTTACCTCATAAGATCTTAATAGAACCTGTTCAGGACTTGGATTGTATTGTTGATTCTCCCTTTTTTCAACTGCATAGGACGCTAAGGCTGATCCATTCTTTGCTGCTTCAATAATTGGCTTTTTAAGTGAAATGCCGAATATAATTCCAGCTCTAAAGGCATCATACCAGTATTCTTCTGATATAATTTCTTCAGCGGGTCCAGAAGAGATTTTAACGGTCATTTCTAATGAATATATTACAATTTTTTCTCTGTTATAAGCAGAAATAATGTATTTTAACCGAGGATACTTTTTCAAAATCTCTTTCGTGGTTTGTTTTAAAATTTGTTCGATTTGAAGAAGTTCTTCACTTGTACAAATTAGTACCGTCGTATTTTCTAATATCTGAGTAAGTCTCCAATTAACAAGCTCTTTAATGTTTCCATCAAGGGTATAAATGAGTGGAGTATTGCCACAAATAGAATGGAGTTTTGAAATGAATTTATTATCCGCTTCAATTTTTCCAGTTCCTATTAAAATCGCTTCAAATGTCTTAAGTTCCTCATTAGAAAATTTGTCTTCAAGATTTTGTTCGGCAATAAATCGGTAGGCATTTTCTTGGTTTATTTTTATTACATTCTCATTTGGGGTATGTATTATATAATTTGTTGCTGTTTCTTTATCATTTTGATAGTAAAGCATTAATTTTATTGCTCTTTTTTCTAAATATTCACGGTATTCAATATCAAAGTCTTTACCAACAATAGATACCAATACAGGAGTACTATCGAAAACGGAGATTCCATATGCTATATTAGCCCCAAGCCCTGTAAAACTACGTTTTAGATCCGAAGCATTAGTTATGGATATAGATTCATTTGTAAATTCATCTAATATAGAGAAGTCAAGAGTATAAGATATTTTTCCGATAATTAAAACCTTAGTTAGCATGGTTGTTACCTATGGATTAATTCATGTTTTTTTACATTGAACAAGAATGCTAGAGTACCCAACAGTATAGCTACCAGCTGATCGACCTCCTACAATATCCGAACTATTCGCATATTTTAATATAGTGATTTTAGGAGATCCAAATTCAACTGCTGTCTCGATTAGAGTAAAAACAGGACCATATCCACACATAGTCATTTGGACTTGTTTTCTAAATGAATTAGCTGCTTCTAATTTACAGCTTTCAAGTAATTCAAGCATTTTCTTGTCATTTTTTACTACTAAATCATAATTACTTTCATGAGATAAATCACTACTAGCAATAACCAAGATTGTTCTAGAAATTTGTTCCTGAATATAGTCCTTGATAAAATTTGCAAGATATTTTACAGTTGTTGGGTAAGATTGATCCATCAAACAAATTGGAACTATTTGAAAATCATTTCCGTATCTGTACTGAAGAAAAGGAAGCTGAATATCTATCGAATGTTCCTGAGAGTGCGCATATTTTTCAAATCCAATTCGATCTTGAATTGAACCAAAATCATATGCTTGGGCATATTCTATTGCCTCTTTATCAATTTTTACTTCCCCAAATGGATTATGCCACTTTCCACCAGGATAAAAAGAGATGGGGGATCCCAATCCACTATGATTTGGTCCTAATATGATCACAGTATCTAGATGGTCAAATTCTTTGTACACTTTAGCGTAACCATGGGAGGCAATCGGCCCACTATAAATATACCCCGCATGAGGTGAAACAATTCCTAGAATATCACCTAATTTTGATTCTGTAGTTTCAATATCTCTAGGAAACTCTCCTACTCCCCATTTACTACTAAATAATTTCTCGATTTGTTCTTTTAACCCTTGAGCTGACCCTGCATACCAACTACCAGCATGTTTTGAAACGCGATCCATATTAAATCCCTATTATTTTTTGTGAATTTTAAAATGTAAATCCTTTTTAATTCCTATCTCTTTGATTTTTGCCTTATTTTCTGACTTGAACTTAAAATCCCCGCTGTCTTTAAGAAGATACCCCACATAAATATTTTCCTGACCCTTCTCTAGCCATAAATGAAGATAGTTTGAAAATTGAGGATCTTCTGATTGCTTAATTTTAAAATTACCTAATTTTTTCCCTTCTGGTAGAATTTCAAGAGAAAATTCTTTTATTTTAATCTTTTCTTCAATAGGCTTACTCTCAATAGTTTTTCCTCGTAATCTTTCTTCTTCTTCATCTAAATATTGAATGGCTAATTGTGTGGCTTCACGAATAGCATCTTGTCTTAGGGAATCATCAAGTACTTCTATTTCATACTCGATAAATATTTCCTCTGGTTCAAATTGTCTTACTTGGATCTTACGACTACGACCAATTCTTTTCGGAGTAACCCGCCATTTATTTTTCATTATTAAATCACATACCCATAATTGTATATTTTATTTGAATTTCATTGCAGTAAAAGTCATAATTGTCGAAAATAAGAAGAAATGTTTGATTATATTATTAAAGAATTTGTATTCCTAATAATCTTTTCCCTAAATTCAAAGAAAGTATTAGAAAATTAGAGAGTAGTGGCGACAATCATCTCGTGAATTGCTTTTGCTGCTTTTCGACCAGCCTCCATAGCAAGGATTACTGTAGCTGCTCCAGTTGCAACATCTCCACCTGTATAAATTCTTTCATGAGTGGTTTTTCCAGTCTCTGGATCATGAACAAAGGTCCCCCATTTAGTGGTCTCCAAGCCTTTAGTTGTTTTTGCAATTAATTGATTTGGACTCTGACCTATTGCGATGATTACGGTATCCACTGGAAATATAAATTCTGAATCAGGAATAGGAATTGGTCGACGGCGACCAGATCTATCTTTCTCTCCCAAGGACATTCTCATACACTTAAGACCGATTACGTTTCCTTTAGTATCTCCAAATATTTCCAAGGGAGCTGTTAACTCTCCTATTACTACTCCTTCTTCTTTAGCATGAATTATTTCTTCTAATCTAGCGGGAATTTCACCTTCGGAGCGACGATAAATAATATCAACTTCACGAGCACCTAACCGTAACGCAGTTCTTGCACAGTCCATAGCTACATTTCCAGCCCCAATAACAGCAACTTTTTCACCAACAGTTACAGGTGTATCATATTCAGGAAATTCATAACCTTTTAACAGATTCACACGAGTTAGAAACTCATTTGCGGAAAATACTCCATTTAAAGATTCTCCAGGAATACCTAAAAAATTAGGCGCACCTGCTCCTGAAGCAATGTAAATGGCATTATATCCCTCCTCATTCAATAATTCGTCAATGGTAATCGTTCGACCTATTAAAATGTCCTTCTCAAATTTAACTCCTAAGCTTTTCACATAATCAATTTCTTCATTGACTATTTTCTTAGGCATTCTAAATTCAGGAATACCATACGTTAAAACGCCTCCATATTCGTGTAGTGCCTCAAAAACAACTACTTCATGACCTCTCATAGCCAAGTCAGCTGCACATGTTAAACCTGATGGCCCTGAACCAATAACTGCTACTTTTGTTCCTGAAGGTTCTATATTAGGGGGTTCTGGCCGCTGTCCATGATCTGCTACATATCGTTCAAGTGCACCTATGGAAATGGCATTTGGATGAATGCAATATTCTTGACACTGGTTTTCTTGGGGACAAACACGTCCAGTTATTGCGGGAAGACTATTAGTTGTTAAAATGATTCTTTTGGCCTCATTAATATTTCCTTCTTTAACTAAGGCGATAAAATCACGAATCGATACATTTACTGGACAACCGATCACACAGCGTGGTTTTTTACACTGAAGACATCGTGAGGCTTCGAAAAGAGCTTCTTCGTATGTTAATCCTAAGGCAACCTCTTCGAAATTACGAATACGTTCAGCGTGATTCTGAGTACTCATATGAACGCGTTCTTTCTTTAAATTAGCTTTTCGATCGATATTACTCATACTTCATTCCTCACGGGCCAGTTTTTCAAGAGAAATCCGTTCTTCATATCTATATGCTCTTGATCTAAGAGTGAGCTCCTCAAAGTCTACTTTATGTCCATCAAAGTTTGGTCCATCAACGCATGCAAATTTGACCTCCCCTCCAATTCTAACCCGACATGCTCCACACATGCCTGTGCCATCAACCATAAGAGGAGCTAAACTTACGGTTGTTGGAATTGAATATTCTTTAGTTAAATTTACAACTGCTCTCATCATAGGAATAGGACCTACTGCAACTACATGATCAATTTTTCTTCCTTCAATTAGTAGTTTCTTTAAAATATCAATTCCAAATCCATGATGACCTAATGTTCCATCATCAGTAGCAATGAAAAGTTCATCACTTGGGCCTTCCATGTCAGCTTGACAAATAAGTAAATTTTTTGAACGAGCAGAGATTATGCTTATAATATAATTTCCTAAATCTTTTAAGGCCTTAGTTTTGGGTAATACAGGGGCAACCCCACACCCACCACCCAATACAGCTACTGTACCCCACTTAGCTATTTCCACAGGTTGACCTAAAGGTCCTAAAAGATTCAGGATATGGTCTCCTTTTTCTAGTAAAGCCATCTCCTTAGTACTTTTTCCTACAATTTGGAATATCAGAGTTATGGTTCCTGCTATCCGATCAAAATCAGCAATTGTTAAAGGAATACGTTCTCCTTGTTTTGTAATTCGAAGGATAACAAATTGTCCAGGTTTAGTTTTCTTTGCAATAAAAGGGGCTTTTATAACCCACTTAACAATCTCAGGTGATAACTCTTCTTTTTCAATAATTTCAGTTCTGCCTTCTATGAATCGTCTTTCAAGTTTTATAGCTTTTTTCGCTTCTATAATTTCCTGAGAATCTTTTTGTATATCAGTTAAATATTGAGAGATTTCCATAGCGGCTTGTTGTCCTTCAGCTGCGTCAACTCCAACAATAGAATCACCTCTTGTAGCACTACCTGCTGCAAAAACTCCAGAAAGGTTAGTTGATTGAGAATTACCATTATGTCCAACAATAAGCAGTCCTTGAGGTGTTGTGTTTAAACCAGCATCAAGAAATAGATCCCGATTTCTATTTATGCTTCTAAGAACAATAACATTATTTGTAGCAATTGAATGTGTTTTTCCTTCTTTATCTTTAAAGAATATCTTCTTTAATTGGTTTGACCCTTCAAAGTACTGTGTTTCAACAGAATATTTAACAGCAACAAAGCTTTCATTTAATCGCCGTAAAAGGGCAGGATGAGCATCTAGAGAATCTCGGTTTGTAATGAGATATACCTGTGCACCCATGGCATCAAAATGAAGTGCATTTCTTACTGCCCACGAAGTATGACCTATAATTACAACAGTTTTTTCATAAAAATCACCAGGAGGGACGGAGTAGTAAACCCCTTTATCGATGAACTTTTTTTCACCTGGAACGCCAAGTGCACTTGGATAAAGTCCTGTTGCTATGAGAACAGTTCTTCCTTGATATACTAGTTCCTCTGTAAAAAATTCCCCTCGGGTTACACGAGTATAAACTCGTTTAATGGTATCTTTAAGTTCCAATTTACTTACTCTTTGAGAATATTTGATTTTAGCCTGATATTTAGCTTGTTTTGCCATTTTATCTAAGAGTTCTTGACGAGTTATACTATAGAATCCTGGATATCCATCTACATTCATGGTTCCAGCTGTCGCTGCGCCAGAACGGGCTTCTAGAACAATAACATATAACCCCATTTCAGCAGCACGAATTGCACAGGATAATCCAGCAGGCCCACCACCTACAATTATAAGATCGAATAATTCATCCGAGCTCAAATGATTCTTCTCCGATAAGCTTGACATATATTCTAAGAAAAATTATTTATTGATCTGAGTTCTTCATAGAAAATTATTAGAAGATTCAATTTAGATATAACGTCACTTCTAACGATTTTTTACTCCGATTCTGGATTTATTCAAGAATTTAAGAATTTATTTGTTTCTTACAAACTAAGTATCCCCAAAAAAATTGAATAATTCGAAAAAAAAAAGAGATTTAGCAAAAATTTTGCAGCTAACGGTCATAAAAAACTGTATTTCATGAGTATAGGTCAAATACCCAAAGAAAAAACTAGAATTATGCTAGTAAAACATTGAATTTGTATTTAACAAACCTTGATTAAGCCACATTTCATTAATAACTCAATAGGCTTTGAAGACTAATGAATAATGATCCCTTTTTTAATACAAAATCGGAAGATGAAGAAGACTCCATTCAAACTAGAACAGCACTGACAGAGGCTGGCTTTTTTCTTTGTTCCTTTGATAATCTTAATGGACTTCTAGTCCTTTTCACAGTGCCCTCTTATCTAAAAAACGACCAAAATGAAGTAAATATATTAAAAACACATTGTATTTGGAGAATGGATGATATTCCTATTCGAATCGATTTAAAAATTACTGATAATGTTTATGCTGCATTTTTATTAGGAGGAAGCACGCAATTAGACTATATAAACCCAAACCAACGGATCTATGCAGTTGTTATTAAACTATCTAAAGACCAAAAGATCGAAAACAAATCATTCTTGGATTTAAAAGAGCAAATAGAACAAATAATTATTCCGAATGTCGAATTACTACATAATCGGGAAAAGTATTCCTCAAATCCACTTAAAAGGAAATTACTCAAGGAAAATGCTACAAAAATTAAAAAAGTTGAGAAACAACTAGAAGAGACTTGGAATGCTTTCAAATTTAATTTAACCCAGTTTGATCGTAATATAGCAATAATAACGCCTTTAAAAGAAACAATTGAAGAAAAACTTCCAGATATGAGTAAATATTCAACTCCACTTTACAAACAAAAAATAAGCCTTCGGACTTTTTCAACCAACGATGATCCTGATCAAATACACGTGATTCTTGTTAATGAGAAAAATATAGATCTAAAGGATGTTCTTATTCATGTGTCTAAACATTCAGAGTTTTTTAGTGAAACTGTCTGGGAACAAAAACTGGATCTTTGGCCTCAAAAAGAAGATATAATCCTTGATTTCACTCAATCAGATGAACCTCAAAATTATCTAATCAAAATAAGCAGTAGAAAAACAACTGTAGCGATTAAATCATTAAAGATTGATCCAATGTTAAAAAAGTAAATTAAACGATGTTAAAAAGGTTCTAAGGTAAAAAAAATTTCACATTCTTAAAAGCAAACAAATAAAGAGATCTACTAGTAACAGATATGTAGATAATTCCTCTTGGACAAGTGGTTAGTAGAAACATTTTAACTAATAGATAAGGATCAGTTAAAGTTTGACGAATCAGGGTGCTGACTCTAAGGAAGATTCTCCCTACGAGCAACATTATGGGATCTTTATCTACTTTTTTGACGAATTGAAAGGACATATTCCTCTGTATTCATACCCCATAGATTTGATGCAAAATGAAGCCGAAAAACGGATTCTTTCGGTTCATTCAATTTGGTGGCATCAAGACCAATTTCTTGAGTCTGAAAAGCATACACATATTGATCTAGAGATCCAGAATACTGTTTATTCAGCTACTTTATTTTTCTGTAAAAGTAAACGGAAGAAGCGTCGTTTAGGAATGGATTCAAAAAAGTGGCAGTATGAACGATTTGTGTTAATTATTAAAGCTCCTGCTTCAGTATCTTTTATTGCTCATGAGATACTTCAAAAATTAAAATCTCATCTTGAAATAAATATGGAGTCTAAAATGTGTGCTTTTGTGGAAAGAAAAATGGAACTTTCGATTACCTCTGAAGAAAATGAACTTTTAGAAGTGAATTTCAACAAGACAATACATGAATTGAACGATATATGTCTATCATTGATTCCACGAGTTCCTCTTTCCAAGCTCCAAACAGTTGTAAGTGATATCAAAACTCCAATCCCCCAACTTTTAGAAAAAAGAACCTCACGACCTAATAAACTAAGATTTAGTATTCCAGCTCAACGTAACGACGAAAAGAAGGGGAAAATAGAAAAGAAAAGCTTAGAAAATAAAAATATCAGAATCATTGGGATGAAAATCGACGAAACAATTAAGCTTGAGTTATTAAACGCTGGAAACATAGAATTGGTTAATATAACATTAAAAGTTTTCCAATCTGAAGGTTTTTTTGGAAAAGATATTTATAAAGCACAAATCTCATCCTGGAAACCAAAAGAGAAAAAAGAAATAATTGTTAAAGCTGATCTTAAAGAAGGATATATTTACTTTCTAAAGATTGATGATGAGGAAGAAACAATCAAATTGAAGAGAATCTTAGGATAAGTTGAACTCTAGTGAATACAGTAAAAGTCAGAGATATAATGGTGCGTAATATTATTTTTGTAAGTCCAGAAGAGACTATTCTTAATGTTGCTAAGTTAATGATAGAAAATGTAATCGGTTCTATCTTAGTATGCGAAAGCCTTGATGATACAAATATAGGTATCATTACTCTTCGGGATTTAGTATCAAGAGTGTTATTGGAATGCCACAATCCTTGTGAAATCATAGCAAGAGATGTCGCAACTAAAAATCTTATTACAATATCCTCTGAAGAACCCATTAAAGCAGCATTCTTATTAATGGTAAAAAATAAGATAAAACGGCTTCCTGTACGAAATCCCATTGACAATAAACTTGTTGGAATTATTTCTTCATATGATATTATTGCTGTTTTTAATACATTAGAAGCACAATAATTACTTCATAATTTGCTCTACATTAAGAATTTTTGATAATAGAATTCCACTTATGTCTTTTACTGATAGAAGGTAATCTTTTTCATTTTCATGAATCCTAGGGCATTCTAATTCATGTATTTCGTTGGGAAGCCAACGCATTATAGTAGTATCTAATAAAGTCTGTTCAAACAACTCTTGGACATGTGAAACTGAAATTCTTACCTTATCTAATTCCTTATCGGATTTATTTATCAAAGAAATGTTTATTACTGTTGAATTCGTGTAAATCGCAGCTTCTTTAACTTTTATAATTTCAATTGGGGTTACTATTGATTCAGGTTCTTCCTTCTTTTCAGGAAATAGATCTTCATGAATTGCTATAGCAGCACATCTTCCTGCACCCATAGCTGAAATAACAGTTGCTGCACCTGTGACTATATCTCCACCTGCATAAACAAAAGGTTTGCTTGTCCGGCCAAACTCATCTATCACAATATTTCCCCACTCATTGACCTCTAAGTCGGGTGTGGTCATTGTAATAAGTGGATTTGCCTTATTACCGATTGAAACTATTAATAAATCAGTCTCCAGCTCAAAAAACTCTCCCTCAATTGGAATTGGACGAGCCCGACCAGATTTATCAGGTTCTCCAAGTTTATATCGTTGACATTTTATTTTGTATATTCGACCTTGATCATCTCCAAAGATCTCAACAGGATTTGATAATAACTTGAACTGAATTCCTTCCTCTTCGGCATGATGAACTTCTTCCAATCTAGCTGGCATTTGTTCTCGCGATCGTCGATATACAATATATACATTTTCAGCATCTAAGCGTAGTGCTGTACGAGCTGAATCCATCGCTACATTTCCTCCACCAACCACTACAACATTTTTCCCACGTACTAAGGGTGTATTATAATCTGGATAAAGATAAGCTTTCATTAAATTTGAACGTGTTAGATATTCATTTGCGGAATAAACTCCCTTAAGATTTTCACCTGGAATATTCATGAAAACTGGTAATCCAGCCCCAACCCCAATATAAATTGCATCAAAACCTTCTTTCGAGAATAATTCATCAATAGTTCTAATACGTCCAATTACATTATTATATACAAATTCAACACCTTGATTTTTCAGGTTTCGAATCTCATATTCCACAACAGATTTAGGTAATCGAAATTCGGGTATTCCATAAACAAGCACACCGCCCCCACGATGAAACGCTTCAAAGACAGTGACTCCATAACCAAGTTTAATTAGATCCCCAGCGACAGTTAATCCTGACGGACCACTTCCGATTATAGCCACTTTCCTTCCATTTTTTTTTACAATCAAAGGTTTAGGTATGAAACCACTTAGTCTTTCATAGTCAGCAACGAATCGTTCGAGATTTCCTATTGCAACTGGTTTTTCTTTCTTTCCGCGAATACATACACCTTCACATTGAGTTTCTTGAGGACACACTCTACCACATATGGCTGGAAGGACATTCCTTTCTTTAATCTTCCATGCAGCCTCAAGAAATTTACCTTCCTGTATTAGGCTAATAAACTCGGGAATTGGAACACGTACTGGACATCCCTCGACACATTTTGGCTTTTTACAGTTTAAACAACGACTAGCCTCGGTTAGAGCCATCTCCTCAGAATATCCATAAGGGACTTCTCGAAAGTTTTTTGCCCGAAC
>WOR8_10001512_pt1 | contig 23548 bp, 19 predicted proteins | sample DeeMarSeWOR38_10_FD_19890 | JGI IMG/M metagenome (IMG submission 19890) | reverse complement strand
CGTTTTTTTACCAGAAATAAAGCGGAGAAAAGGATTATTATTTCTAAAGAATCGAAGATGTATCTTGATTGGTTGGTTAATCTCAGCTGGTTATCTAACCTCTACTATAGGTCAAAGTTTGACCAGTGCGGGTTTAGCCACACTCATATCGACTGGATATATCATAATGGTTCCGTTTATGTCATGGAAACTGGGAAAATCTCAGATCAACAAAGAAACCATTTTCTTAGCTAGTACCGCTTCAATGGGTATGTTTTTCATCTCATTTGATGGAAAATGGGAGAACTTTTCTAATATAACCATTATAGGCACAATATTCTTATTGGTTGCAGCTTTTTCTTGGGGGTTAAATATTGTGGTTTCGGATAAATTTATGATAGATATAAAACGTCAAAAGGGGAAATTTGATTATCTAAGTTTTTTATATGCCAGTATCGTCCATACGTTTCTTCCCCTATTATTCCTATCAATATTTGAGTCCCCTCCACAAATTCATATTTTCTTGCAAATAATCCCAATTTTAGTATTTTTAGGTGTCTTTTCAACCATTGTAACATTTGGCCTATATCAATATTCATTATCCATGATAGGGTCTGTTAAAACAACTTTCTATTTAATATTACAGATTCTTGTTCCTTTTACTTATGAAATCTTCATATTAAAACTGAACTATTCAGTTTGGATAATAGCTGGAAGTGTTATAATCTTATTAACAATGATATTACTCGAGACACATAGTTTGCAACACGTATTCTCATTATTCGCACATAAACCAGAGCAATGTAGAATTTAGAAGGATTATATAGTGTATACCCTATTGTTTCCTCAAGCTTCTTCAAAACATCAAGATTAAGTGAATTTTCCATTTGACTGAAACTTAATATAGCACTAAAAATATTATTCATTCTGTATTTTAAAGATTAAATAGGAAGAAATTATCAATATTCATGTGGTGATATTAATGGGATTACCTAAAGATCCAAAATTATTGACGCTACTTAATGAAGCAGTGGCTCGGGAATTAGCCGTGTCAATTCAATACTCCATTCAGCACACAAAGATGGAAAAAATCCTAAAACGTGTGATACCTCAAAATATATTATTTACTCCAGAAAATATGACTACATATGATGTAATTGGAAAACTCTTGAAGAATTTTTCAATCGAAGAAATGAAACATGCTGGAGCAATTATGGAACGTATCTATCTACTTGGTGGAGAAGCTACTACTAAATCAAAAGTGCCTGAGATAGGTAACACACTTAAAGAATTTATGCAGTTAGGTTTGAAGGCTGAAGATGAGGCTCTCGTCTTATATCGTGATATTATTAAAACTGCAGCAAATATTGGCGATCGCACAACTCAAGAGCTGTTTAAAAAGATATATAAAGATGAAGAACAACACTATCTAAAATTTGAAGAGCTAATGGACTTTGATGATCAGGAAGTTGATCAACCAGAAGCCCCAGAGGCAGAATGGCAGAAAATTTTAACAGATGACTATTATGATTTATTGAATAAGGCTGTCGCTATTGAGATATCAGCTATTATTCAATACACTAATCAACATGAAAAAGCTGCAAAACTCGGGTATCGAAAGAGAAATAATCCTCTTGAGACAATCAAAGATTCAAATAAAGCAGAGGTTATCAGTCAGGTGTTGAAAACAATTTTTCTTCAAGAGATGGAACATCTAGAAAAAATAGCAGAACGAATTTATTTATTAGATGGAGAGGTCACAGTATTGCCCGATCCATTACCCAATGTTGGAGAAAACCCTGAAGATTGGTTAGTAAATGATAGAAAAGCAGAGGATGATACAATTATTCTATATCGGAAAATAATTGAAGAAAGTAGAAAAAGAGGAGATTATCGGACACGTCGCCTTTTTGAAGATATTATTATTGAGGAAGATGAGCATTTCTACATCTTTGATGACTTCTTTGCTTGAAGGATCATTTCTCTTTTTTACATTCATCATGAAATCAAAATCCCCCCCCAAAAATATCTTTCTTCTAAAATTACAACTCTATGTAATATTCTCCCATAAATACCCTAGAAGTCCTTTAATAATGTTTATAGTTAATTAAATTTCGCTATGAAAGATTTTATATGTGAAAATTGAATTAATTTTACGAGGGGTGTGGAAATCACGAAAAAGAATTGAATTAGGTTTTTAGACGAACGGATTTTTTCCCTGTGATATTCTTGCGAGAGAAAGGTTCTTACTTCCACTTACAAGTAAGTTACTTACTAGTAACCTAGTAGTAAGGTTGTCTACATAATCTTTAACAGCTCTAAATTAACATAACAGAGGCAAGTTACAGAAGAGTAACTACGAAAAAACCAACACACTTTATGGCGGTATATTGATGAATAATGAAGATGAAATGTTAGTACGCCAGAGCAAGTGGAGTGGCCGCAGAGTCGTCTTACTTTATTGGTTTGCGATTGTTTTCGTTGGAACAGCTGCAGCAGCTGGTCTAGGAGCTGGTATTTTATCTCCAAAGTACACAGTAACTGCATATGATCATAGCGGTTTTCCTACGCCCTGGCACCCAGAAGATTGCCGTCCTTGCCATGAAGCAGAATATTTGGGTTGGAATGAAACCCTACATGCACGGCTTCTAACCCCAGTGAATTCAACACATGTCCAACATTGGAATGGGGACTATTATACAATGGCAGAGATTGTCAACGATACAACGGGTTGCTGTCATGTGACAAGGTATAAAAATGATACTTCAGTTATCCCTTCAGGAAATGGTACTGTTTGGGATTGGGGAGTAACATGTGCACAATGTCATAATCCAGGAAAGCTATTCTATCCAGGACCAGCACCTTTAGCACCAGGAAATGTTATGCCCTCTTATCCTTGTGGTATGTTATGCCATATGCCTGCTGGGGCTACTGTTTTCGATAATGCTAAAGCAGCTCATGTTAATTCAATGGCCGATTTGCTTGCAAGCGGTTATGCAAGTTCCTCTTGTCTACATTGTATGGCTGGATTAGGACTTGCAAGAGATCTTAGTGGATATAATGTGAGCGATCCGACACTGAAAAGTATTAACTGCTACACCTGTCACGATCCTCATGCGACTTCCAATTTCGACTATAAAGGCAATAAGGCAAACTTACGACGAGATACTCCTGCAGAACTTTGTGGAACATGCCACACAGATACTTTTGAATTGCTGACTGAAGCACCTGCTGGTAAGCACAGTAGTTTAGATTGTTCCGATTGTCATGGCTATCAATTCAAACCTGCTGGATGGGGTGGTATGGGTGGAACAACTTGGCAAAATGCCAGTTGGGTCCTTAATCACAGCTGGGCTCTCAGAATTCCTGACGCATGTGGTCGATGTCATGCATCATATGATGTCAATATGACTCTTGATGATGTAATTGCAGGAGTTGCAGATAGGATTGCCGCAATGGAAGCTATCCAAGATAATATCAATGCTTCACTAGATGAGTTTGATATTAACTTAACAGCAGTTCAAGCATTAGCCAGTCAAGCAGATGCGGTTGCAGGAGTCTCTGATGAATATATGGCCAATATCTACAGTTTAATCGAAGAAGCTGAAGATTTGGCTGATTTCGTGCGAGATGATCCTAGTGGAGGATTCCATAATCCCCAGCATGCTGCACAAAAACTTGCATTAGCCTTTGCTAAGTTAGAATCAGCAACAATATTAGCTAAGACAGTAATTCCCGTACCCCCTACTACCACCACTACAGCCCCCCCTACAACTCAACCAACAACTACTACCACGACAACAGCTGCAACTGGAATTGCCCTAATCTTCAGTATTATGGGTATCGTTGCTTTTCTATTGGTGAAAAAAAGACGTAGAGTCTAAATAGTGAATTTTTTCACCTTAGAAGGCAATTTAGCGTCATTAAATAAAGCGAAAGCAGCATTAATTTGCTGTTTTCGTCTTTTTTCTGTTAGTCGGGGAAAGAGTTGTGGATTGATGAATATTTAGCTCAATGAGCTTAAAATACATCAACAAACATTTGAAAATTAATTAAACATGCATTTATTTACGTGTGGACTCTAGTTCAAGAAACTTAAATGTAAAAATTGAGTATAGTGGTAAATATCGCGAGATGAATTAATTTATGACTATAAATCAGTATCTATATATTAGAATTAAGAAGTGGTTGTTTTATTCACTTCTTTCTTTAATAATACTTGGAATTATTTTTCCAAATATCGTATCTTCATTCGATCTGTACTCTTTTCAAAGTTATGATGGTTATGAATATCAGAATCTCGTTGGGGATAACAAACTAGAATTGTCAATTAATTCTAATCAAGAAATTAATCCCAAAATCCAAGCTGAAGATCCAGAGGCATATTTTCCTAATTTTTTATTATATTCCATTGAAACAGCTAATGCCTTAATTGATTACTTGTATGATGATGAATCAGGGGGATTCTATACTTCATCAGATGAATATTGGAATGAACAACTCATTAACAAAGAAAAACGCACGTATGATAATGCTCAAGCAATCTTAGCTCTATTAAAGTTATCTGATGCTGTAGTCAATGAAACAGAAAGATATTTCGCTCTTGATACCGCGGAGAAATCAGCTAAATACCTTATCACCCAATTATATAATTCGGAGACTGGTGGATTTTATATTAGTACTTCCTCTCTCTATAAAAAACCTGGTATTCAAGCAAAGGCCATTCAAGCTCTATTATCCCTTTATGAAATTACAGGAAACCTTACTTATAAAGAAATTGCCATCAATACTTTTGAATTCCTAGAAGATTTTGCATGGGATAATGATATTGGAGCATATTATTACTTATTATCCCCTTCAGGGACAGTTGCTTCATCAAATCCAGATTATCTAGATCCTTTTGAACCTTACTCCAAAAGGGTTGATCATAATATTTTAATGGCCAACGCTGTCCTTGATCTTTATGGTATTGAATTAAATGAGAAATATTTAACAAGAGCAATACAAATCTATAATTTTTTCAACTCAACATGTCGGAATAATGTTACTGGCCTTTTTTATACGGGATTAGATAGTAATAATGCTTTGGTGGATCCTAGTTATGCGGATGTTTTCATAAATTCTCTTGTTCTCGAATTCCTCTCATATTTATATGATGTTACGGGAAATGAAGTTTATAAAGAAGATTTCTTCAACTTGTTATTCATTGTAATGAAATATTATTGGGATGATCTTTTTGGGGGGTATTGGGCTACTTATTCCTACAATAGTCTTGTAGAAAAGGATGAGAAAAAATATACAGAAAGACAGTTTTATGTTATGCGTGCTCTTGATGAAGCCTATGCGATGACTGATAACAGCTTATATTATAATTTGATTTTAGATATTGTTGAAATTTTAAACAACAAGCTTTATGATCATAATAATGCTGGATATTTCCAATTAACTAATAATGATGGCACCCCAGGCAATCCCTTCTGGAATTATAAATATACAGTCACGCAATCGCTTGCTATTTATGAACTTTCTAATCTCTGGTTATATAGTAAGCCTGGAGTGCTTAATGCTCTTTGGGCTCCTTCTACTCCCCGCCCTCAGGACTCTGTTACTATATTAGTGGCAGCGTTTGATGCTGATGGCATTTCAAATGTTTTTATGAATTATTCGCTAAATAATGGTCCATATCAATTATTAGAAATGGTTCCTCAATCAAATGTTGGAAGTATGTATAATTGTACATTAGAATCTCAATATGAAGGCACTACTATTAATTTCAATATTATTGTGAATGATACTTTAGGTAATATAATTATTCGGGGATCATATTTTTTTCTATGGCAAGTAGATATTTGGGCCCCACAAATTCTAGAAATTGGTTTCGATCCTGATTTTCAAATACCTATTAGATCTCAGTTTTCGATCACCGTCAGTGCAGTAGACATTCCTTCACAGGGTACTGTCAAATATGTCCGTATGTATTATCATAAGCAAGGAGGAGATGAAAATTCATTATCCTTAAATCAAATTGATCTTCATCTGTGGAAAGCTAATTTTCCAAAAGGAATTTCTTTCCCAGGAACCTATGCTTATTATTTTGAAGCAATCGATAATCAGGGTAATTTTGAATTTAGTTCTGTTAATTATTTCGAGATTCTAGGCGGTTTTGAGACATTACCAATGCCACTCATTATTGGTAGTCTCTTTCTAGTTTTTATTTTAGTCCCTGCAGTTCTTTATACTTATGTAGAGTACAAGAAAAAGACTGCACGTAAAACCTTAAAAACAAGAAGAAAAAGCCGTTATTATACACGAGGTAAGAGGAGAGCAGTAAAATTGAATTATAGTTCACAATCTCATACAAATACGGAGACGAAGACATCTCAATCGAATAAAATAGTGTCAAAAGAAAAAGATCAGCAAGAAGAAAAGGAAATGATGAAAGAAACTCAAATCTCTTCAGAATTAAATAAATTTGAGGAAAAAGTAAAATCTAAAAATAAACGAGGTACAAAACGAACTAGACGATCATAGGAGATGATATAATGATTTTTATTGGTATTGGAACCCTTGGATTAGATTTAGGTGCAATTCTACTTTTTATTAGTCTAATTGCTTATATTATTGATGCTATACTTGTTATATCTGGAGAAAGAGTTGAAAAATGGGAAATTTATTCTGAAATAAGTCTGATTGCAGGTAGTACTGCTTATTTAATCTCTTTCTTATATTTTAGTTATTCCACCCTTATTGGAGACTATAGCTTTGTCTATGTTAACACTTTTGTCAACAATGACATGGACCTTTTTTTAAGACTCTCTGCTGTTTGGTCAGGGCAAGCAGGATCTTATTTTTTCTGGACAACAATTGCGATAATTACTTATCTCGTTTTCAGAACATTATTTAGAGCCTATGCCCATGAAACAATAATTTGGCGTTCTTTTGTGCTAACTGCCATACAAATTACTTTTTTTATTGCTCTTACTTTGATTAGTAATCCTTTTAAACTTGAATCAGGACCAATTGTTGATGGTATTGGTCTTAATCCTGCTTTAATGAACTTTTGGAATATTATCCATCCACCAATTATTCTAGCAGGCTATGTTTTGTGTTTAGTTCCGATGGTCATTGGAATTATTCGAATTTCAGCTCTTAAAGACGGGAAGATACCTGATTTCGAAGCTAAAGAAAAGCTAGATAGATTCTTTGAATTTATGATCTCTCTAGCATGGCTTGTTCTTAGCGCAGGAATTATTATTGGTGCATATTGGGCTTACGTAACCCTTGGTTGGGGAGGATTTTGGGCTTGGGATCCTGTTGAAACAGCTTCCTTAACTCCTTGGTTGTTCTTGACTTTGTACTTTCATGGACGGTCAATTTACCATCGCAAAAATGAATTTTTAGGGAATTATATTGTAAGTATGTCCTATGTAGGGGCCTTGTTTGCTACTTATATTACTCGAAGTGGAATAATTTCAAGTGTTCACGCTTTTTCTCCAGAGGGTGAACTGGAAAAATTCCTTACAATATTCATTCCCCAAAACAGTTTTATCATGGCTATTATATTAAGATTCATACCAGATGAAAGAATTTTACTGTTATTTATTCTCTTAACAGCTTCGTTTATCCTTCCACTTTACTGGGGTTTTAAATACAAAAAAATACGATTAAATAAGATGCCAATTAAATTATCTGATTTCACTGCAGAAAAATCTACTCGTACTGCATTAAAGGTATCTTATCTCTCATTCTTTATAGGTATATATGTTATGATTATTGGATTGATAACTCCTGTAATATTTGATATTTTAGGGTATCTGATCACCTTAAGTCCTGAAGGATTTGAGAATGCCATAACTATTGATGCTATATTTTATAATACAATTTTAACCTTATTTGGAGGAATAATGCTTTTAGCTCAATTTTTCTGCACTTTTTTTCCTCGAATGCAATTCAGACGGAAAATTCAATTACTTGTAACTGGATCAGTATTAGCGATGTTATTTAGTCTAAGTGGAATATTATATCGAAATGGAGTATTTTTTTCACTTTTGGGTCTAAATAATCCAATAATATCGTTTTTTAGTAATTTTTGGACATCTAGTGATAAAGCAAATCTTGTTCTTCCTTTAATTTTAATAGGAATCATTGGTTTGTTGATAGAATTTGGTAATGTTATTTTAAAAGAAGAAAAATATCTTCTTAGAAAGACTTCACAGACTATGTTACACCTTTCGATTTTAATTATTATTCTAGGTGCAATTACTAGTTCAAATATGACAAATAGCCAAAATATTCAAGTAGAACTTGGAGGAGAATATGTTGTTCCTGACACAACCTTGACTATTGAAATAATAGATCTAGATAAAAGGTTTCCTGAAAAAGGATCTAATATGATTGAATATGATACTGTCTTTGTACTTAAATCTAGTGGCCGTGTTGTTGGTTATGGATTAAGTCGGCTTTCGGTTGATAAATCTAATAGATTGGATCAGGAAGTAACAATCATTGGAGACCTCCTAAATAATATTTATATTGTTACTATTGCTACTTATGAAGAGATAATATCTGAAAGGTTTATTGCAGCTGACCTCCAGATTAAAATAATTCCCTATATTAACATTCTATGGATTGGTTGTTTATTGCTCATTTTTGCAATTATACCATTAACCATAAACAAATTTCTTTTGTTAAGAGCAATATTTAAACAAGATGAAATTGACACTGAAATACAAGAATCATCTCAATCAAGCATAATTATCGATAATAATGGGAAAATAAATGATTAAAACGAAAAATCTGATATTCTCAGGAGTTATAATATCAATTTGTGTAATTGCTTTGCTATTATTACTATTTAGCTCATCTATTCCAATATTTACTGTAAAAGAATTAAAATCTCACTCAAATCCTGAATCATATCTGAAGAGAAAAATTCAAGTGACGGGAGTTGTTGGAACATTAAATGGTACTGGATTCCTCTTAAGGGAAATTGAAGATATTAATAACACCTATTTTACAATCTATATAGAAGCGATTAGTGTTGAAAAACCAAACGGTTTTGAAGTGGGGAAACATATTCTTGTTGAAGGAAAATTAATATCCTTGCTTGATATTTGGGTGTTTAAAGCGAATATGATCAGTACCAAGTGTTCAACAAAATATACCGATGGGAATTAGATAAGGAGAAAGCTAAAAATTGCTTGAAAAGATAGATCAAAAGTATTTTAAACGAGCATTAATATTAATGGTCTTTTATATCGTGCTAAATTACTTCTGGATATTTATATCTGTAAAACACTTTGAAGGATTTAATATCTCAGGACGACCTATTTTCTATATGGTTCCTTTTGCTTTCTCAACATATCTTTGCTTTGGAATTGTGTTCTTAAGTAGTTGTATCTATTTATGGAAGAAAAACATAAAATTTGATCTTCTAATAGTATCAGGGGCTCAGGTAGGTGTAGTTACAGGGGCAATAACAATCATTGTAGGAATGATATGGTCATATGTTGAATGGGGTTACTTTTGGCAATGGGAACCAAGGCAAACAGCCACTTTAATAATGTGGGTGGCATATGTTGGATTATTAATCTTTAGAGAAATGCTTGATGAGAATTATCCTGAAAAACGAGGAGCTCTAACAGCAATATTTGGAGTTGCTAGTTTTCCCTCTGTTCCTTTATCTAATTTTGTTGTGGGAGCACTTCATCCTCCTCCACAACAAACAGTACTGGGAGAAGGAGTAGGGATGATACTGATGATGAGTTTCCTCTTAATTGGAATCTTTTGCTTAATACTTGTAAATTTAGCCTATAGATTGAATGAAGTGGACTTTAAACTGAAAAAAATTAGAAAAATAAAGATTGAGTCTTTATAGTGAGATTAAAGAAAGGAGTAGAAAATATGGCAAGTTTTATTGATGATTTATTAGGATCTGAGTTAAATCTAATGTTTTTTATATCAATGGTAGTTTGGTCTCTTCTCTTCCTATTTCTTTATTATTTGAATAATAAGCTGATAAACCTCAAGAGAGAGCTAAAAAGTTTGGAAGATGATTAAAATTTTTTTTAGCTCTAGATTAATCCTAGTATACAACACACATTGAAAAAGTGTGAGAGATAACCAGAAGGAGGCACTTAATAGCTGTGGATTCTTTTTCAAAACCTGCGGTAAAGCTTACAAACATTTCAAAAATATATGGATTTATTCAAGCATTAAAGAATATTAATTTAGTGATCTATCCAGGAGAAACTATTGGTTTGGTAGGAAATAATGGAGCTGGTAAGAGTACACTATTAAAAATAATTTCTTTACTTGTTAAACCTACCTCAGGATCGATCAATTTATTCGATCAAGAAGTAAATGATGATATTCATTTGTTTAAAAGAGAAATAGGAGTTCTCTTAAGTTTTCCCTTTTTTTATGAAGATATGACTGGCAGGGAGAATTTCCATTTTTTTCTACAAATGAAAAAAAGAGCTAATAATCCCCAAAAGATAATTCATGATATTATAGCTCAATATGACTTAAAATTATTTATCGATCGACCTTTTTATGAACTTTCAACAGGAATGATGAAAAAACTAGATATTTTGCGGACAGTAACCCCAAATTTTCCCAAGTTACTACTTTTAGACGAACCATTTAGCGGATTAGATATTGAGAATCGGAAATTTCTCTTTAATTTAATTACAAGGAGGGCTGTTGGAAGTACAGTTATTTTGTGTTCTCATGATCTGTCCTCTGTAAAAAGTGTTTGCAGTAAGGTTATATTCCTTGAAAAAGGTAAAATCAAAAAAATATTAGATCCACCAGAATATGATTACCTACTTGACCATTTAGCATAATAACAGGAGGAAAAGTATCGTTTATGATTAGAGATATTATAATTTTAGCTCGGAAAGACCTCTTGTTAGAATTTCGAAAAAAAGAAACAATTTATTCAATGGGTTTGTTTACCTTAGCTTCAATCCTGATTTTTTCTGGATTGCTTAATTTCATTAGTACGGCATTAGAAATAAAATATAGTATTTCTGTTGCGAGTATGTTGTTTATTATAACATTTTCAATAATGCTTGGTCTAACGTCAATATTTTCTCGTGAAATAAAGAAAAATTCGATCTATCAACTACTCTCATTATCAATAAAGCCTCAAGTAATATTTTTATCAAAACTCGTTTATTTAGGGATAATGATAGGTATTATAGAAATTCTTACCTTTATTCTAGCCATTATATTCTTAAGAATCAATTTTCAAGGAAATGTACTAATATTTTTAGTAGTTTTGACTATTGGTACCTTAGATCTAACTATTGCTGGTTGTATCGTTGCTTTTTTGACACTGTATGCCAAATCCAAAACATTAGCAATTCCTATCTTATTTTTTCCTTTAGTTCTACCCTCTATTTTAATAGAAACTCAGGTAACACTGAATATTTTATTTATGTATAATTTGGAATCCATAATAACTAATACATTAATCCTATTTTTTCATGCTATTCTTATTCTTGTCTTTTCCCTCTTAGTTACTGAAGAATTGATTAATGAGTAATAAAACCTGTTTATCTTTAATTAGGCTTATTATTAATATATAACAGGTTGATTAACCTCTTTGATGTAATTATAACGATGAACATCATAATAGAGGATTCTTCTTTTTATGTTTCAAATAAACAAAACAAATTATGAAAACTATTTTGGAATAAAAAGTTTAAGCGAATATTCTGTTTTCATTGGATTGATTATGACCTTATTTATCTTTATATATCAAATAACAGTCAATTACTTTTTTATTACCCGCTATTATTGATCATACTCTAATCCTGTTCACCCAAATGTTTTTAAACTGAATACTACGAAAACTATTAGGAAATTAGTCCTTCTTCTAGAATCGTTGTATAAGGTGACTGAAAATTGGAACAAAAAGTAATTCGGATGATACTTCTAATCACAATCTTGAGTTTTTCCGCTTTTATGAGCTTTAGTTTTATTTTGACAAGCACTAGACTAATGTCTTATACTACTAATCTATTAACTATACAGGACGAAGAAGCTCTCCAGATTTACGATAACTACAGAAAGTATGGAGATGAAATCGATGATAATTGCTGTGGTCATACTGATACTTCCCCTCCTACTGTTGTACTTCTTTTCCCTCCAGAAAATTCAATTAACCTAGCAGGGACTAATATAACTATAAAAATCGTTGATGATAATTTTATGGAAAAGATGAATCAAATCTTATATTCGTGGGACATGAATCCAAATATTAGTGTTACGGTTCAGGAATTAGATAGTGAGGGCATTTACAACTTTATTTTACCAACTGGTGATGGTTTCCACTTCCTTTATCTCTATGCAGAGGATTATTCTGGAAATTGGCTTTCAAAGACCTTTAGATTCAAAACAGGGATTCCTCCACCTAAAATTACACTTAATTATCCTACCAATAATTCTGTAGTTCTTGGTGGATCAACAATCGACCTTTCAATCACCGACTCCAATGCAAATATCACTCAAGTTCTTTATAACTGGGATAATGCATTAACCAATACTACTCTTGCAGCTCCTTATGATCTGGTTCTTCCAAATGATAATTTGACACATGACTTAAAGATCTACGCTGAAAATGACGCAGGAAGTTGGATCTCAGTTTTATTTCGATTTACTGCTACACAAGACACCAGTGCTGTCAGTATCGCCCCCACGGATACCACCACTACATCTAATCTTCCACCTCGGCGAACTTCTGGATTCTTATTCCTCAGTTTAATTGGAGCATTTATTGCAGTAATAGCCGCATATCGGAAACAAATCCAAAGTTCTAGGAAAAACAGAGGTAGAAGAACCTGAAAGGAGATTCGAAAAGTATTTCTTTTTTAAATGCTTGGTTTGAACGGTTTTATGCCTTTTTAAGAAAAACCTATCTATTTTAAATTGGGTTATCCTTCTCAAAGGAGAATAATCCTTTAACCAATAAAAAAGTAGCTTACTTTTTGGTTACTTGCTTCCCTAATAGATATTCTCTTTACGATTAACCAAATGTATTTAAAACAATAATTCTTAGAATCGTAGCAAACTGCTCAGAGAGAATTTCGGAAAATACTCCTAAATAAGTGAATACCTGAGCTTTTTAATTATGAATGAGGAAAAAGGTTGGTTTAATATGAGTCTCATAGGTGGATTTAAAAGAAGCAAAATCAGTATTAAAATTCTATATATTTTGATCGGTGCAGCTATTGCAATTGGGATTGTTAGCGGAATAGGAAGCACATGTACTACGTTTGACCCTATTTGGTGGAGAAATCCATCATTTTCGATTATTGGGGATTTACAAATTATTTTCATAGTAACCTACATTGCCACATGGCTTACTGCTATTCTATGGATAGTGTTATTTTGGGCTTTATCAATGGGTAAAAATTGGTTTTACAAGGTAGCACTCTTTAATAGTGGTATTGGAATCTTAGGTGGAGCTATACCTTCAGGAATTTTATTCTATGAATATTGGGCTAGTTATGGTAATTCTGGTATGCGATTTACTCCTTCATGGTTCCGAACCATAATGAATCTGATTTTACTTGTTGTTCTTTTACTTCCTATGATAAGAAGAGAAATTCATAATACAATCAAAGCTAATAGATCGATTACAGGAGGATCTTCTGGTTTTGAAACTGGATTGGCCCAATTAGCTTATGTATTGATAGGTTTTGGAATTGTTTTAATTCTACAGCCATTTTTCATGCCTGCAACACATATAATTGATGGAATAAATGTTGGATATGACTTTGAAGCACTTCAATTCTTTGGTGGACTATTTTCTATAATCTTGGGGCTAATAACCCGAATTTCAGGAATAGTTTATTCAAAAGTTCATACTAATAAAGTGGCATACTAACCAAGAGGTAAATAATATGAGTAATACAGAATTGAGTGCTGTAAAAAGTGGTAATGGGCGATGGAATTGGTTTAAGTATAAGCTATTTTATGGAGGGACATTCAAAGGAATGATCACCTTCACCATAGTGTGGGAATTGGTCATTGTTCTCTTTTTATCAACATTTTCAGAACCCATCAAATTAATCCTTGGATCACCTCTATTACCATTTGATTTTAGTATGTCAACTGATATGGATAAAGCAGCTCGTGTTGTTATGTTATATCACTCATTAGCTGTACCATTCGTTGCGATATGTACATATTTTGTTCTTGAGTATTGCGATGTTCGTGAAAAGTTTAAATCTCGTGTTAAATGGCCTATATTTTTTGGGAGTCTTTTAGCATCAACAACGGGTTTGCTATTTGCCTATATTTTCACAGATGGTTGGATCTTACATGGTTTATACCTATTTGGACTGTCTCTTTGCTTCTATGCAGGGGTCATGCTTCTTATAGGTATATTTCCATCTAAAAGTTTTCCGAAGAATTGGAGTAAACAGGAAAATAAGAAAAATATCATACTTGAACAATTAGCCTTAGTTACGGCAACCATTTGTATCCTACTAACGGTTATCCTTGGAGCAAGTATTGGATCCTTCTTTGGAAATGAAGACTTAACTGCTTTTTTAGCAGAATATTTCCTTAGAGATCCTGAAATTCTTCCTTATCCCTATGAAGTAGCAGAACTCTTTATCGATGGGGTTAAAGCCCACTTGCATGCGATGTTAGCATTAATTGATGTATTTATACTTCTTATAGTATTTAGATATACAATGGGAAATAATCCAAAAGGGAGATGGCATCTTTTATCTATGATAATGGCTATACCTGGCACTTTCATTTTATCATTAGGATCGTGGTTAGTAACATTCAAAACTGTTGTACCTATAGTGACCTTTGGGATATTACAAGAATGGCCTTTTGATATGCATTATTTAATCTATGTTGGATCCGCTATTGTCGTTACTGTTGGTTTATTATTGGCTTTTATGGGCTGGAACAAGACTAGCAAGGAGATTTTAGGTGATACTTATAAATCAGCGAGTTGGGGTGCACGTGCTAAAGCAGTATTTCAGGATCCTGTTAGATTCACACTTTATTTCTTATTAATATGGGTCAATTTTGTCATGACATTTGGAGGAATTTTCTTAGCATTAAGTCTCCATGATGATTCCGTCCTTGCAGAAAGACTACCATTTGTCTCGTTCCGATCGGGTCCTCTTGCAATTGAAACAACTGTTGCTCGTGGTCATTGGCATATTTTAGCAACTCTCTCAGCAGTTGTATTGTTCTTATTATTCGTTGATATCCTCCGTATCGAAGGTAAGTCACGTAAAGCAATGGGAGGGCTAATGCTTGCCGGTAGTATCCTAGGTTTTGGTCTTGGAATGATTTACTTGTACTTCCCCCACCTTGATCAGAATTGGGCAACAAATTTAACCTTATATGCTGATGTTCAAGAATTTTGGGAAGTTAATGCCTTTTGGTTACCTCTCCTCTTAGATCTGGGGATACTCTTGATCAGTTTAGCTCTTGTCATCTTCTGTTTCCACCAATTGATCGAGATCATAAATAGCCGGAAAGATGTCCACGAGTTTCCTGAATGAAAAGTAAATTCAATTATAGAAGGAAATGAAGCAAAAAGATGAAAAATAGAACTGGGGAAAAAATCAATCAAATTTCTCCTTCTCCTTTTTTACCTGTTCAAATGTACTTAAATTTGATCAAAGGCAAACAAACACTTTTACTGGTCTATACAGCTGCATTCGCTTATCTAATAACAGCTCTACAGTTCACATTCAATATATTTACCTTTTTTTGGCTTTTAGTTGCGTTAACACTCACAATAGCTGGAAGTACATTATTCAATATGTATATAGATCGCGATATTGATGCAATTATGGAACGGACGAAAAATCGTCCCCTTCCAAGTGGCAAAATTGCCCCAAGTACAGTGATGAAACATGGATTCTTTTTTACTGGAGCAGGACTTTTCTGTTCGTTTGTATATCTTAACCTTCTAACTACAATTACAATCTTTTTAGGCTTCTTTTTCGATGTTATAGTCTATTCTTCAATTTTAAAACGAAGAACAAAATATTCGATAATAGTTGGCGGAATAGCTGGAGGATTACCAGCTATAGCTGGCAGAACTGCACTCATAAATAGTGTTGATTTGATCAGTATTCTCCTAGGATTCTTTGTAATCGCATGGATTCCTTTACATATTCTTACACTAGCTCTCCTACCAGCAAATTTGAAAGGATATTCAGATGCCAAAGTACCAATGTGGCCTGTTGTAAGTGGAGAAAGACAAACGATATACATTGTTACTTTTTCAGCAATTTTATCAGCTATCTTAACCTTATTTACTGGTATTCTTTTAGAAATTGACCCTATCTGGTTAATACCATTATTATTTTTTAGTTCTTATATTATAGGTATTGCTTTAAGAAATCTTTTTACTCCTACTACCCCTAGAACATTTAAACTCTTTAAAGCAGCTTCTATTTACATGGCTCTTACGTTTATTCTTTTATTTATTGGTTTACTACTTACGAAAAACTCATTTGGTTCACTAGCAGAGATTCTATTAGCCATAAAAGCTTTACTTTTTTAATATAGGTTATACCACTAAAATATTGATTGTATTAAACAGAATGGCTAGTATACCTACTACAAGGATCAGATACAATTCTAGAAGTCTCTACCCCTCATTGAGGACTAAAAGTAAGTATATTCCAATCCCCTGGTGGTTTTGGAATATATTCATCTAATTTAGCTTTTTCAATTCGATCTCTCAAAGGAGCATTTCGTATATATAATTCCTTCCATTTTTCCAACTCATTTGAAAGATTTTTCTTTTCTTCTATGACTTCTAGGTGCAATTTTTTCAATCCCCTTTTCGAAGAGAAAACCATTGCTTGTTCTATTATACTAAATGCACTCTCAGCATCACCATCTATTAATGAAAGCTTAACTTTAAGCAATAATGAGCGAATCAGAAGTTGATGCCAATCTGGTAGATTAAGAGAAATGTGAGAATAAAAGGATGAATAATAAGAAATATAAGAATAATAATAAGACCTATATTCTTGTAAAAGAGATATAAAGTCAAAAATTTTGGCTAGTAATGCTTTGATCTGTATAAGAACTTCTCTTTCCCCATAGCATTTCAGTTCATCAATTAGTAATTCACAAAGATTAAAAATAGCTAGTATGAAGGATTTTTTGAATCTAATGTCTAAGTTTACAATTTCATCCTCATCAATTATATTTTGAAGAATTTCCTGAGCCTTTGCTTTATAGATTAGACGATTTTTCGTTTTTAATAACAGGGATTCAGCTACACGATATTGTTGGTTGATGAGGATATTTTCCTCTTTGCTATTGATCTGGTTTAAGCGTTGTAAATAGTGATTAGCTAAGTTAATATCATTCTTTTCGATCGTAACAGAAATTAATTCGAATAGAATGTTGCTTTTCATAATAATGTCTCCAAACTCTTCAAAATAATCCAAACATTCTTGGAAATATTTCAAGGCATGTTCTAAATCATTTTTCAGGCAACAAATATGACCGATATTATAAAGTGAGTTTGCAATATCTTGCTTGATACCAATTTCCTCACGTAGAACCAGCCCTCGCTGATAATATTTCAAAGCTTTATCAAAATCGTCTTTTAACTTATAAGTATCACCAATAAAATCAAGAGATCGGATAATGTCTTCCTTATCATCGATTTCTTCATATAATTCTAGACCCTGTCGAAAATATTCTAAAGCTTGATCCAAATCTTCTTTTAAACTATCTACAGAAGGATAATCCAATAATTGACCTTTCCATCGGTAAATCGACCCAATATTAATTAAAGAGTATGCAATTCCTTTTTTCTTTCCAATTTCTTTAAATAATATTAAGCTCTCATGGTGAAATAGTAGAGCCTGGTTTGTCTCACCTTTCCACCTATAAATATTACCAATGTGACTTAAAGTCCATGCAATACTTTGTTTATCACCAATTTCTTTATCGTGAATTAATTTTTGTTGACAGTATTTTAACCCCTGATCTAGGGGCAATCGGCTCAAGATTTTACTTTTAACAAGTTGACATGTAAATTGATCGGCATCTGTGAGACTTGTTGTTCTTTCAAGCTTTTCTATAGTTAGGAGCGCCTTGTTAAAATGTTCTTTAGCTATAAGCTCCTTTATATGTTTTAATTTTGTAAAGAATGCCATTCAATAGACCGCCATTTAGTAAATTTTTATTAACGATACAAAGAATAGGATTCTAGTTATTAGAATCCTTAATAAGAATATTCACTGATTATCGATCCCTAAGTTTTAACCTCCATTTTATAATGAAATTTGCATAATTTAAAGGCATGTCTCCCCTTTTTGCTTCCCAAAATCTATCACTAAATATATTTAAGATTATTCTTAAGGCTCCAACCTGATGAGATTTAAGAGGAACTAATCTTAATAACTTCTCTTCATCTGTCTCTAAAACTTTCTTCTCTGCTAACAATAATTTTCGAAAATCTTCTTCAAAAACTGGAAGAATTTCTTTAGCTCGTTCGATTAGGTTTAAAAGTTCCATTATATCGAAACCCAAATGAGTTATTTCGTAATATAATATCTTAGATTCATTCATTGAGGATACACGATAAGGAAAATAAGCATCAAGAATTTTTTGAAAATTTCTGAAGGTAAAATCAAGTTTTTCAAAATTTAGTGGCTTAAATGTTAAAGAATCCATGTATTGAGATTGGTCTTCTCTTAATTGATCAAATTGTTCATCAATCATCTCTAATAAAGCGCTAATAATTGAAAAACGACGTAATACATTATCAGAAACAGGATATTCCTTCTTAAAAGAAATTTCATGTTGAATTGCTGCCCAAGTATGCATAATTATAGTTCTTAATTGAATTTCTGCTCTAAAATTATGAAAATCAAGATATGTTTTCCTATTAATCCCTTCTTCTTTAACCCTAATAATATAATGCCAAGAGCGATAACCAAACTCAGCAATCTCAATGTTACTACCTTTAATATCAGATTCAAGAACTTTAAACTCATCTTTGATTATTTTAGAAATCCTAAATAAGTCTGAATAATAGAAACAGATGACTCTTAAGCCACAAATGTCGTTAATCTGATTAAATGGATCATTATAGCTAAATCTCTTGATTTTATGGCAAAAAGAATTAAATGATTTAATGCGAAGTTCTATTTTATGAACTGGTATTTTATGTTTATTTAAGAGATCTTCCAATTTAGTTTTAATTTTATTCCCAAGAAGTTTATAAGATTGAGATATTTGTTCAAATTCCTCTTTGATTAAGATTCGGTCAGATTTTCTTGATAACATAATAACCATAGATAATATGAGATATAGAATATAAAGTTTTAAGCTAAAATATCAGATAATTTAGGAAATTAATGAAGAGGTCATTTTTAATTTTTCAATAAAAAATCTTAATATTTTAACCTTTAGTCTATTTGAAATTCGTATTTTTACAAATGTAAAGATTTTGATAAATACAAGTTAGTATAGGACTACTTCTGTTTCTGCAAATTCAAAATAACGATAGATTACAAATCAAAACGTTATAGAATAATATATCAAAGAACTAAATGAAATAAAAAAAATTAGAAAATTAAGCAGAAATAAATAAATTTTAGTCAATTTTCAATATATATGGATTTTTAATTTAAACTATCATTTTAATGAAACATGGTGATGAAATGAGCTCCATCCCACTTTATTTTATTGAGGAACATCATGAGGCATTCTTAATTTGGCATGAAGCAATCAAAAAAAAGTGTCTTCCTCCTAAAAATAATACTCTTTTACATATAGATCATCATTCAGATATGATGAACCCCATATTGAGGACATCTATTCAAAAATTAGCACTGGATACACCAGAATTAAGACGATTTACATATGAAGAATTAAAGATTGGCGATTTTATTTATCCTGCTATTTATCAAGGAGTATTTAACACAATTATTTGGCTTCTACAACCTGATGAGGTTGCAAGCCCTACTCCTGCCAAAAAATATGTCTTGAGTACATATTTAAATGAAGGCAAAGTCTTCTTAATTAATCAAGTAGAGCCTTCTGCCTCTGGGAGTGTTTCCTTTATTCGACATGATATAACAATTGAAGATACCATTAATCCCCCTCATCAAGCTTTAGTTTTAGATATTGATCTAGATTACTTCTCGACTGTTGAATATCAGAATAGATTAATTCGATTGGAGATTACCCAAGAACAATATGAGAAGTTTAGGAATAATAAATACCACCCATTAAGATTCGAATACCATTGTTTTTCTGAACAAATAGGAGATCAATATTTCATGATTTTCAATCAAAGTGAGGATATAGTTATTCGAAACCGTGGACGAGTTTCCAATGATGAAATCCTAGAGAGAATTGATAAAATTTGCAAATGGTTATCAAAAAACCAGATTAATCCTGCTATTACTGTGATTTGTCGGGATAATTATTCAGGTTACCTTCCAGCTGATCAGGGAGAGTTTATTGAACAACATCTTCTAAATGCTTTAGAATCTTTATATGAATTTCAAGTAATTTCATTGGATTAGGAGTAGAGTAGATGAAAATAACAGAATTGATTATTTTGTTATTAATAATATCTTCTCTCCACATGTTGGACATAGTTTTGTCTCCAAATCAAGAAAAAAATCGGTTTTATATCCAGTTCTCTTAATTAAAAGTTTTTTACAGTGATTACAATAGGTATTTTCGAAAGGGTGACCAAAAACATTACCTAAATAAACATAAGCTAGTCCTTTTTCAAGGACAATCTGATGAGCATTTTCTAATGTAGAAACGGGAGTAGGAGGATGATTAAGGAAGTGATAGTATGGAAAGAATTGAGTGAAATGCAAAGGTATCTTTGGATTAATTCCCAAAATTCTCTCTGCAACCTCTTCATAGAATGCAACAGTATCATTTACTGAAGGAATAATAAGACAGATGATTTCTAAATGGATTCCTTTTCGAAATGCCTCTTCTATCGTTCCCCATACTAATTCCCCATTTGCTTGACAATATTTCTCTACAGAAGAGTTATTTCCTTTTACTGTGATACTCATGCCTGTTAATCCCACATCAATTAACTGGGCCAATGTTTCGGATGTCATATAACCATTAGTCACGAACATTTTATAATAAGATTCGTTTAATAGTTTAAAGACATCTATTGCATACTCTAGGGATAAAGTTGGCTCATTAAAAGATATTGAAACCCCACTTATTCGATTATCTTTCTTTATCCTATTTATAATCTCCTCAGGAGGTAAAAAATTAGGTTTTAAGACTTCTGAGGGACTAATTTTTGATATTTCCCAGTTTTGACACCAAGGACAACTAAAATTACAAGAAAAAGATCCTATTGTTGCTGCCAAAGACCCTGGATAATAATGAAATAATGGCTTCTTTTCAATAGGATTGATGGAAAAAGAAGACACCATTCCATAATTGATTGTATATAATACTCCTTGTTCATTTTTTTTGGTTCTACAATATCCCATTTTCCCCTCTGCGATAATGCACAAGCGTTGACAAGTCTTACATTGAACTTTTAATTGACTTAATTGTTCATACAAAAATACTTCTTTCTTGAATGGATCCTGATTATTATTTAATTGCATGATTATAATCCTAAATCCTTACTTATTCATTCTCAATAGGCAAGCAATTCTAATCTACCAGACTCTAAATCTGATTTACCCTTCTTCTAATATAAAGTTTAATTTCGCCCTACCCAATTTTTCATAAAATTTCTTCCAATTATCCTACGGAACACATAGTCCAATCCTTTCTTACCTAAGAAAATCTCTCCCAAACGGATTACTTGCTTCATTCCTCTTGGAATACTAATGACGGTCTTATTTTTTTTGACTGCTTTTATCGTTGGTCGAACAACACTTAAAGGACTAATCATTGGTTGTTTAATCCCCTCAAACATACCAGTAGAAACAAAAGTAGGGCAGACTACTGTAACTCCAATATTAAAGTCTTTTAGTTCTTGACGTAAAGCATCTGACAGTCCTAATACCCCAAATTTACTAGCTGAATATGCAGCTAAGCTGGGAGTCGCAAAGTATCCAGCAAGGGATGCTATGTTTACTATATGGCCTTCTTTCGCAGCTATCATATCTGGAATGACAGCTTTAATTGTCCAAAATTGTGAAATAAGATTTACTTCAATTTGTCTTAAAATACTCTCATCAGAAACATTAAGTACGTCACCAGCATCCACAATACCTGCATTGTTAATGAGTAAAAGAATTGGACCAAAATCCCGTTTAATAGACGCGAAAACTTCTTCAACTCTTGTTCTATCAGTGATATCACAGGTATAAGCTTTAAAATTAGTTTTATCGCTTTTAAAAGAGAGGTCATCAATAGTATTTTGTAGTGCTTCTATATTGATGTCAATTAGTGCAACTTTGCATCCTTCCTCCAGTAACATTTCAGAAAAAAGTTTTCCCATCCCCATTGCTGCACCTGTGACCACTGCTACTTTGTTTAGTAGGTTTTTCATAAAAATGACTCCAATGAATATTTAGTGAGATCTACTATAAGATAGAAATCCTTACTATTTTTTTATAATTCTGATTAATGTTAGAAATATAAGCATAGCGTTAATTTAGTTCTACCACAACGGAGGTATGAAGACGAGAAGAGGGTGAATAAAAAAAAGCTTCGACCATACACCATGTTTTAATTAATATTTTCTAGTAAGATTGGATCATTATGTATTGCCCTTTTCTTTATTATAAAAGCAAACATTGATAATATAAAATGAAAGACTATGAATCGTAAAATTCTGATTCCACTTTTAGGAATCACCTTTTTATTACTATCAATGATAAGAGTACTAATTTTAAACATATTAAGCACAATAAAATATACTACTTCAGGTAACAACGATCAGATCATACTTTGAATAGTGAAAGCACGAAGAGTCTTTTAACTAACAGTGTAATTTTATTAAGGTGAAATATCCCACATTTTCTATGTCTCAGATTAATAGATTTTTTTGCTTCAACTACATTAAAAACGTAATTTTCATACTAATCCTTTTGAGTAATGGGATTGGAAGTTCAATTGCATTATTAGAAGATGTTCCTACTAATCAAATGAAGACAGAAGCTATCACCGTCTATTATGATCCTGAGAACAAATTAGCGTCTCAGACAGTTTATGAATTTGTCACTTTAGTGACTAATTATTATAAAAGGATAGAAATGAAACCTATTTCTACCTCATCTGAATTCTTAAAGGAGCTTAAGCTGCAAAACTGGATCAACTTCTATTTTTTTCATGGATTAGAACAAGGAATAACTATCCATGAGTCATTTGTTTCTTGGAAAGAAGCAGCGAGAGGTTTACACGAATCTCTCACAGATAATCATATTTTTTTAACCTGTTATTCGAGCAATCTAGCTGAATGTCTACCTGAAATGAAAAACATCTTCACAGTAATAGGAGAAAAGGATGCACAAGTATTATTCATTGATGCATTATTTGAATTATCCTCACTGATGTTAGATAATCAAGAAAGAGCCATAAGAGAAGCAGGGGA
>WOR8_10001505_pt1 | contig 23579 bp, 12 predicted proteins | sample DeeMarSeWOR38_10_FD_19890 | JGI IMG/M metagenome (IMG submission 19890) | reverse complement strand
AGGTGAGGGACAGTCGATCATCGATGGCGGGGGAAACGCCGGCGATGTGGTCTATGCATCGGGCAATGATATCACCGAGGCCACGAAATTCATGGGATTCACGGTGACCGGTGCTCATTCCGGAGGTTCCATGCCCGGCGGCGCGGGCATCTTCTGTAACAGTGGCGCTTCACCCGAGCTCAGCAACAACCGAGTGGAGGGAAATGATTTTGGAATTGTAACCTGGAATCAGGCAAATGCGCACATATACAACAATGTCGTGGTCGACAATACATACACCGGCATCAGTCTGAGTACCGACGCCTCGGTCGTCAACAACACAACAGCTGGCAACAATATCGGCATATATGACAGTGGCGGCTATCAACCCATAGTCATGAACAACATCGTTACAGGAAATACTACATATGGTATCGGTTGCGTGAATGCCAGCGTGCCGACGGATCTAACCTACAACGATGTGTGGAACAACGGGCAGAACTATTACAATTGCTCTCCCGGCCAAGGATGTATTTCCGCAAATCCTTCTTATGTCAATGAGCCAAATGGCGATTATCACCTGCAAATTGGATCCCCCTGCATCGATGCGGGTAATCCATCATATCAGTACAATGATCCGGATGACACAAGGAATGATATGGGCGCTTATGGGGGTCCAGGAGCAACGGCTGATTTTCCGTTGGTTGTACTCACACTGCCCGGACAAAACGAGTTGAACGTTGTCGACACTGCGAGCGTTTCAGCCATGTTCAATATTGAGATCGACACTACCACGCTCAATGCAAATTCCGTCGTACTTTCCGGGCACCTGACCGGCCTGCATTCAGCAACTATCTCTTACGACAGTACGGCGCGGATGCTGAACGTGGACCCTTCAGAGAATTTCCGTAGCGGAGAGATCATTAGCGTGTCCCTCAGCAAGGGTATTCGCTCAATTGCGGGTGATTCACTGCGAGGGTTCATCTGGCAGTTCACGTGTCGGGTTGATAGTGGCTCAGGCATGTTTTCCTTGACTTCCAGCTATCCGGTTGGTCCTGATCCTTATTCGGTCCTGACCGGCGACTTTAATGCTGACGGTAATTTTGATCTGGTAACGGCTAACTACGGCGCAGATAATGTCATAGTATTGCTGGGTAATGGTGACGGTACCTTCGGTTCGCAGGGCATTTACAGTGTCGGCTATCACCCCGTTGGATTGAGCTCATGTGATGCAAACCGCGACGGACATCCTGACGTAGTTAGTGTAAACGAGGGTACGAACAATGTTTCGGTACTCCTCGGGAACGGTGATGGTACTTTCCAGACGGCGCTACATTATCCCGCCGGCAGCCAACCATCTTCGATATGTAGCGGTGACTTTAATGTTGACGGCCATGTCGATCTGGCAACTGCAAATGCAGCATCCAATGACGTCTCGGTGCTGATCAATATTGGTGATGGCAGTTTTGCAAGCCCGACTAATTTCCAGGTGGGCACTAATCCACACTCACTCACGAGCGGTGATTTCGATAATGACGGTTTCTTGGATATATCCGTAGCTAATGCTGGTACGAACAACATCTCGCTTCTACTTGGTGAAGGAGATGGGAATTTCGGTACAGCAAACAACTACGCTGTGGGTTCGACGCCATTTTCTTTATACGCTGCTGATGTCAGCGAAGACGGTAATCTGGATCTTGCCACCGCCAATCAAGGCACTGATAACATCTCAGTACGTTTGGGCAACGGAGACGGAACCTTTGGCTCACTGACCAATTACAGTGCAGGATTGGACCCCCGCGCGATTATCGCATGCGATGTCGATGGTGACGGCCATCTTGATCTGTCAGCGGCAAATACTGCCTCTAACGATATTGCCGTGCTCCTGGGCAATGGCAACGGCACATTTGCCAACGCAAATTTCTATGCAACAAATAACAACCCATACTCGCTTGTAGCATCTGATTTTGACAATGATCAAGATTTGGATCTGGCCACGTGCGATTCTGGCAGTAACACGCTATCCATACTGCTGAATGAGAGCGCCCTTCTCATCGCTTCGACCGTCCCCGGACAAAACCAGTTGGACGTACCGAAATCCACCGATGTAACGGCTACGTTCACCACGGGAGTTGACTCAACAACGATCAATGATGAAACCTTCCTTGTGTATGGTGCGCAATCCGGGGCTCATCAATGTGCAGTAAATTACGACAGTGCGGCAGCTACCGCAACACTCGATCCCTTTACCGACTTCACTGATGGTGAAGTGATTACCGCCTGTTTGACCAAAGATATTCAAGGTCTAATAGGGGTGTACTTGAACGGTTTTCTCTGGCATTTCGTTGCCGAAGTCACCACACCGTCGGATGGTTCATTCAGCAATCCTGCGAATTTCCCGGTAGGGAATGAACCGCGCGGCATGTATGCCGGTGATTTTGACGGTGATGGTGACCTGGACATTGCATCCACGTCGAACCCGAACAGCATTGCCGTGCTACTTAACAATGGTGATGGTACCTTTGCTGCCCCTGTGTCCACCACGGTCCAGAGTGATCCAATAGCGCTATTTGGTGCTGATCTCGATCAGGACGGGGACATTGATCTGGTCTCGGGCCACAATGAGCCGGGAACATCACATCTGGTTGTTCTCAAGAATGATGGCTACGGTGGCTTTACTGTTTTTGCCACCTACGCACCAGCCATTCTCGGTCAAGGTGATGCCGGGGGTGATCTTGACGCGGATGGCGATGTTGATGTGGTGATGACCGATGGTTGGGGTTCGGGTGACAACGTCAAGATCATGTTCAATAGCGGAAATGGAAGCCTTGTGGGTCCATTCGTCTATTCTGCTGGAACCTGGGCGCGTGAAGCCGTGGCGAATGACGTCGATAATGATGGGGATCTCGACCTCTCGGTCGCGAATGCTGGTGATAATAGTGTCTCCGTGTTGTATAATGATGGTAACGGCAATTTCGCCGGTCTAGCAAACTTCACCGTGGGCAGTGATCCAACATCCGTTTTTGCCAACGATCTAAATAGTGATGGTTACATTGATATTGCAACCGCAAATTACGGCGCCAGTAACGTCACCGTGATACTCAACAATAGTAACGGAACTTTTGGCAGTCCGGTCGCATATCAGACCGGAAGCCAAACAAGGCGTATCCATGGCGGTGATTTTGACGGTGATGGTGATATAGACCTGGCGGCAAGTATTAACGGTGCGGATACGGTAACTGTACTACTAAACGATGGCAATGGAACTTTTGCAAACCTTTCGACATACCAGGTGGGGAACGGCCCATGGGGTATTCAATCTGCGGACTACGATGTCGATGGGGACATGGATATCGCATGCGGCAATTATTCATCAAACACGGTGACCGTAATATATAACACGGGAACCGGAATTGCAGAAAAACCCAACACAGGTATGGTTTCATTCTTCAGGATATTTCCAAATCCTTTCTGCGACGTGCTGTCTATCGAATTCCTCATTGACAAGCAGACCGGGCTCGACGAACGGGCTCACCTGAAGATCTTTGATGTCGCAGGCCGCCTGGTCCATGAATTTTCCATCTCCAGTAATGGTCCTTTCCTTTCCGGTAAGATTCGGTGGAATGGCACAGATAATTTGAATAGAAAGATACCGAACGGTGTATATTTCTGCCAGCTGAGCATTGGCGATACATCATTCACTGAGCAGGTCATAATGGTCAGGTAGATAAACGCACGAATAATAGCACGATCGATTGTTCACGCATTGCAGCTGAGTGGCCGTTCACATGCGATATGATCTTGGAAGTGTGGAGGTTCGCGAAAAACGGCACCATTCATTATTTTATTTCCAGCCCGACACAGAATTGTCTCGATACCAATGATTGACTTGATTTTCTTTTAAACTATAATTGAACCAGTGAAAGAGCTTTGCATGAAAAGGTTTGCGCGATACGTAATGTCGCCCTGATTCATTTGTCATAAATAGAAGCCGTTCATTCAGTGTCATTGGGAGGTATAGGTGAAGAAAACCATCTTTATTGCATTGTTTTTCTGCATTGGTGCCGGTCTCCTTGTCTGCGGCAGAAAAGAGGAGAACATTGACATCGTTACCAGGCGGATGCTTCGAATTCAAGATACCATTCCATTAGCAGTAACACATATATCACCGGTGGGCACGACCGAGGGGCCTGGGGAGACCTTCAAGATACTCGTCGGTTTTAATCAGCCAATGGTGCCGCTCGAGCAAATACAACGCAGCACAAACAGAGGACCCTTCGTCTTCGAACCGCCATTGAAAGGCGCATATCAATGGCTGGGTACGCGCACTCTCGCTTTCATCCCCGACGATACGCTCAGGCCGGCAACACAATACACGGTAGGGTTGAAAAGGGAAAGGATAGAGTCAGTAACCGGCATGATTCTTGACCGGGATACGACCTGGACATTTGAGAGTGTGCGCCCTAAACTTGTATCATCATTGCCTTATCATGGTGCTCAGTTCATCGACCTGGATTCGAAGATCTATCTGAATTTCAACATTGAAATGTCGCCCGGCAGGGTCGGTGACAAGATCAAGCTTTACTACACGAAAGGAATGCCCTCCAATATCTGGTGCGGCAGTATCCGGACAGAACCGCGTTTCCGTGGCGAGATCAAGTTTGATATCCGATACCTGAATGATGATGAAAAAGAAGAATACCCGCTCAAAGAATGGGAGAACAGAAAAACATTGGTGCTCACGCCAAAAGAGAAACTGCCCGCTGAATCACAGATCGAGATCGTCATGTATCCCGGGCTACTCGCACACCAGGGGAACCTGGGCATCGACGAAGAGCGAATCCTCCAGTTCAACACCTACAACAGATTTTCATTGGCTTCGTACAGCCGTACTGCACCCGGTGAAGGCGGACTGCAGCTATGTTTTAGTAACCGGGTCACTATTCGTGAACTCATGAGTAATATGCGTATCGATCCCGCGGTCGAGATTCCCGTGGAGTATCGCGAAGATGAATGGAGTACGCACGAACCATTTCTCTATTTGCCTTTTGAACCAGGGCAGGAATACCATATACGGATCGAAAAAGGGCTCAAGGATATCTACGGTAACCGTATCGATAAGGAATACAGTTTTTCCTTTGAAAAGGGAGATTATACACCGCACGTTGAGATGCCGACCGGCATTAATATCGTGGAGTCACATGGTGATCTAAGATTTCCATTGAATGTTGTGAATGTGGACAGCGTGGATCTACAGATCGCCAGACTGCGCATTGAAGAAGTGGTCGACCTGCTGAATGATCCGGACCTGTTCTATTCAAATAAGAAAGTTCAGGCTCAAAGTCCGACATTCTTCACTGTGTACCGCACATTTCGTACGAGTGCATTAAGAAACCACCCCAATAAGCAGATCCGTGTGCCCATTCAACTCCAGGAGGCCCTTGGTCCAACACGTGCCGGATTGCTTTTCGTGCAGATGGATCATCTGGGTCAAACACGTTATAACGCCGATTATCGCTATCCGAAAGCGTTTCTGGAAGTAAGTGACATAGGCGTGAGCTGGAAATACTCTCCGGAGAACAATCTCATTTGGGCGACATCACTCAACGACACGAAGCCAATAAAAGGCGCTCGTGTTCAGATACGCACCAAGAGCAATCAAGTGCTATGGGAGGGTAGCACGGATAAGGATGGATTCTGCGAATCTCCAGGCTGGGCTGAACTAGGTTTGGTGCGGGATGAAACCGTTTCTGGTTTCGAGGGGGAATATGACGTGTACGAGTATTCATACTACGAGGAGCCTGATCTGTGGTTGACCGTATCGAATGCAGGTGACGGAGCAGTATACTCGAATAAATGGAGCTTCGGCATTGATCCCTGGCGCTTTAACATATCCTACAACTGGTACGTGCAGCCCGAGGAATATGAAGCATACATCTTCACTGAAAAAGGACTATACCGTGCGGGCGAAGAGGTCAACGCAAAAGTCATCATAAGAAAGAAAAGACGGGGCCAGTGGATACTGGCGGACGTTGCCCGCGTGCAATTTTCGGTGCGTGATTCCCGCGGTGAAGAGGTCCTCAAGGATACAGTACGGCTAAGCCAGTACGGGTCTTGTCACAAGAATATCAAACTCCGACCCGATTCACCAACCGGCATGTATTCGATCAGCGTTGCGCTGCTGGGCAAAGCCGCAGTCTTCCATGAAACTTTCCGGGTCGAGGCCTACCGGCCTGCCGAATTTGAGGTGAAGATATCAGCGGCTAGGGACACTTTTATCGCGGACGAAGGTTTCCAGGGGTTGGTCCAAGGCCGATATCTGTTTGGCATGCCCATGAAAGACGCGCATGTTTCATGGAACATGAGGCGCAGTTATTACTATCTTGATTTTCCCGAGCATCCCGGATACCGGTTTGGAGAATACACTGAGGGGCGCGAGCGTGAGATACTCGGTTCAGGAAGCGGAAAGCTGAATGATATGGGAGAGTATCAGGTAAAATCCAGACTCTCGGCAGAGGATATCTACGCGCCATCAATGATATACTTGGAGGGGATCGTCACCGCGCCTAATATGACAACGATTGCCGGTGAGCAGAACTGGCTGGCGTTGAATGCAAAATTTCTTATCGGGTTGAAGACCGCCAAATATCTATATGTTCAGGGTGATACGGTGAAACTCAATGTGATCACGGTTGACCCATCAGGAAAGAAGCTCAGCGGAAAGAAGGTAAAGGTTGAGGTTTTCAAGTCCGAGTGGAAATCAATCAAGAAAGCACGCCTCGGCGGCAGATATGAATGGGTTTCAGAATTGACCGAAACCAAGGTTGAAGAAAAAAAGACCGACGTCCGACCTGATTCAGCAGTTGTACCTCTGGTCCTTGAATCTCCTGGTTATTATTATGCACGCGCCACGGGTACTGACAGCAAAAGAAGGCAGACGGTTACAAAACTCGATTTCTATGTCGCAGGAAAAGGAGCTGCTGGCTGGGAGATGCGCGACGATGACATAATCGAGCTCGTCGCCGACAAAGATAGCTACCGGATAGGTGACACTGCGTACGTTCTCGTCAAATCTCCCTATGATTCTGCGCACTGTCTCGTCACTGTTGAACGGGAACTGGTCATTGATAAGTTCCGCAGATACCTGCAGGGTAATGCGGATTACATAAAGATCCCCATCAAGAAGGATTATCTGCCCAATGTTTACGTATGCGTCACTCTGCTGCGGGGCAGGGTCAAGGATAACGGTTGGAATGAAGAGACTGACCAGGATTTGGGCAAGCCACAATTCAAGATCGGTTATATTAATCTGACCGTCAGTGCCGAAGAAAAACAACTGCGGATACTGGCCGAACCGGATAAAAATGAATTTCGGCCGCGGGACACGGTTAGCGTGGAGGTAACAGTCCGGGATCATAAGAATCGACCAGCAGCAAATGCCGAGGTTGCTCTATTCGTCGTGGACTTGGGCGTACTCAATCTCATCGCTTACCGGACGCCCGATCCCTTCCGTCGTTTCTACGGCAGCCGGCCGCTTTCTGTCCGGACCGTTGAATCCCGGGTGAACATTCTAGGCGAACGCAGCTATGGTGAAAAAGGTGAGGAGCGGGGCGGGGGAGGAGCGTATGAGGAGGGCATCTCCTATCGCGAAAGATTCATTTCCACGGCATTCTATACTGCCGACCTTCGCACTGATAAGCGAGGGAAAGTAAAAGTAAGTTTTGAGCTGCCCGACAACCTGACCAAATTCCGCATCATGGCGGTCGCTCAGACAAAAGAATCGCAATTCGGTTCAACCGACTCAACATTGACCGTCACGCTGCCATTCATGATAACACCCTCAATTCCAAGGTTTGCCCGGGTCGGTGACGAATTCAGAGCGGGTGTCATGTTGCACAACCGGACTGATAAGAGCGAAAAAGCGCGCGTCATGTGTCGAGCAGAAGGCATAGAATCACTCGAGGCTAGTGAAAGGGAAATTTCCCTCGCGGCCAATAGCAGCAAAGAGGTCCTCTTCAAATTCCGTGCTCACAACGCGGGTGAGGCGAAATTTGAATTCAATTCGCGTATGGGCAAAGAAACAGACGCACTCAGGTTGAAGATCCCCGTATCCGCACCACCGCTTTCCGAGGCAGTAGCGACCTTTGCCTCAACACCGGATTCCGCGGTCGAAGCTATTGTGGTACCGTCTCAGGTCTATGAGGGAATTGGTGGCCTTGAGATCACGCTGTCGCCCACCATACTCGCCGGTATTGATCAGGAATTAAAATTCCTTGTTGATTACCCTTATTACTGCCTTGAACAGCTTATGTCAAAAGTCCTCCCCTTGATCGTCGGTGAAAAGATCATAAATGAATTCGGTCTTTCAAGAATAAGAGGTAATGCTCTGCGCGATACGGTTCAATCTATACTCGACATGGTTTCTGCATATCAAAGATCTAATGGAGGATTCGTCTATTTCAAGGAATCCGAATATGCGTGTCCCTATCTCTCAGCTTACACCCTTTACGTACTACACCGTGCACAAGGTGCCGGATACAGGGTCAACCGTGAAACGGTCAACCTGGGCGTCAAATTCTTGCGCGATGTTCTGCGCTGGCAGGAAATTGAATGGACCTATCCGTATGATGAATATGCGAAAATGACGACAAGAGCTTTCTGCACCTATTCGCTGGTCATATGGGGTGAAAAATTACATGCGGATGCAACACGGTTGTTCGAGAATCGCGATCGGATGTCAATATTCGGGAAGGTGCTGCTCTTGAGGACAGGACGCATACTCGGCATGGGACAAGCTTTTGAAGATGAACTGAGCCGGGATCTCATCAACAAGATCAAAGTCTCGCCGACAAGTGCTCATTTCGAAGAGGACATGCACCAATGGACATTCCCCTCGCCGGCAAAGGTTACGGCTTCGGTTGTCAAGACGATAATGGAATTGGATCTGGAATTTCCCTACACTGACGCCGTAATGCGCTGGCTTGTCCAAGAGAGAACAAAGAAAACAAGGCCTACTACTCACGAAAATGCCTTTGTCCTTGATGCATTTGTGGCCTACCTTGAGCAGTATGAGAGCGAAGCCGCGGATTTTAAAGCTCAGGTCAGGTTGGGCAGTGAAAACATCATAACACAGACATTCAAGGGGCGCACAAATGAGCGGCCAAAAAGCACGATCATCACATTTGACCGGATACCCAAGGATACGTTACTGCCGGTCTTATTATCAAAACAGGGTTCGGGTCGGCTCTACTACACTCTGCGCATGAAATATGCGTTGCAACAGAAACCCTACCCCTTTGATGGCGGTTTTTATGTCTGGAAGGAAATCATATCTCTCGATGGAAGGCCGGTGCGGAAATACCGCAGGGGAGAGGTGTACAAGGTCGTTCTCCATGTCGTAACACCAGAAACACGGCTCTTCGCGGTCGTCGATGACCCGCTGCCAGCTGGATTTGTGCCGGTGCAGACATTCTTCGCCACTGAATCACGGCAGATCAGAGATCGCTACCAGGCAGCGCAGTACGAAGAATCAGGCCACTGGTGGGGTGGTTTTGACCATCAAGAATACTATGACGACCGGGTGCTGTTCTTCGCGCAGCAATTATACCCTGGCGAGCATACCGAAACCTATTTTGTGCGTGCGGCAACGGATGGGCGGTTCTTCGCGCCCCAGGCCAAAGCAGAAGAAATGTACATGCCCGAGGTGTTTGGAACTTCAGTACAGGATCACATAATCATCGAATGAAGACGATCAAATACGCAGCATCAGGTATCTTGCTGGCCCTGGTGGTTTCATACGTTCTGCCAGTATCACAAGAGCGGCTGTATCCGACCGGCTTTAATTCGATTGAGATCTGTGACCGAAATGGCGTCTTACTCAGAGAGGTGCTCTCCTTTGACTACAAAACGAGCATGTGGGTACCGCTTGAAGATATCACGCCGTGGATGATGATCGCGACCATTATGCGCGAGGATAAACGGTTTCTCTTTCACCAGGGCGTTGATGTGCTTGCATTGGCGCGCGCAATGTGGCAAAATGCAAGACATGGACGTATCCTCTCCGGTGGTTCGACGATCACCATGCAGGTGGCTAAGATGGCCCTTAACCTGCGGGGCAGGAGCGTTCTGAAGAAGATCCTTGAGATCGCTTACGCATTCAAACTTGAACTCCATCTGACAAAGGCACAGATCCTGGAGATATATCTTAACCGCGTACCGTATGGTAATCAGACATACGGGATCGGAGCAGCCGCCCGCTTCTATTTCGGCAAGAGTGGAAGCCAGCTGTCGCTGAGCGAGTCGTGTGCACTCGCCGTTCTGCCCAAAGCGCCGTCAAAGTTGAACCCATATGTGGCTTGCGACCTTCTTCTCACCCAACGAGACCGATATTTACGGCAATTGCGGGAAAGAAAGCTGATCGATGACCTCAGATACAAGATCGCGCTCAGGGAACCTATGAATCTGATCGACCGCGAGATCAATTTCGAAGCACCGCATTTCGTCGATTATATACTGGCTCGTCTTGATCAGGGAATGAATGGCGCGAGTCGAATCACTACCACGCTCGACGGATCATTGCAGAATGATGTTCAGAAATTTCTCGTTTCCACTCTTCGGTCGTTGCGAGAGTACAATGTGAATCAGGGTGCGGTACTGGTAATGAGTATCGAGCGCGGTGAGATCCTGGCTATGGTCGGTTCCCGGGATTACTTCGATGCAAAAGAAGGACAGGTGAATGGCTGTTTGTCGCCAAGACAGCCGGGGTCAAGCATCAAACCATTCTTGTATGCCCTTGCACTGCAGTCGGGAATGCGACTCTCTGATATTCTGCCTGATACGATGATCGAATTCCGCCTTGCAGACGGTACTTCTTTTGCACCGCGGAATTACAGTAATCGCTATCACGGACCGACGCGGCTGCGCGAGGCACTCGCATCATCGCTCAATGTACCCGCCGTATATCTTGTCGAACGTCTGGGTATACAACGATTCTACGAGCTGCTCCAACAATTGCGGTTCAGCTCTCTGGATAAGGGTTCGTATCACTATGGACTGTCCCTCGGACTTGGCGCGGCCGAGGTGTCCTTACTTGACTTGGTGAATGCGTACCGTACTTTTGCCTTGAAAGGACTTGTCGGTGATTTCAGCGCTATACAGGTAGTGCAGGGCGGGCGCAACGCCACTGCGCAGACCAAGAAAGAAACGGTGAAGCGCGTATTCTCCGAGGAGGTGGCTTATTTGATCACCGACATACTGTCGGATAACGCAGGTCGGTTCAAGGCTTTTGATTCTGAAAATGCCCTGCACCTGCCTTTCTCTTGTGCGGTAAAGACCGGAACTTCAAAGGACTACCGTGACAATTGGTGCATTGGTTATACTGCTGATTATGTAGTTGGAGTATGGGTCGGTAACTTCAATGGAGCTCCAATGCAGGGCGTGTCAGGAATTTCTGGAGCCGCTCCTCTAATGCGCAATGTGATACTGGAGCTCTACAGGAACTTCACACCCAGAAATTTCGAACGGCCACCAAGTGTCGTTCAACGGCAGATTTGCGCAAATACAGGGAAAATACCGTCTTCTCAATGCCCCAAACTCGTTGAGGAGACCTTCATCTACGGCACAGAACCTTACGATACTTGCGATATACACTCTTCGGCATCTGGCAGGCTTCTTCATGCGCTCGGGCCCAGCCAGGCAAACAGCAGGCAGGAACAAGTCAGGATATTAAACCCTTTGAGCGGTGATATCTACAAGATCGACCCTCAGGTATCCAGACGATCCCAGTATGTCAAATTTGTCTTTGCTGCAGATGAACCGCGGGATGCGATCAAGATATCGCTCAATGGAGAACAGCTCGCAATTCTGAGCAGCCCCTACGAGTACCTGTGGCAACCAGCGCCAGGCCAATACACGCTCGAAGCAAGCTCTAATGGCAACGAACCGCAGGAAAGCGATCGAATCTCATTTACCGTACACTGATATGACACATACTAATGATCCACTTGCATATAGCTCGATAATCCTCAATAATGCATTCATAAATGACCTTACTTAATGTATCACACAATAGCATGAACAGGTATCCGGAATGAAGATCCCACAGCCAGGAGAATCCGGGTTAGTCGTCATACCGCCTCCAGAAGTAAGAAACGAAATCGACATGTGGCGCCGCGTGTACCGGGCATACAGAAGCAATATCACTCCACACATCACGATCATTTATCCCTTTGTGTCCACTGTTGTCTGGGATGCCAGCCGGCGCGCTGTGGTGGAAGCTCTGGGTAGCATTCGTTGCTTTGAGATCAAGTTACGGGAACTGGGCACTTTTGTACGTGACGAATCGGTCTTGTGGTTGAAGCCACAGAACGGAAGAAATCTCATGAAAATATATGCAAAAATGCACCAATTATTCAGAACAAGCGTATCATCTTCGCTGGCGTATGTACCACATTTGACTATCGGCTTCTTTGCTACAGTGGAGGAGCTGCTTGAAGCAAGAAAGGCAGTGCAGCAGCAACTAAAACCTCTACAATTCAAGGTAGATAAGATAATCTACGCCATATTTGAAAAGGACGGCTGGCGCATTCACGATCATATCAACCTTACCTAGTATGCGGTGTTCTTTATCCCTTGAACAGGCGAAACGATGAAGCGGGTTATCAATGGTGTTAGCTTAGAGGTAGTAAGCGGCAATATTATTGCCCAACCTGACCTGACCGCGATCGTCAATGCGGCGAATGCTCAATTGCAGCCAGGAGGTGGCGTGGCCGGTGCCATACACCAGGCAGCCGGGCCTGATCTAGCCATCGAATGCGAGAAACTGGCTCCTATTGCACCTGGTGCCGCAGTGCTGACCAGTGGTCACAGACTGCCGAACCGCTACGTCATACACTGCCTGGGGCCAGTATACGGCGTTCATGAGCCTGCCGCTGAGATCCTGCGCAATTGCTATACGAATGCACTGAATATAGCCGAACACAAGGAAATAGATTCTATTGGATTCCCCGCGATTTCAACCGGCATCTTTGGCTATCCGCCTGAGGATGCTGCTGAAGTCGCGTTCAAGGCGGTTATGGCGGCCATACCGACTTTGCGGCATGTTAAATGCATCCGGTTCGTTCTCTACAGCGCAAGGGATCTGAAGGTAAATGAAGCAGTGCTCTCCTTATTGCTCTCCGAAGCTAGAAGAAGATAATGCGCTACCACTGCCAGTAACGTGCGGTCGGTTGACTATTGAATTGCGGAAATAGCAGCAGTGGGCGTACTATCTGATTACGATCAATCTACTCGGTGCTTGGTCCGTCTTACTCCGAAACGACAACACCGTGATCACCCGTTTGCGAAGATCAGAACGCTTGATCCTCGCGGTGACCACTATCCGCCGCTCACTGGTCTTGAACGGTTCTTCCAGATGTTTCCAGATCGATGAAACCTCGGTAATGCTTTTGCCATTTACGCTGTCGTCAAGGGAAAAAAGATCCAGCGCCGCCGGATTGAGATAAGATAGCTTAAGGTCAGCAGACACCACGACACAGGCCTCGCGCATTTCTTCCAGAGCACTACGATACTGCTTCTGCAGTTCAGCAATTTTCTCGGTCTTCAAATCATTATGAAGTTTCAAATTATAGATCGCATCCTGGAATGAACGGTAGAGATCAAGGAACTCACCACCCTTTTCAAGATCGTTGATCCTGAAGGCAGTTTCTCCTCTACCTATCGCTTTTAGTGTTTTAGCTATCCGCTGAAACGGCAATAAGACTATCCTGGGGAAGTAGATGATCAAATACGTAAGGAGCAGAACGGTAACGATGAATATCGTCACGGTGTTTCTTTGCGCTTTGTAGCCATAGCGGACTCCCTCTTCGCTATGCTGTGCAAGATCGTTCTGTGCTTGGGCAACGATGCGGCCGGCTAGGGAGAGGATAGAAGTCGTCGTTTCCCTTAGATCGCTCAGCAGCCGGGCTTTCTCGGTAGACAATTTAGCAGTGGCAGCAACCGCCAGTACATTCAGGTCTGAAAGCCACGCCGGCAAAGAATCTTCTTGCAATCTGCTTCGGCCTACAGTTTTTTTCAACTGCTCCTCATAATCCACAAGCTGTCTTTGCAGAGAAGAAAGAGCCCGCGGATCCTCCTGGAATGTTCGCTTGAGGGTCCCTATATCATTCTCATAATCGGAGAGCAGCCCGCTGATGGAATCGAGCGTAATAGCTTGCTCTGGTGCTATCTGCCTTGCTTGCTCTACGTTCGCTTCAATCATGTTGATGATCGAAAGCGTCTGGTCGATGTATGTTGAATCCAGGTAGATTATGAAATTCTTTTCTTCACGTCGGGCATCCAGGACTTTTATCGAAATGTCGCGGCCGAGATCAACAAGTTTGGCATCCTTCAGTGTTATCTGTCTGATGCGCGTGATCATTGCATTCATATACAAGAGAGAGACGAGTGCCGTGATCAAAGACAGCGATACGACGATCACCAAAACGAGCCGGATCTTCCCTTTACTGGAGAGCAATTATTCTTTCTCCCTTTTGTCGATGCTCATCTTTTCGATGTTCTCATCTGAACCGACAACGACAAGTATGTCACCCTTCGCGATCCTGTCATCCGGTCCCGGCACATCATTGACAGTGACCGTGTAGGTGATTTTTCCTTCATCATTCACCTGGGGTATTTTTTTCTGTATGGCGATTATGTTCACGCCGTATGTTTTACGGAAGTCGAGTTGCCGTAGGCTCTTGCCAACGAATTCAGGCCGCGCTTCAACTTCCACGAGACTGTGTCCAGTTGTTAAAACTACATGTTGAAAGATCTCGGGGGAGAGCAGCCTCTTTGCCAGATCTTCACCCATCCGTTCTTCAATGACGATGACGTTATCCGCCCCGACTGATTTAAGCACGTGGGCGTAGAGCTGGTTGATAGCGCGCGCAACAATCTTGGATACACCCATCTTCTTCAGGATCGCGGTAATGAGGATCGCTTCTTCTTGATTGTCACCCAGGGCGACAACTGCTGCATCTACGTCCTTGATATCCGCAGCTTTCATTGACTCTTCATCGGTTGAATCGAGTACCAATGCCGCCGATACTTGATCTTTTATTTCTTCAACGCTTTCCTTGTTCTTGTCGATCGCTATGACATTGGCACCTTTTTCAGAGAGTGTCACAGCAACCTTTTTGCCAAATGCACCCAAACCGATAACAACGAATTGCGGCATTTCTTCCTCCTTAGCCGATCAAGACTTTTGCTTCAGGGAACTCAACCTTGCCCCGGCGCAGAGCACGGGTCAAGGCGAAACCTAGCGTAAGCGGTCCGATCCTGCCTCCGTACATGAGAACAATTATAAGCAGCTTGCCTATGATTGTCAAATCCGGTGTAACACCCATAGAAAGTCCAACGGTTCCGAACGCACTCACCGCTTCAAATAGCAAGGGCAGGAAGGGTTGTTTCTCGAAAGCAAGCAGCAGTAAGAAGATCGAAACAAGGATCAGCACCGTACCTACAACTAGAGCCATGGCCTTGTAGACGATAGCGCTTGGGATTTTGCGCTTGAAGACCTCAATATCTTCTTTACCACGCAGTATGTTGATCAAGGCAAGAATAAGCACTGCAAACGTCGATGTTTTGATCCCGCCACCGGTCGAACCTGGAGACGCGCCAATGAACATGAGTATTATGACGATGGTCAATGTTACTGCCGAAAGGGATGCAATGGGTATGGTATTGAACCCTGCGGTCCTCGGGGTCACGGACTGGAACAACGCACCCCAGAGCTTTCCCGTGAGAGGGTAATCGAGGAAGGCACCGTCAAATTCAATGAAGAAGATCAGCAGAAAGCCTGCGATGACGAGAATTGCCGAGGTCGTCAGTACAAGCTTGGTATGAATCGATAATGCACGCTTTGCCCCGGTGAGATTCCTGGTCATCTCGTAGACAACAATGAAACCAATACCTCCAAAAACAATCAGAGCCATGATGGTTATATTAACGACCGGATCCGCGATATACCCTTCCAGTGAATTCGAGAAGAGCGAGAACCCTGCGTTACAAAAGGCTGAAACCGAATGAAAAACGCTTAGATAGAGTGTGTGTATGAAATTCTTATAGACAAAGATCCAGCGGGAGAAGAGGATTATTGCGCCAGCGATCTCGATCGTGAACGTCATCCTGAACACATACATGATCATGCTCAGAATATTGCGTTCTTCTTCCATCATTTCCTGCATCATGCCACGCTGACCCAGGGTGAAACGTCCAAACAATAATGCGAGGAAGGCGGAATATGACATGATACCAATACCACCGAGCTGGATGAGCACAAGGATAACCATTTGGCCGAAGGTCGAGAAATAGACCGGGGTGTCCTGGACGATCAATCCCGTTACGCATGTCGCAGATGTGGCCGTGAACAGCGCGTTTATGAAATTCGTGCCTCGGCCATCAGTTGTAGCCGCCGGAAAAGTGAGTAGTATGGTTCCGATCAGGATCGCACCTACAAAGCTCAATGCGATGACCTGGGGCGTCCTCAGCCGTACGCCTCGGAGGAGGTTCGTGAACTTGCGCGTTCGGGTGAAAGTCTTGACGAGAATGGCAACATTCCTGATGGCAATAATTCCTACACCGCCGCGTGCAGTCACAATACTCAAAAGGAAGGGCACAAAAACCAACAGATCAAGCCAGTTCCTACGAACATAGAATTTCTTGGGGTAAGTGTAGTAGAAATTCAGTAGGGCGTCAAAAAGATAAGCTAGAAAAACGACATAGTCCAGGATGAACGACACAACCGACAGGAAACGAGGAAGTTGCCAGCGTAATCCTGACTGGATAATGATCAGAAAGAGAGCAAAGAAAGTCAGGCCGTACACGACCCGCTTATAGGATTGGACCCATTCTGGCTGCTTAGTGCCGGTCTTAAGCGTCCTGAGGGCAAGCCACCATTTCATGTGGCCTAGTATATTGCACAGCCACTCCTTGTCAATGAACGAGTTGCGTGTACAAGTGTTGATTTTGCAGCTACGCAATATATAATTTGTGTGAGTAAACTCCCGGACATGGAATGAACGACCGGATTATTCAGATGACAGGTGATCTTATTCTGCATATTTAAGTCATTTTGGTTGAGAACAATATAAATAGAGGAGGTGGATGTGCCCAAACCTGTGGGGAGAAAATCAAAGAAAACAGGACTGCCGCCCGGAACGATAGTGCATATTGGAGAAGAGAAAACAGCCGGAGTAAAGATCACGGTATTCGATTACGACGAATCAAATCTTCAGGAACGAAAGGTCGCAAAGATCGACGAGTGCTTTCCGTTCAAAGAAAAGCCGACTGTCACGTGGATCAATATCGACGGCATTCATGATGTCAATATCATTGAGAAAATCGGCTTGAATTATGGGATACACCCATTGGTCCTTGAGGACATCGTTAATACTGAACAAAGACCAAAGATAGAAGATTTCGACGATTACATATTTCTTGTATTAAAAATGCTATCATTTGATCAAAAACTACGCGAAATAAGGATCGAGCAAGTCAGCCTGATCATTGGACCCAATTATGTTCTTTCATTCCAGGAAAGAGAGGGCGATGTGTTTGACCCGGTGAGGGATAGGATTCGACGGGCAAAAGGAAGAATCAGGAAGATGGCTGCTGACTACCTGGCATATTCATTGCTCGATGCAGTCGTCGATGGGTACTTTGTCATCCTGGAGAACATTGGAGATAAGATCGAGGACCTGGAAGAAAATCTTATTTCCCGGCCCGATACGAAAACATTGAAAGCCATCCACTATCTCAAGCGCGAAATGATTTTCTTGCGCCGTTCGGTCTGGCCGCTGCGTGAAGTGATCAGCGGTATTTCAAGGAAAGATTCAACACTCATCAAGGAATCTACGGAAATATTCCTGAGAGATGTATATGATCACACGATTCAGGTAATTGACACGATAGAGACATATCGGGATATGGTTTCTGGCATGCTTGATACTTATCTATCAAGTATCAGCAATCGGATGAATGAAGTCATGAAAGTGTTAACCATCTTCGCCGCAATCTTCATTCCGCTGACGTTTGTCGCGGGAATTTATGGCATGAACTTCGCATATATGCCCGAGCTTGGAGTGAAGGGGGGTTACTTTGCAACCCTGGCAGTAATGGCTGCTATTGGAATCTCAATGCTTGTGTATTTCAGGACCAGGAAGTGGCTGTGATCCCGGCTTCCTAACCGCGTCGGTTACGGCGATGCTTATTCAATATCATCCGACGTTTCTGGATGGTTTCTCCGATCTGCCGTGTAATCATTTCCCTGCAGCATGTCTAGAGTATGTTGACTACCGCAGTTCTCCGAATATAATAAGGCATGCCAACCTATGAATTCAAGTGTAAAAAATGCGGTAAGCAATTTGAAGAATTCACTAGTATTTCAGGCAAGAGCAAAGTAAAGTGCCCCAAATGCAAGAGCGGACAGATCTCACAGATCTTCACCACGGTGCAGATAAAAGGAGGGAAGGGCGGTTCAAGTTGTTCGACCTGTAGTTCTTCGAGCTGTAGTTCGTGTTCAACGAGCAAGTAGTATTTAGGCAACATACTTTGATTTCTCAGGCATATCATGAAGTCAAGAGTGTAGCGGTATGTCCACAGCTCGTGAAAAATTAAAGAAGATCCTGTACGACAAGCTAGTGGCGGCCGAAAGGGTCATGAATGAAATCATGACTTCCTGCTCGCTCACCCCCGAGGACAAAATTGCCCTTCTTCTGTCCAACATACAAGTGAGACTCCATGGGATAGGGAATACGGAAGATGCTGTCTTGTCAGAACTCCAGGACATATATGTGAATCTCATAATCGGAGTGATGTCCCAGGATATGCTTGAGTCGACCAATGAGATAGTATCGCTTAGCACCGCGATCAGAAAGCGGCTCGATAATTTCGAGCTCTATTTTGAACATATGGAAAAAGGTACACTCACGCGTCCATTCTGATGCGATAGTCAAAAGCAGCACACAGCGGTGATAGGTGCCTCGGGCATGTACGGCGATGCAAATGCGTTAATGCACGAGCCACTAAACCGCATCTAACCACCGAATAGACCCCAGCAATGCAACCCACCAATAAAACCCACCAGTAGAACACACCAATAAAACCCACTGAAAAACCCGGTATTTTCCACGATATAACAATGCAATTCGACACACATACAATTGTGCAATTGCACATATGTACATATGCACATATGTCGATATGTGAATACGATGGATAGCCTGTTTTGTGCTTCGTGATGTGCTAAATCAAATGGGATGAAAGCCTGCGGGTAAGTTTTAGGGAGATTTTCTTCCCGAGTTCAATGTGCTCGCACGCATTAAATCTGCCAAATTTGTTCAATGTGTCTGCAAGGGCGTACAGAAAGTGATCGTGCAGCTCGACCCCCTTTTCTAAGTACAGGCTATTGATCAGCAAGACGTTTCTCTCACGGTCGGCCTTTGGGTCGATCCTACCAACGAGCTGGTCATGCCACAGAATGGGCAAGCAGAAATAACCGTATTCCCTTTTTTCCTTGGGCACATAACATTCCAGGCTGTATTTGAAATCAAAGAGTGCCTCAGTACGGTCTCTCAGAATGATCGAATTATCAAAAGGGGAGAGGAGGCTTGCTTTTTCACCCCTGTTGGCTTTGCGGGTGAGCAATTGTGGCAAATCTTTACTCAATACAAAGTATGGTCTTCTGGATCCCTGGATTTCCACTTCGCTGACCTCTAGAGCCTGCTCCATTTCTCTTATCCATTTGTCCAGCCGGCCGCTTATACCGATGTATCGATTCATGTCCTGTGCTGTAGCAACGCCCATGGCATCCAATGCACGCTTCACAAAGAATCGTTTTTCCTCGTTCTCGGTCGGCAAGCTGGTATCCAACCCCTTTGGTAGTACCCTTTCGGTCAGATCATAGACGCGCTGGAAATTGCGCCGCTCTTTGATCATTAATTCACCACGCCAGAAGAGCACTTCAAGCGCCGCTTTTGCCGGTTTCCAGTCCCACCACGTACCACGTTTTCTGTTGTCTGTGTCACCAAAGTCACTGGGAGTAAGTGGCCCTTCTTTCTCAATCCTCTTGCGAACATGCTTTATGGCCTTTGGATGTTTCTTTGTCCACTTGTCAAACCACGACCCAGGTTTTGGTCCCCTACGGATCGCGGGCAAGTAATAGCGATAATCTTCCATGGGAATGAACGATGCGGCATCTGCCCAGTACTCAAAGATGCTTTTGTCTTTTGCCTGCAGAGCGTGAAGATAGTCATGTTTGTAGTCAGACAGGCGGGTATGTAAAACAAGATGGTGTGAGCGCTCGACGACGTTTATCGTATCAATCTGTATGTAGCCAAGTTTTTTGATGACGTGTAATGCTGCTTTCTTTCCTTTGGGTATGCTGTTTTGGGCGAGCAGCTGCCTTTCGAGAAAAAATTCACGTGCCGTTTTTCGGGAAACTACTGCTTCGGGTCGAGTGCGTGCCATTTTTCCAGTAATTCACGCTCCTTGTCAGGCTTCAGTCCGACTTTCAGTTCATGATGAGGAGAGCGCGTAGCATGCCACTGGAGTGTATCTTTGATCGTTTGCTTTAGTGTTTTGAACGACAGACCAACATTAATTGCCTTGGCACAATCGACCTCGAATATGCCACGCCATTCTGTCGGCGTCCAAACCGGTATGTGGTCAATATCGCTCGCTTTTATAAATTCTTCGCTTACCCAGGTCAGAGAAGCTCTATTGCCAGTGACACCATTGCAGGTGTTCAAGAAATCCAGCATCGTTAATTTCCCGGATGGTCCAGTTGTATTGAAGACACCGCTGATCCTTTCTTTTGCCAGGTGTAGTATGAAACGCGCCAGGTCAGTAGCGTCGATGAACTGCACCTGCATCTGTGGGGGAGAGGGTGCCAAGACTTCTCCTCCTTGCTGTATCCGCACCGGCCAGTACGTGAATCGGTCTGTCGGATCATGAGGTCCTACGATCAAACCACAGCGCAGTATCGCTGCATTGCTGGGATACGATTGTCGAACAGCATTTTCACAGAGTACTTTCAGCGGACCGTATGTTTCATTTGTCACCTGTTCCACAGTCTCATCCTCGAGGGTGCCAAGCGGTGAATGTTCGTCGATCCCTGATTTGGTGAACTTTGCATAGACGCTTATGGTTGAGATGAAAATATAAAGCTCAACCGAATCCCTTAGCAGATCTGCAGACTTATTGACAACACGCGGTACGTATCCGCATGTATCGACAACGACATCCCATTTACGGTCTGTGAGCAACACAAGATCGCCGTCACGGTCGCCCTTTAGCCTCTCGACATCAAGAAAAAGGTCGGGACCGGTCTGCCCGCGGTTGAAAAGAGTAATCTCGTGTCCCTGTCTGAGAGCGGTCTCGACCAGGGTGCGTCCGAGAAACCTCGTGCCGCCGATAACTAGTAATTTCATCTCATCACCCTGGGGACAGGCATACACTTTTTACACTTTCCGGGTAAACAAAAGTCCAATATTGTAGATATACGACAAAAGAGTGACAAAAGTGTAAAAAGTGTATGCCTGTCCCCGCTATTCTTGCCAGTTTTCAATGCCTTCTCTCACCAGGAAGACGACGATGATCATGCCCACGAGTGGATCAGCCTGCCAGAATCCGAACAGGTAGTTAGCACCAAGGCCGATTAACAGCGCAACAGATAGAAACGCACAAGCTAGTGTTTCTTTTGAATCAGCGATCAGAGCTTTGCTGTTGATGCTTTTCCCAGTGCGGTATTTCTGTATCATTAATAGTGGCATAACGATGATCGAGACAATAGCGATAATGATACCCGGTAATGTTGGCTCTGGTATCTCCTGTCTGATGAGTTTGTTGGCTGATTCATATAGAACATACGCACTGAGTACGAAGAAAGTCAGCGCCACGAAACGTTGCGCCCTCTTTTCGATCTTTTCCTCTTGTTCAGGAGAGATCTTGCCGTGTTTTAGCAAACGCCATACCATCACGCCACCAGATAGTGATTCTACAATACTATCGAGTCCGAATCCGATCAAGGCAATGCTGTCCGCCAGGCTGCCGAATAGTATTGAAACAAACGCCTCCAATAGATTATATCCAATCGTGAAATACTCAAGAAAGAGTGCTTTTCTGTACAACTTATCCATCTATTTCACGCGTAAGATTTTTTCGGTAATGCTAATGGCACCGGCATTAAGCTTGACAAAATAGACACCATGGGGCACTTGTTTGCCTGTTTCGTCACGACCATCCCAAGATACTGTAGTAGGTAGTGAGTAGTACGTACAAGGTAGAAGAAAATCTGTTAATAATCTACCAGCAGCGTCGTATATTTTCAATGATGGTTTCCGCATTTCGAAATTCGAATTTCGCAATTTCTGTTCCTCGTATCTGTTATCCGTCACCAGATATTTGATATCTGTGCTTGTCGTGAAGGGATTGGGGGAGACCACAAGCCATTCAGTTTGAGCGGTCTGCCTGGTCACTTCTTTGATGCCTGTGCCACCTTCGTATGCAATAACGTTGGTGCCCACACCGCACACGATCAGTGTGCCGTTATTCCCGATCGCCGGGCCGCCAACATTGACGTTTACGATTGGCGTTGACCAGCGCAAAGTCAGGTCTGGATCGAATGAATAGAGCCCACCATTGGCAAAACCTCCGTTCGTGACATAGATGATACCATCGGCGCCGATCGCCATGCGTGGCTGAGCCGGAAAATCGAGGAGTATCTGCTGGGAAGTGTTGATCACATTTCCTGCTGAGTCGATGCGGATTATCTCGCTATTTGCCGAATATGCATATACACTGCCATCGGGACCAACGCCAAACGATGCGAAAGGAACATAGCCAATGGGTACGCTCCATATTTTCTCGAGAGCCGTATCAATATCCACGAAGGCGACCAATGAATCGGTCAAAGGGTTGTTTTGGGTCCGCGTTGCATAAACAAGACCATTCGGGCCGACAAAAGGTGCAACCTGTTGTACCATGCCGCCGCCGACCGAATAGCTTGAGTAGAGATAGCCGCCGGAATTTATGTCGTAGACTGAGATCCTGGGACCATACCCGCTTGCCTCCCACGCGTATACTGAATAACCGAATACTGCCGCTTCACTGCCCCCGGATGTAGGACTGTAGCGCGTGGTTTTCCAAATGGTACTGCCATCTGTAGCATCGATCCGCATTATGTTGTTGAAATTACCAACGATCAGATCACCGTTGTCCGCGAACGAGACACCTTCGGTCGAACTTTCGTCGACCAGACTGTCAGACTGCCAGATTATGGAACCGTCTGTAGCATCCAGTGCATACATGTATGATGCGTTCGTGTTGCCGGCCCGTGTGGCATAGACCTTGCCATCGCGTATTGCGGAAACACGGTTGCGCCAGTCAGTCGAAGGAAAATCAACGGGCAGGTCTGCCGTCCACAAAGTGTCGCCAGTATTCAAGTCGTGGGCAACAATGAGCGTGCCGTGCAAGACATCGTTCAGATTCTGAATACGAGACATGACCAGGACATCACCCTCGATCACTGCCTGCTGCGCGATAACGGCCGGCAGACTGCCCTG
>WOR8_10001663_pt1 | contig 23585 bp, 18 predicted proteins | sample DeeMarSeWOR38_10_FD_19890 | JGI IMG/M metagenome (IMG submission 19890) | reverse complement strand
ATTCTTCAATGAGATAGTGCAGCGGTCGTTCCCAGGCGTTTCCAATGGCTATCCCTGGGCAAACTTGCACATATCCGTAGGCATCGATATAGTAATGGTCGGATTGGTCCAGGTCACCAATTGGACAACGATTGAATGAATTCCAACTTGAAGAAGGTAGATCTTCCCGCATGGTTTCAGCAGCTCGACCTGTGAACATAAGCTGCGGTTCCAAAACTTCCACAGCGGAATTGGTATTCTCAATATCAAGTATTCCCATCCCATTTGGTCGCAATGTTCAATTTTTGTGCCGCTTCCAGAGCTCGTTTAGCAGGCGAAGATCCAGGATCCTTATAGTGAAGAAAGTCATTACTGATGCATATTTCACTGATACCCATATCTGCAAGTGGTCTGAGATAACGGATACCTGTATCGACGGACCTGGCAAAATATCCGTTTGTCTCCACACCTACCTTGAAGCCGCGTTGGCGAGCATAGTTCACAGCTTTTAAAAGTAAGGGATATTGTGTGAATGGTTCACCTCCCCCAAAGTAGATTAATCCGAGATTCGTCAAATTTCGAGATTCGTTCAGAATACGTGAAATCTGGCTTAAAGAGATTTTTCCCGCAGCACGTGGACCGCTGAAAACATAGCAGTGTTTGCATCTTAAAGAACAAGTATAGGTTAACAGAATATGAAGATTAGACAACTTCATCTTCTTATAAATCAAATTCACCCCGACAAAAAATTCATTCATTGACACACTACGATTCTACACTAATATTTTCTCCAGGCAATCCATTGATTTGACATGATGAGAGTTTGCCATTTATCGGAAACATTCTGATGTATCATGCATTTAGTAAACATTAGATTAAAGCCGCGGAGTAGGTGAATACCTTTATTGAAGTTAAGAATAATCCTGATGCTCATTGTTGCTTCTAGAGAAATCAAAAGGGAGTGACCAATTTATCAGGTCGGTGATAATGGCTGTCTTTTTATAAACATGTGAGGGTATGGCAAATTTGTTAATATCGGATATTAATGTAAATTCTAAAATTAAGGACTAGAATAGTACAATTTGCCGTGCAGAATAAAAATATTTTGAGCTCTGATTATCAATAGGTATTGTTCGTAAATGACCATCAAGATTTTGTCGTTGAGCGATAAACAAGTTGATTTTATCTACAGTTCCGGGGTTAAAACCCGTTTTGCGGATGTTAATCTAATCCTGGGATGTGGAGATCTGACATATTATTACCTGGAATATGTGGTAAGCATGCTCAATATACCCCTCTATTTCGTGCGCGGCAACCATTCTAACCTCGTCGAACACACCATATCAGGACCCAAGACGGGCCCCCATGGCGGAACAGATCTTCACCTAAGAGTGGTTAACCATAAAGGATTGATCCTGGCTGGAGTTGAAGGCAGCTTAAAGTATAGAGAGGGCCCATTCCAATATACCCAATCCCAGATGTGGGTGCATATTATGCTCTTAGTCCCAAAATTGTTGAGAAACAAGACTATTTATGGTCGCTATCTCGACGTTTTCATCAGCCATGCACCTCCTTGGGGTATTCATGACAAGCAGGATCTACCCCACCAGGGAATCAAAGCCTTTCGCTGGTTATTGGAGAAATTCCGTCCAAAGTACCATTTTCATGGTCATATCCATATTTATCGCCAGGACGAGCAAACGGTAACCAAGTTTAAATCCACAAATGTGATCAATACATATGGATTTGCAGAAACTGAGATTGATAGGAAAGAAATCAATAGCCGCCGTTAGGATGGGTTAGAGGTGTATCTAAACGAACGCAATGTGATTTTTTACTAAATTGGAAGAACATGTATGAGCACAAAACAACAAGCACAGGATGATTTCGAACGCGCATATATCAAGGGGTTTTGGCGTAAGGTAACCAGCTGGTTAACTGGTGAAAGCAACGAACTGCTGCCTTTCAATGCGGTTAGAGAGAGTATTCCGCTCAAAGGCCAGCATTATGTTGGTCTTCAACAGGTGCCGATCAATCAAGTTGTAGGAAGCCTGGGTCGTTATCGGGATTTTGATCGTGCCTTTCTCCCCCTTCAGGTACGCACGAAAAGTCGTTGGGTAAGCGTTGATTCAGCTCATTATGATGATGTCACCTTGCCACCAGTCGATTTGTACAAGATGGGCGAGGTTTATTTTGTTAAAGACGGCAATCACCGGGTATCGGTAGCCCGGGACAGGGGGCAGGAATTCATTGATGCCTATGTAACAGAGTTGGAAGTACCAGTCCCTCTCTCTCCGGATTTAGAAATTAGCGATTTGGAGCTCAAAGGCGAATATGCAGATTTCCTTGATTATACAAATCTTCTGAAAATTCGCCCCGAAGCGCAAATTGAATTCACACTGCCTGGTGAATATGAGCGATTACTTGAACATATCAGCGTTCATCGCTGGTATCTGGGAGAAGACCGGGATAATGAAGTTTCGTATGAAGAAGCAGTTGCATCCTGGTTCGATAACATATATCTGCCTCTCGTGAGTGTGATCAGGGAATTTGAACTGGTTGAAAGCTTTCGAGGCCGGACGGAGGCGGATCTTTACCTGTGGGTGAGTGAGTATGAGTGGTACCTCCGGGGTGCCTATCGGAAAGAATTCTCTTTTGAAGAAGCTACTCGTCAATTTCAACAACAATGTGTTGAATGGCCAACGAGTAAGCTGATCAGGAGATTAAAGAAAGCCGCCTGGGTGGATAATTTGATCCTGGATCAGGAGCGTGAGGAATTCCAGGCCAGAACCCACTTGAGTGAAATGCGACCCGAGACACAAATTACCCTTACAACACCCGGCTTATACCACAATCTACTTGAACAGATCGATGTCCATCGTTATTATCTTGGAGAACAGATTGAAGAAGAAGTTCCTAATGAACAGGCAGTGGTTTCCTGGCATGATAATGTGTATTCACCGCTGGTACACTTAATCCGAGAACAAAATATCCTTGAGGAATTTCCCGGACGTACAGAGACTGACCTCTACCTATGGATTTTGGAGCATCAAGGTTATCTCGAGCGAGCATTTGAGCAGGATGTGCCAGTTGAAGTCGCTATTGATCATTTTACGGAGGAAAAGTCAACAGGTAAAGCGAAACATGAGAGCAAGAAATCCGGGGCAAGTAATAATTAACTCCCTTATTCCTCTTAATTGCTCACCCTCCTGAATAGGGTGTATACTTCCAATATTATGGTATCAATGACGAACCGAAACACACCCCTCAAATGGGGTTTGATCAGCACAGCGCGCATCAACCGCGCACTTATAAAACCCCTACGCGCATCGGATCGGAATATGCTTGTAGGTGTCGCAAGCCGTTCCGATGATAAGGCTCAAAGTTATGCTGCTCGGTGGGAGATCCCGCGCGCATTTGGCAGCTACCAGGCCATGCTGGATGATCCAGAGATCGATGTGATCTACAACTCGCTGCCCAATCACTTACACGCAGAATGGACGATAAAGGCACTCCAGGCCGGGAAACACGTGCTGTGCGAGAAACCGCTGGCATTATCCTTTGCTGAGGTCGACGCAATGCAAGCAGCGGCAGAAGAGACTGGGAATGTGCTGGCAGAAGCTTTCATGTACCGCCACCATCCGCAGACTCTGAGGGTGAAAGAGCTCGTTGACTCAGGTGCTATTGGAGAAGTCAGGGTAATTAAAGGGGCCTTCACTTTCAACCTGACCAATCCCGATGATGTTCGTTTGAATCCCAAGATGGGCGGTGGCAGCGTGTGGGATGTGGGCTGCTACCCGATCAGCTATGCCAGATACATCCTGGGAAGTGAACCACTTGAAGCCTTCGGCTGGCAGAAGACAGGAGAATCTGGAGTGGATGAGGTTTTCGCAGGGCAATTACGTTTTGCAGAGAATGTTCTCGTCCAGTTTGATTGTGGTTTCCGCAGTCAGTTCAGAGCAAGGATTCTCGTTGTAGGCAGTGATACAACTTTATCTGTGTCCACTCCTTTCAAACCGGAAACAAATGAAGAAATAAAAATCTTCAGAGATGATGAGGTCCAAACAATTGAGATTCCAGGCCAGGAACTTTACATTGGTGAAGTTGAAGACATGGCCGATGCCATTCTTTTGGGAAAGCCAACAAGGATCAGCATAGAAGATAGCCGCAATAATGTAGCTGCAATATTGGCTTTATTGCAGTCCGCTCGAGAAGGCACACCAATCAGGATTCAATGATCTGACCTTGAAATAGATCAGTTCTTGAAATTACAATCAAAACATAAATTATTTTATCCACCAGGTATATATGAGCGAATTTTATCAAGTAGAAGCAGATCTCGTTTTAACTGAATTAGAAACCAACCCTAAGCAGGGGTTAAGTCAAGATGAGGCCGCGCGCCGATTGGAAATTCATGGCCTGAATGAATTAGTGGAGACTGATAAAAAGAGTCCCTGGAAAATCTTGTGGGAACAAATGACATCCATCATGGTAGTGATTTTGCTCATCGCCGCCCTCATCTCCCTAGGACTGCAAGAGTATTTGGATGCGATCGTAATCACCGCTATCATTCTGATCAATGCTGCTATTGGATTCCAGCAAGAATACAAGGCGGAAGAGGCCATGTCAGCTTTAAAGAAGCTGTCCGTGCCAACCGTCAAAGTTCGCCGGGGTGGTCACATCAAAGAGATCTCAGCGACTGAATTGGTGCCAGGTGATGTGATCTTGTTGGAAGCCGGCAATGTGATCCCAGCGGATTGTCGGCTAGTGGAGAGCACAAATTTGCGGATTGAAGAGGCGGCATTGACTGGCGAGTCGGTACCAGTAGAAAAGGATGCCAACTTCGTGGCAGAATCCGATTTGCCACTTGGCGATCGGGTTAACATGGCTTATTTGGGAACCATTGTCACTTACGGAAGGTCAACTGCCGTGGTGGTTGATACCGGGATGAATACTGAGTTAGGAAATATTGCTACCCTTATCCAGACTACAGCTGGGGATTTAACTCCGCTTCAAAAAAGGATCAATCAGCTCAGCAAGGGTCTTGCTGTGGCGGCAGTGGCGCTCGTTGCTCTGGTATTCCTGATCGGTATCTTCCGAGGGGAATCGTTCGAGCTGATGCTATTAACCGGTATCAGTATGGCAGTGGCTGCAGTTCCCGAAGGATTACCTGCTGTCGTGACGATTGCCTTAGCATTGGGTGCTCAAAGAATGCTCAAAAGGCGGTCTCTCATTCGAAAGCTGCCTGCAGTTGAGACCCTGGGATCCGTGACGGTGATCTGCTCGGACAAAACCGGGACATTAACAGAGAACCGCATGACAGTCACGATCCTGGATGTGGCTGGTCATAAAATTGACCTGGTCGAAGATCTCCGTGATAGAAAATTCTCACGCCTTGTTCTTCCTGATGAAGAACCCGATCAAGCCACAATCGATATGCTTTGCGAATATCCAGCATTGACGATATTGCTGGCCGGGGGTGCGTTGGCAAATGATGCTGTCTTGGAATACGAGAATGGAGAATATGAATATATCGGAGATCCGACCGAAGGCGCTATGGTGGTCGCAGCAGCCCGTGCGGGGATGGTAAAAGGCAACTTGGAGCAAACTTTTCCCCGTACAGCAGAAGTCCCTTTCGACTCAGAAAGAAAACGCATGACGACAGTACATAATTTTCCAAGCGCGCCAAGCGAGATATCCCCGCAGATCAAGAATATTTGGAACTGGAAAGGATATCTCGGCGAATTTCCATATGTGATCTTTTCGAAAGGCGCAGTGGACAGCTTGATGCCGGTTTGCGACCGAGTTTGGGTAGACGGGCAAGTTGAACCTCTCAATGAAAATTGGCTAGAAAGGATCATGAAGGCCAACAATGAGCAAGCTGAAAATGGAATGCGTGTACTCGGTGTTGCCACTCGTCCGATTGATGAAGTAGATCCAGATGATAGCCAAGACAAATTCGAGAAGGAGCTGATCTTTGTCGGCATGGTCAGTATGATGGATCCTGCTCGTCCTGAGGTCAAGGAAGCGGTACAAAAATGTTCTACTGCTGGGATCCGACCGGTGATGATAACCGGAGATCACCCGCTTACAGCGAGAAAAATCGCGGATGAATTGGGCATCTCAAAAGATGGGCGTGTTCTTACCGGTTTGGAACTTGACCAGCTAGATGATGATGGACTTCGCGAGGTTGTGCATAAAGTGGATGTTTTCGCGCGTGTTTCACCTGAACATAAGTTAAATATAGTCCATGCCTTAGGAGAGCAGGGTGAAATCGTTGCGATGACTGGTGATGGCGTCAATGATGCACCGGCATTGAAGGAGGCTGATATCGGGGTGTCTATGGGCATCACCGGTACGGATGTCGCAAAGGAAGCATCCGATATGATCTTGCTGGATGATAATTTTGCCACCATCGTAGCTGCAGTTGAAGAGGGACGTCGCATCTATGATAATATCCGCAAATTCTTTAAGTACACCATGACCAGTAATGCGGGAGAGATATGGGTCATGCTTGTAGCACCATTATTAGGCATGCCCTTCGCCTTGTTGCCACTCCAGATTCTATGGGTGAACCTGGTTACGGATGGTCTACCGGGATTAGCGCTGGGAATCGAACCGGCAGAAAAGAATGTGATGAAACGCCCACCATATCCGCCAAACGAAAATGTCTTCGCAAGAGGCATGGCCAGCCAAATAATTTGGGTTGGAATACTCATGGGATTGGTGTCGCTTGGGGTGGGCTATTATTTCTGGTCCATTGGAAACCCTAATTGGCAGACTATTGTTTTCACCACTTTGACTCTTTCCCAGATGGGAAACGCTCTGGCTTTGCGTTCGGAACGTGAATCAATATTTAAAATTGGTTTACTCTCAAACAAATCGCTATTGAATGCAGTCTTGCTTACTCTAGCTTTGCAATTAGCGGTTATATATATACCGTTTTTGCAGTCAGTATTTAAGACTAATCCGCTCTCTCTAGCTGAATTGGGAATCAGCCTAGTGTTAAGCACGATTGTCTTTTGGGGAGTCGAAATCAATAAGTGGTGGTTACGGCGTTCTGATCGTGAATGACAATATTTTCCACCCTCACCTGTTGAATTATGGTTGCGGAGGAGTTGAAAGATGAACCCAAGTAACAGGGATACTGCGGAGGGATTCTTGTTCACTGATCAATATCAATTGACAATGTCCCAAGTGTATTATCGTTTGGGAATGCATGAAAAATTAAGTCAATTTGATCACTTCTTTCGCAGTTACCCTGATTATGGATCGCACAAAGCTGGTTATTGTATCAGTGCTGGGCTAGAGTGGTTACTGGATTGGATGGGGAATACTCGTTGCAAAGAAAAAGATATCGAATACTTGCGCAGCCAGACTAACCGGGTCGGAGGTCGCATTTTTGAAGATGATTTCCTAAATTGGTTGCAAGATAATGGTAATTTCGAATCAATCTCTCTGCAAGCGATCCCGGAGGGCAGAGTTGTCCATCCGAATGTGCCCCTAACAGTTGTCCAAGGTCCTTTGGCGATTGCTCAAATCCTGGAAACTTCTTTGCTCAACCATATCAATTACCAAACCTTGATCGCAACAAAGGCTGCGCGTATCAAGGAGAGTGGCAGGGGGAAGGTAATGCTGGAGTTCGGATTACGACGTGGGCATGATAAAGGAGCGAATGCCGGCACTCGAGCGGCGATGATCGGTGGAGCGGACTTCTCCTCGAATGTAGGTCTATCACATGTGCTTGGATTCCCACCAATGGGTACCCATGCTCACAGCATAGTTCAACTGTTTATGGCATTGGGTCAAGGTGAACTGGAGGCTTTCCGGGCATATGCCGAAGTATATCCGGACGACTGCCTTTTACTCGTAGATACGATCAACACTCTCGAAAGTGGCATCCCGAACGCGATTAGGGTATTTGAGGAATTACGTCTTAAAGGACATGATCCGGTTGGGATCAGGTTAGATTCAGGTGATCTGGCCTTCCTGAGTATTCAGGCTGCCAAAATGCTCGACGAGGCTGGATTTCCCGATACTGTTATCGTGTTATCAAATAACCTCGACGAACTGGTGATCTGGCAGATCTTAACTCAAATTCAGGAAGAAGCACCTCGCTATGGTGTCGTGGCGGATAAATTGATCGACCGACTGGTTTATGGGGTGGGCACACGACTAATTGTGTCAGATGGAGATCCTGCTCTGGGGGGCGTTTACAAACTCGTCGCCGTATGTGATGAGGGAATTTGGGTACCAGCGCTAAAGATATCTGAATCACACAATAAAACCCCTAATCCTGGTCATAAACATGTCTGGCGTGTTTATGATGGTCGTGGTATTGCCTCGGCGGATCTTCTCAGCTTGGATGATGAAGTTCCGAGTGATGAGGACAGATTAATCCTCCACCACCCATATGAGCCTTCAAAATATCGAGAGCTACTACGTGAATCAATTTCTGAGATCGAACCCTTGCTAGTTGACGTGTTGCGTGATGGACAACTTGTTATGGAACTACCATCGATTGAGGAGCTTCGAGCGCGTCGCGATAAAGATATCAGTCGCCTTGATCCAGGGGTTCGGCGCTTGATGAATCCACATATTTATCATGTATCATTGTCCGTAGGTTTGTGGAAAAGGAAACAAGAGTTAATTACGGCTGCACTCGGAGCTATCCCTAATTAAATGTCAAGCTAATGGGAAAGGAGAATGAGGAATGAGATGGTCAGCCTTACGTATCTTATGGGGTATTTTATTAATTCTCGCGGGGATTCTATTTTTGCTCAACACACTGGGATTTATCGTGATTGGCGAATATCTCTGGGCAATAATCTTTGTGATTGGAGGATTAGCTTTCCTGTCTATCTTTCTCGCTGATAGAAGGCAGTGGTGGTGGTTATTCCCCGGGTTTTCACTGTTGGTCGTGGGCGTGATCATATTCCTTGAACGAACCTTTCCAGCCCTTCCGGATGATTTTGGGGGTATGATCGTAGTGGGAGGAATTGGCCTGGTTTTTTTGATTATATTCCTGATAAATACCGAGAACTGGTGGGCATTAATCCCAGCAGGTTCGTTATTGAGCATTGCACTGGCGATCGGTCTCAGTCAATTGTTAACTGGGTTAGAGATTGGCGGAGTATTCTTGATTGGACTTGGATTAACTTTTGGTGTAGTGGCATTCGTTCCAACACCCCAAGGTCGTATGCGGTGGGCATTAATCCCAGCAGGGATATTGATCGTTGTCGGATTCTTAGTTCTGGTTGCAGCATCCAACTTGATATCCTATCTCTGGCCTTTGGGCTTGATCGCCCTGGGTGGGTTAATTCTTTACGGTGTCATCAGATCCCGTAAATAGGTTTTTCTGGAAATTAATAGTTTGTTTATGATAGCGATTTGGTACTCGTCAATTTCACGCTTATAAATTGAGCCAATTTTCAGCTGCCCGGGGGAGAGTACCAAGGGGTCCAACTTGGATTGTACAGGTGGGCAGCGAATCGATAAAAATGCGTCCGTACCGTTTACTTAGCACCCTACGGTCAAGTATTGCCACGACTCCCCGATCGGATTGTGTGCGAATTAGACGACCAAACCCCTGTCTAAAACGCAAGATAGCTTCAGGTAGCGCGTACTGATAGAAGGGGTCTTCGAATGTTTCTGAACGTGAAGCAATGATCGGATCTGAAGGGACATCGAACGGCAGTTTGGCGATCACCAATACCGAGAGCGCTTCTCCAGGCACATCTACCCCCTCCCAAAATGCGCGTGTTCCAAGCAGCACAGCCTTCTCAGCGCTGCGGAATGATTCGAGCAGTGTATGCGATGAAGCTCCTTCTCCCTGTTCATAAACAATGATTCCCTCTTCTGAGAGGATGGGAGAAATGGCTTTGGAAGTCGCTCGCAGCTGAGCATAGGAGGTAAATAGCACCAATGCACGTCCCCCGGTGGATCGACAAAGATGTATCATACTTTGATTGACTGCCCTTTGGTAAGCCTGACGATTGTTAGGTTCGGGGATATCATTTGCGAGATAGAGCAGGGTTGCGTTTTCATAGTCAAATGGAGAACCTAGGGCGAGTTCATAAGCATCAACAGCCTGCAATCGATCGCGCAGATAATCGAATTCTCCAGCTGCTGTGAGGGTGGCAGATGTCAGGATAACTGAATTTTTCTCATGCCAGAGAAAACGCTCCATCAACGGACCGATGTGGAGCGGGGCAACATGAAGCGATGGCATACGTCCATCTGGTTGGATTTCCACCCAATAAATTCGATCGACTTGGGGTTCGAAAACAAAGCCATTGAGCTGGTCTAGCAATTCGCTCAGGCGTCGGTAAAGGCTGCTGATCTGATTGAATAAATCCTGGCTGTCCTCAGGTAATACATCTATCAATTCTGAAATGGCCTGAGTCACTTTCTCCAACAAATCTAAAATTGACCCTAATACTCCTTGAGCATCATCCCAGCGTGCTTCAACCTCATCCCAGGCGGGTTGGGAGCGCGAAGCAGGCAGAATACGTTCCTGATGAGCGTATTGCCCAATCGGTCGTCCCTCACGTTGTTCAAACAAGAATTGATCCAGGGAGGTGAAGAATTTCTGTGATAGTTGTTCGAATTGGAAAGCAAGATCGGTAGCTCGACTTATGAGTTGGTTGAATGCCGCCAGATCTGCTGGTTGAAGGACACCCTCCAGTGTACTCATTGCCCAACCGAGTGCACCCGAGTTTGATCCCCCCAATTCCCTGATCATGCGCATGATCTCAAATTGTGTGACGCGGAAGGATAATGCGTTAGTTGAAGCATCTTCAAGATGATGAGCTTCATCGACGATTAAGTATTCATATTCAGGTAAGACCCGGTTGCCCGTGGCAACATCTGCTAACAACAATGCATGGTTGACTATTACTAAATGAGCGCTTTGAGCAGCCTGTCGTGCTCGGTAAAAGGGGCAGGTACCTCCCGTGCGTTGCATACAGGTTTCAGCAGTGCAGGCTTCGTCTTCTGCTGACAGTCGCAGCCAAACATCTCTTTCAGCTCTACTATTGAGATTCAGCTCAGCCCGATCTCCAGAAGCCGCGTCTAGTAGCCAAACTAAAATCTTTGCCAATATGCGGACTTCTTCAGCTGTTTCTGGACCTCGTCTGCGAAAGCTTTCCAGGCGCCTTGGGCATAAGTAATTGGATCTGCCTTTTAGGACCGATGCTTGAAAGTCAATCCCCATTGCTTCCCGCAAATCAGGAATATCCTTATGAATAAGCTGATCTTGAAGGTTAATGGTATTCGTCGAGATAACTACCCGGGCATTATTCAATCTGGACCATAATGCGGCAGGTATCAGGTAGGCGAATGATTTGCCTACACCAGTGCTGGCTTCAACCATTAGATGCTGTTCTTCGGACAAAGCTTCCGTGACTGCCCTGAGCATTTCAACTTGCTGAGGTCGGAATTCAAACTCCGAGAAATATTTTGAAAATTCACCACCATGTTCTAATATTGAAGCGACATCGTCCGGTTCAAGGCCGTGAAATTGTTGGTTTGGAGCCAGAGGAGGATTTCCATCCTTGGGGATATCTCCAAACCAGGGGCCTTCAATCCCGGGAACAATTTTTTTGCTTTGGATGGGTTCTTTAGAACGTTCCTGGAGCGCAAGCCGGAATCCCCAATAACCTCCCCATTCAATCTGCTCGCTCATCCTGACGATTTCCGCGAGCAATTCGATTGGCAAATCGATCGCCTTCTCGTGAAGTCGTAAATAGACGCCATGCGTTACCAGTGCATCATCCAAGGCCCGGTGGGTTGCATGCAGCGGCACCGTTAATAGGCTCGAAAGCGCACCCAATCCATATCGGCTGGCATTGGGCAGTAATACAGATGCCATTTCATACGTATCGATGGCATCGTTATAATGAAACAATCGATGACGCCGTAAGAAGGAGAGATCGAAGCTGATATTATGCCCAACAATTGGCACATCTCCAACGAAATCAGCTAATTCTGCCTGGATATCGCTGAAGGGAGGCGCATGGGCGACCATCTGGTTAGAAATACCAGTCAGCTGGGTGATGAAAGAAGGGATTGCCCGCCCTGGGTTGATTAAACTCGACCACTCTTCTTCCACACGCCGTCCGTTAAAACGGATTGCCCCGATCTCCAGGATTGAATCGTGTTTGGGATCGAGGCCTGTGGTTTCAATATCCAGAGCCACAAGGGTTGGCATGAAGGGATTATACCACCGGGGATTTCAGTTCAAATCATAAGAATTCGGGCATTTGATCAGCAGCGAGTTATAGAGAATCCGCTTAATGATATTATCAAAATTTTGAGTCATTACTCAGGGTCTGGGTGAGAATAATAATTTTGTCTGGTCATTTTTCAGTGGTTTTCTAATGTTTTGAACTTATCATCAATTATTGAAGTTAACTATAAGAGCTGATAAGATAAGTTGTGTTCATTATGAACAAATGCCTGATTCTCCATATTGATAGAGTGCTTTTCAATAATATTTTCTAAACAATTATCAAACTAAGAGGATTTTTCAAACAAGATTTTCTTAGGATAGACCGAGGTTTCCATGATCTCTGAAGTTGCCAGACGTTTGCGAGAAAATATCCAAAAAGTGATCGTCGGTAAGGATGATGTAATTAATTTAACTCTGGTGGCAGTCTTGACAGAAGGACATCTTCTATTGGAAGATGTGCCTGGAATTGGTAAGACTACCCTGGCGCGTGCATTAGCGGTTTCTTTGGGGTGTTCATTCCGCCGAATCCAATTTACGCCAGATTTGCTTCCATCTGATGTGACAGGATTGAACTGGTTCAACCAAAAGGAACAGTCATTCGAGTTTCGACCCGGTCCGATAATTAGCCAGGTTGTGCTGGCAGATGAGATCAACCGCGCAACACCACGCACCCAGTCCGCCCTATTGGAGGCTATGCAGGAACGTCAGATCACTATCGATGGTGTGACACACCCGCTACCCCGTCCATTCTTGGTCATGGCAACACAAAATCCAGTCGAGCTGGAAGGAACATTTCCTTTGCCAGAAGCTCAAGTCGACCGCTTCCTGCTGCGGAGTGTTATTGGCTATCCATCTTCTGCGGAAGAAAGTGCTATCCTTGAACGATTTAGAGGGGATGATCCTCTTAAAACTTTGACGGCAGTCACCTCTCCAGAAGAGATACTTCAATTACAAAATGAGAGAAGTGAGATACGTGTCGAAAATACCGTACGAGATTATCTGGTTAAAGTTGCCAGAGCAACCCGCCAACATCCGGAGATTGATTTGGGGGCGAGTCCACGCGCAACTCTCTCATTGTATTGGGCAGCGCAAGCTTGGGCAGGCATTCAAAACAGAGACTATGTGCTTCCAGATGATATCAAGTTTTTAGCTCCGCATGTGCTGACACATAGGTTGATGATCTCTCCACAAGCTCAGTTACGCGGTCGATTACCGGAGGAACTTGTGGCAGATATTGTCGAGGCAGTGCCTGTCCCAGTCGAGGGTTAAAATGGAATTAAAACGCTTGTTGCCTGTATTTGTTATGGTTGTCATTTTGGGGATTATTATGCGCATTTCGCTTTTAGTCACCTTTGCGATCATGCTTTTTATTGTATTGAGTCTGGCAACATGGTGGATGTTCCATTCATTAGATGGAGTCACCTACAGACGACATCCATTTTACCGCCGTGCATTTCCAGGGGAAAAATTCCCATTGCGGATTGAGATCGAGAACAGGAAACTATTGCCAATAACTTGGTTGCGAGTTCAAGATCCATGGCCGAAGGCCATTGGTCCAGAGCAAGACGATCTTCTTGCTCCGACACATATACCAGACCAAGGATTGCTGACAAATGTATTTAGTCTTCGTTGGTACGAACGTGCCAAAAGAAGTTATTCTCTCAAATTTAGAAAAAGAGGCATGTATTCAGTTGGACCGGTCAGATTAGAATCGGGCGATTTGTTTGGTCTTTTTGATCGGTCAGAGGAGAAAGATCCGGTCGAATTACTGACAGTGTTCCCAGAATTACTGAAATTCCGAGATTTACTACTGCCTGCAGAGGACCCCTTTGGCGATCGACACTCACGCCGTAGATTATACGAAGACTTAAATCAGCCGATCGGCGTGCGAGATTATCAACCTGAGGATAGCTTTCGACAAGTACATTGGCCTGCGACTGCTCATACTGGCCAACTTCAAGCCAAGGTCTACCAACCAGTCTCAGCTAACATTATGGTTGTTTGCTTGAATGTAGCCACTTTCGCCCGTCACTGGGAAGGGACGAATCCAGAATTATTGGAGCACGTGATTAAAATTGCGGCAACATTGGTAACAAAAGGGATCGAAGATGGCTACAGGGTAGGTTTAATCGCGAATGGCTGTCTAGCTCATGCTGATCAACCGTTCCGCATCCCACCTGGGCGTTCACCAAAACAACTGGCTTCGCTGCTAGAAGCCTTAGCTGGGGTCACGCCTGTGGTCACGGGACCTTTTGAAACCTTTCTTATCAAACAGGTACCACGCATACCATATGGGGCTACATTGCTGATTATAACTAGTGTAACCAAGCCAGAGTTATTCGAGGCTTTGATTCAATTGAAAGTTCACGGGCGACATATTACATTGCTGTCTTTCGCAAATGATCCCCCGCAACAGATTCCTGGAGTACGAATGTTCCACACACCTTTCAAATCGGTAACAATTGATTGATATCTAGTTGTTTAGATAATACATATGGCCACTCAAGAAATTGCTGATTTCAAGCTCATAAATATACGCTATTGGCGTGAACTATCAATCGTGGCTTTGATGGTCATGGAGCTCTCTTGGATAGTGCCTTGGTATCGTGCATTGACCCCACAAACTTATGCCGTTTCACCGCTGCGGGTATTCCTGGTATTATGGATGATTCTTCTAGTAGCTCATTTATCGACTCGCGCGATGAATTATCTGGATTTAAAAATCACCTTCCGGCGTTGGGTGACCCTAGCACTGTTATTGATAAGTACAGTTATAGGATTGCGATTTCTACTCATCCAAAGCCAATCCCTGCCGGTTAGTGAACTGTTAAATCGTTCATTTGAAAATATCAGCGATGTAAGGGAGTTAATTCCAAATGAATTTCTGGTAATCCTTATTGTTATTTTGGTTTATTGGCGGGGATTATCCTTAGCCACCAAATACATCGATCCGACGACCGTGAAAAGAAATTTCTTTTTGGGGATCGGGATGTTTGCTGCTTTCATTTTTATAAATACTTTGGTTACAGGTGAGGAGCCGGGAATATTATTGTATGTTTTTTTTGTCTCGGGTCTCATCGCGTTGGGATCAGCTCGAATTTACTCAATTACTCATCTGCGCGGTGGAATCAAAAATCCGTTTGATTTACGCTGGTTTTTGGGGATCTTGGTGACCACAGTCATCATTGTTGGATTATCTGGATTTATCGCCTGGTTCTTTTCGGGACGGAACTCAATAATTGGTGGATTAGGTTCAATCATATTAAGCATATTTGCCTTAATCATGATCGCACTGATCAGCCCACTTATATTTTTAATTGAACGACTAACAATCGGTTCAGATAATCTTTCAGGAGCGGTGCAAAGTATTTTTGATACCCTGCAAGATCTGCGAAATACATTTAGCGGAATTGCTCGTAATCTTTATGATGTAGTTAGTATTCCAGCCTTGACAAATATAATGGAGATTCTAAAACCGTTCTTGCTTTGGAGTTTCATTATCATGATCGGATTGGGGGTTTTATTCAGCATCTCACGCTGGTTATTCAATGACCGAGTTTCGCGACAAGACGATCTTGAGTCAATCCTTGAGAGGGGGGATCTTATCCAATTGTTGCGCCAGGCATTTCAAGATCGCTTACAGAGAATCGCTGACTCCTTTCAAGGACGTTCCCGAATGCTGCAAGGACAACGCTGGTTAGCTGCAGCTAAAATAAGACGTATTTATGCGCGTTTGATGGAACTTACCAGTAAACTAGGTAAATCTCGACCTCCAGCTCACACTCCCCTCGAGTACTTGTCGGTGTTGGAGGAATTGTTCCCCAATGGAAAAGATGAGGTCAATACGATAACCCGAGCGTATTTGCGCATTCGATATGGTGAGCTACCAGAGACGGTTGAGGAAGTCAGGGAGGTTGAATCTGCTTGGGAGCATATACGGGCAATGGGTAAAGATAGAATTGCAACAATGTCCAAGAAGAAAGGATCGAATATCTAACTTTGACGATTGTGTGAGGGGATTGAGATAGTATCCAGAGACGATATTTCAAAGAAAACACAAAATAACGCAAATTGAATGTAGAGACCCTGCTGGGTAGAATGGATTTTAAGATCAGGATCTTGATCTGAATATAGGAAAAGAAATCACTCGCTCCAAACACATACCTTGGAAAGAGTGATATCCGATTTCGATACAATTTTTTTAATGGCGACCAAATTCTTGAATGATTCGGGCTATATGTTCTGCTCCCTTGAGATACAAATCAATACGCATATTCTCATTCGGTGCGTGCGCCTGTGAACCCGGATAACCGACACCGGCAGTGGCAACTGGTAGATTAAGCACATGAATAAAAGGATAGTTCGGTCCAGAACCCCCGATCATGGGCATAATTTCCATCGGGTGATCGTAAACTGTTTCTGCGGTTTGCATCACCAATTCAACAAAGGGGTCATCTGGGTCTGTTCTTGCAGGAGGTTCACCACCTAAATAGGTGATCTCAATATCTTTGAATCCCTCTTTATCAAGGAAATTGCGAAGCCCGATTAATACGTTCTCTGGTTTTTGGTTGGGTACCAAACGGAAATCAACTTTTGCTGAGGCTTCAGCTGGGAGCACTGTCTTGCCACCTTCCCCTTGATAACCAGCCGTGAATCCACATATCGTACAGGTTGGTTCGAAGACTTCCGCAAGCCGAAGTTCTACTCCTCCTGTTAATCCTTTCAAAAAGGATTCCACACCATATCGTTGCTTAAACTCATCAGCTTGTTCTGGGAGGGCTTCCATCAGCTTCCTGTCGCGGTCACTGGGTGGTATGACATCATCGTAATGTCCAGGAATGCGAATACGTTCATCGCTTCCCTTGATTGTTCTCAAAGCCCAAATCAATCGCCAGGCTGCGTTTGGAAATATGGAGCCTCCTAAACCGGAATGGGCATCGATCTTGGCAGTTTTAACTGAGAGTTCTACGTAACAGATGCCGCGCATACCCAGGTATTGGATCGGGACGTCTCGATGATCGACACCTCCGAACTCCCAAATACAAGCATCGGCTGACAGTTTATCCTTATGAATTTCGATGAATTCGTGTAGATGAATGCTGCTTGTCTCCTCTTCGCCTTCAATGATGAATTTAATATTGCAGGGAAGATCGCCTTCGTGATTTAATATAGCATCGATAGCATGCAAACGACTGATGATATGCCCTTTATCGTCGCTGACACCTCGTGCATACATCTTTCCATCACGGATGTTAGGTTCGAAAGGTGGGGTTTCCCATTCATCTAAAGGTTCTGGGGGCTGGACATCGTAATGATTGTAGAATAATAACGTTTTGTCCAGTTTTCCTTTTCTCTCCGCGAATACAACCGGAGCACCATCGGTTGGCATGATCTCAGTTGAGAAATTGCGTGCGACAAGCATATCCGCTACCAGCTCGGCGCATTCCTGCATACCCCAATTTTGAGCTGCCACACTGGGTTGTGAACACAAACGGGAAAGTTCATCGAGGCTGGAATCAAGATTATTCTCGAGATAATTCTTTATCTGCGTATAGTCATGCATGATGAGGTTTTCTCCTTTAAAAGAAAAAATCGATGGATTTTGCACCAGCGAATGCGAAAATCGTCATTTTGATTATTTCACCTATCCAACACCAGAGAAGGAAGCGTAAAATCGGCATTTTTAGTGAGCCCGCAGCCACTCCAGCGAGATCGAAGAAAGGATTTGGGATAGCAGCTAAAACCAAAACTGTTAGGGAGCCATTTCTCTGCATCCAGCGAGTTAGTCGATCGTAAACTTCCACGCGCTCAACAACTGCCTGGCCGCTGAACCCTGCCAGATACCCGGAAAGCTCTCCCAGCGCAGCGCCGGTACCAGCTGCGATTGCGACACCGATTGGATTAAATACGCTACCCATTGTAAATACCAATGCCACTCCAGGAGCAGGTAAGAGCACTGTGGCATAAGCCATGAAGGAGATCAGGAATATCCCAGGGTATCCATATATCGCCAATTCTGAAGCTCGATCGCGGATACTGAATATAAATACACTTAGCGCAACAACCACAAAAAGAGCCATAATCCTGGCTAGAGTCAGGCGTCTTTCAGGTGTTAACAATGATCTTAGGAATTTGATTATGCTGGTGAAAAGTTGTTGTATCCTGGTATTTGTTCCCTGTCCGGTCCTGGAGGTCATAGTGGCATTTATGAATCTGAGCGCAACAAATCACGCAGGCGCGCTACAACCATATCCATGGCAACCGTGTTTAATCCACCTTCAGGGATGATCACATCCGCATACCGTTTCGATGGTTCAACAAATTCTAAGTGCATAGGTCGCACAGTTGTTTGATACTGTTGGATCACTGAGTCGGTCGTACGTCCGCGTTCGCTGATGTCACGCTGTAGACGACGAATGAAACGAATATCAGGATCTGTATCAACAAATATTTTTACATCGAAATGATCTCGCAATTCAGGTTCGGAAAAAACCAATATACCTTCAACAATGATCACAGATTGAGCTTGGACTGTGATAGAGCGTGTTGTGCGAGTATGAGTCTTGAAATCATAGACTGGAAGCTCAATTGATTCCCAACCTTTGAGTTTCTGGAGGTGTTTTATCAGTAAGTGGGAATCTAAGGAATCGGGATGATCAAAATTAATCATATCCCGTTGAGCGACAGGAAGATCCTTGAGGTCTTTATAATAGGCGTCATGGGGAATATATGCAATGTGCTCAGTACCAACGCGGCTTAGGATGACATTGGCAATAGTAGTCTTTCCAGAACCTGTTCCCCCAGCAATCCCAATGATGAGCGGGGTTGTGCGTTCAGCCATAACGGAATTATACTGGAACCTTATATATTTAGTAATTCCGGAAGGAAAATCATCAGCCAGAGATTGAACTCCCCGGAATTCCTGATTGAAAAAAGAGCCACCGAAGGGAATTGAACCCTTGACCCGCCGCTTACGAAGCGGCTGCTCTGCCGTCTGAGCTACGGTGGCGAACAGCTATCCGGCGAAGATTATACAGGGTAAACTAGGGAATGGCAAGGAAATGAGGTCTACATTGAAAATTGCAATGCTTTCTTACCATACATGCCCGTTGGCTACTTTGGGCGGGAAAGATACCGGAGGAATGAATGTATATGTGCGAGATCTGACTCGGATGTTGGGTGTGTTAGGAGTCCACGTAGACGTCTTCACCAGATCTCAAAGTGAGCATGTACCGCATGTTCTGCATGATTTGGGTTATGGGAACCGTGTTGTCCATATAAAAGCTGGCAAGGAGGTCCCGTTACCTAAACAAGAACTGGCCTCACATACTCAGCAATTCTTCATGGGGATTGAGGAATTCGCTTTCCGAAAAAAATTACAATATGACCTGATCCACAGTCACTATTGGTTATCAGGATTAGCTGCTATAAAGCTAAAAGCTAGTTGGGATGTGCCATTTGTCCACATGTTCCACACCTTAGGTGTAATGAAGCAGCGTGTGGCTAAATTTGAGGATGAGTTTGAAGGGGATTACAGATTAATCGGGGAAAAGAGGATTTTGGATGAAGCGAACCGAATAATCGCTGCTACACCTGCGGAGCTTGCTCAAATTCAGTGGTTGTACCAATTTGATACCCGAAAGATCAAGATAATCCCACCGGGAGTAGATCTCAGCCGTTTTTACCCGATTTCGTCTGATGAAGCTAGAGAAGCGATCGGTGTTCCGCCCTGTGAAAGTATGATTTTATACGTTGGCAGGATCGAACCTCTAAAGGGACTCGACACATTAATTGAGGCAATCGCGCTTATGCGAGCGAATGGTGATATCAATGAGACTGCATTTTGCCTGGCGGTGATTGGTGGAGATCCTGATCTTGGCTCAGAAAATATTGATGCAGAGATGGTCCGCTTAAAGGAACTTTGTCATTCTCATGGATTAGATAAATTGGTCACATTTTTGGGAAAACGTGATCAAGATACCCTGCCCTACTACTATTCAGCGGCGGAGGCTGTAGTGGTTCCTTCTCATTATGAGTCATTTGGTATAGTTGCCTTGGAGGCGATGGCTTGTGGAACACCAGTGGTTGCCTCTCAAGTGGGAGGATTGGCATACCTTGTCCAAGACGGGAAGACTGGATATACAGTACCAGCAAGCGATGTAGATGCATTGGCAGATCGATTATCGAGATTAATTCATGACAAAGAACTGCGCAATAGGCTAGGCGAAAAGGCTTCAAAGGTTGCTGAAGATTTCAGCTGGGATATCATCGCCAAACAAGTCCTCGATCTTTACGAAGAAATGCTCGGGTAAGTATTTTTTGTTAAAAACGTTCCAAAAGGTTGACACTATCTGTTACCGTGAGTAAAATCAGATTAGTAGTTTGATTATGGATTACTAATAGGATTATTGTGGAATTATTATCTTCCTTGGTCTCACTGGGATTAACCGAATATGAAGCAAAGATATACCTGGCGTTATTAAAAGAATACCCAGCAAATGGTTACCAGCTTAGCAAAAGGACTGGCGTCCCACGCTCGATGGTTTATGAGGCGTTGGGGCGCTTACACACTCGAGGAGCTGTGCTTAAATCGGGGGATAAACGGTCGACCCTTTACCGCCCTGTTCCACCTGATGAACTGCTTGATCGTTATGATCGGGAACATAAGCAACTTATTGAAAATTTAAGCGAACGGTTATTGGCTATTTACGAAGTTGAATACGAAGATTCACTCTGGACAGTGAATGAAAGAGGAGCTGTATTCGCATATGCTTCTCAGATGATCGCTAAGGGGAAGGAAGAAATATATCTTGTATTGGATGACTTATCATTAGAAGAATTACGGGATTTTATATTAGCTGCGAGCAATCGGGAGCTACAGGTTGGTGCACTATTGACAGGTAATGGGGAATTGGAATGCAGCCAGGTTTCTTACCACCCTCCGGTTGAAAGTGAAATGCAAGGTCTAGAAGGAATGCTTATAGTTGTCGTTGATAGTCAAGAGTGCTTAATAGCAAATATGATGGGTGATGTTGAAGCGACCATCACCAGGAACAAGAACCTGGTACTCATCGCCCGTCAATTTATCTGGATGGAATTATTCACCCAACGTATAAATGAACGTCTGGGATCTGTTATGTTGGATTTGTTGGATGAGACAGATCGCCACATTTTGAGGAGTTATTCAATCGAAGAACAAAGGATCAAAAGTGAATCGTGAAAGAATTAAAAGTAGTCAGCCGCGAACTGCATTCTAAAGATCTGGACCACCATAATCATACCGATCCACATAAACAGGCTTCGGCTATTTCGGATATCATACTTGGCGGTCAAGATGGGCTTGTCAATGTCTTGGGAATTATTCTTGGTGTTGCCGCTGCGACTGGAGATGCTTATATTGTTCTAGTCGCTGGCCTGGCAGCAACTTTCGCTGAATCAGTATCTATGGGCGCGGTTGCATACACATCAACAGTTGCTGATGCTGATTATTACGAAAGTGAACGCGAGCGTGAGTATCGCCATATCAAGGAAGTTCCCAATTTAGAAAAAGAAGAGATAAGGAGCATTTACGCTAATAAAGGTTTTGATGGTGAAATGCTGAACAAAATTATCGATACAATCACTGCAAATCAAGATGTTTGGGTTGCGGTGATGATGGCAGAAGAACATCAATTGCAACCTGTTAACCGCAAGCATGCTCTACGCTCCGCGATTATTGTTGGTGTGGCGGCCGTTATCGGTTCATTAATTCCATTAATACCTTTTATGTTTGTTCCAATTTCGGCAGCGATGGTATTATCAATAAGCCTTTCCGCATTTGTTTTGTTCACTGTAGGAGTTGTCAAAGCTCGTATGACCGTCGGTCACCCAGGAAAGAGCGGCATTGAAATGGCAGCGATCGGTATTACCAGTGCTTTGGTAGGTTATGCAGTTGGTGTTTTATTAAAAGTTCCTGCAGTTCCATAGATCCCGGTGAAAAAATCCTTATATAGCTGAGGTTTCGCTTTTGGACCAAGCTTTTAATGTTCCCCTAAAAAGAGCTCTTCCGAAGTAATCACTATCGAAAGAAAGGCGATCGTACCCTTTATTAATCAATTCCACCATTAAAGGTTTGAGCTGCTCACCGTAGTGGTACATGCACTTCTTTGGGTGGATTCCTGGCCAGGAATAACATGAGACTACAGTACGTCTATGTGTAGATGGAATCGTGAGAGGCACTGTTTTCTCCCAATCCGGATCATCCCAATTAAATACATATTTATCTAAATTTCCTTGGGGAATACCCTCAATACCGCGCACTACGGGTGGATGAGTATCTATAGTATAGGGATCGACTGCCAGGTCTGTGATTATTGCATGATCAGGAAGCCACTCAAGCCAAGAGTTAGGAATAACGGGTTTGGAAGAGTCGAGCCTTTGTGTTGCGTCAACTAAAATATCACAGCTGGACAGAATGTCTCGCATAGTTTCCTTGAATTCAGTTAGGTCATAGTCCACTACTGTTACTTGTACGCCAGGAGATCCCCCGGCAATTAATTTTTTGCGTAGCTCGGGATTGCCGTAGGATATTGCAGCCTGAACGACATTTTTCCCCACTTCGCCTGCACCTAATACTGTAACGCGGACAGGAGGACGTAGTGGACTCTCGAAGCCCGGGGGGGGATAATTCTTAGCCAGAGCTTCGAAAGCCACCTCAAGACCATTCCAAGCAACAGCCTTGAGATTTTCGATTAATCGTTGACCAGAATCATCCTTAATCGTATCAAGAGAAAGAGAGATCCCTTTCAGGTTCAGTTCATTCAGAAATTCAACTCTATCAGGTCGAGTTGGATAGTGGAGCATTGAAATCAAGCAGGCACCCGGGCGCATTAGTTTAACCATCTTATCTCCCGGATATCTCAAGACCAGTACATAGTCTTGTGAGTAGACTTCTTCAATCACACCAAAACTGGCTTGCCCGGTGGCATCAAGATAATCCTTTTCAGTTAATCCTACTCCAGATCCATAATCGTTTTCAAGTGCAATTTCCCAACCCAAATTTCCTAAGAAAGCGACAAAATCAGGTAAGAAGTCGCGCCGTTCTCCTGGTTCAAGATGCATACGGGGAAGTCCAATACCGAGTTTTTTACTGTTTATCATCGTCTCACCTTAGACAAGTATTTTCCATGGGAAGCATTTGTCTAATCTTACCAAATGAGTATCTAAAAAATTGATCTTTCAAGGATATGGAGCAAAACATCAATAATATCCCACCGAATCCTTAAACACGAATTTAGCGAAAGTGCCACCGAATAAGCGGTGTCTTACTTTTTAATTACCCAGTTTGTTGGTTGAAATAATTGTAAATTGCTTCGGAAATGATTGCGACCAAATC
>WOR8_10001504_pt1 | contig 23594 bp, 28 predicted proteins | sample DeeMarSeWOR38_10_FD_19890 | JGI IMG/M metagenome (IMG submission 19890) | reverse complement strand
CATATGCTGGAGTAAATTATTATGAGCATGCAGATAGGTATAGTTGGAAAACCTAATGTGGGAAAATCTACTTTTTTTAATGCTGCAACAGATGCACATGCAGAGATTGCAAATTATCCCTTTACAACAATTGATGCAAACCGTGGGGTTATGTATGTAAATAAACCCTGTCCTTGTAAGGAGTTTGATGTCAAATGCACTCCACATAATTCTAAATGTATTAATGGCACAAGATTTGTTCCAATTGAAGCAATAGATGTTGCTGGTCTTGTTCCAGATGCATTCAAAGGAAGGGGCTTGGGAAATAAGTTTCTTGATGATTTAAGACAGGCCCATGCCCTAATTCATATAGTTGATTCTTCAGGCAGTACTGATGCAGAGGGAAATCCCTGTAATATAGGTTCATACGATCCCATGAATGATGTAACGTTTCTTGAAAAAGAAATAAACTACTGGATGATGGGAATCATTAAAAAAGGCTGGGAAACTGTAGCAAGACAATCTGAGGTTGAAGGAAAAAAGATTGAATCAGTACTAGGTGAAAAACTAACAGGACTTGGAGTTAAAGAAAGTCATATTTATAGTGCAATAAAAAATCTACAAATAGATAGTAGTAAACCTTCAAGCTGGTCTGATGAAGAACTTCTTAAGCTTACTGATTATGTTAGAAAAATTAGTAAACCAATGCTCATTGCATTCAACAAATGTGACAAGGCTCCTGAAAATTTTCTTTCAAAATCTGATGAACTAAATAAAAAGAATTATTTTGTTGTGAAGTGCAGTGCCGAATCAGAACTTGCATTATCAAATGCTTCAAAAAAGAACCTTATAGAATATAAACCAGGTAGTGATGATTTTAAAATCATTAATCAGTCTGAACTAAGTGAAAAACAATTGAAGGCACTAGATTTTATTAAAACAAATGTTTTGAAAAAGTTTGGTTCTACTGGTGTTCAAGATTGTATAGAAAAAGCAGTTGAAATGCTTGATCTAATAGTAGTATATCCTGTTGAAGATGAAACTCATTTAACTGATAAAGAAGGTAGAATCTTACCTGATGCTCATTTCATGAAACGGGGTAGTACTGCAAAAGATCTAGCATACAAGGTGCATACTGACCTTGGTGATCATTTTATCCGAGCAATAGATGCAAGAACCCACAGAGTAATAGGTGCTGATCACGAATTAAAAGATGGAGATGTAATAAGAATTGTCTCTGATGCTTAGATTTTAATTTCTATTTTTCCCTCTTTACCACACTTTGGACAAATAATTTTTTTGTCACTTTCTTTGTTATAAGGAAAGATATGACTACATTCTGGACATTTTACTCTTAAAATTTTATCTGTTAATTCTACATTTGTATCATTTTCAAGTTCAGGTTTAATTAAATCTGGCTTTGTTTCTTTTTTTATCGTTTCTTCTTCATCTTTTATGATTTTTTTATCTGTTTGTTGCTTAGGTTTTATTTCAGATTGCTTTTTTTCAATAGCATTAGACAATACTTTTTCAAAATGTTCTGAGAGTTTTAATCTATCACTTTTTTCTATTACCCTTTTTGGTTTTTTCTCTGGAAAAGGATGTTTTATTTGTTCAACTTCTTTGTTTTCCTCTTCGACTTCATCTTTAGATTCATCCTCTGTTTCTATTTCTTCAGTAACAATTTTTTCATTTTCTGATGATATAGCTTGCTCTTTTTCGTCAATCTCTTTTTTTGGAATATCCTCATCTGCTTTTTGCTTAATAATATCCGAATCCTTATTTGCAAGCAACTTATCTATCTCAGCAAGTTTTTCTTCTCTGCTTGTGTCTTTTAGGGAATCAGTTTTTCTAGGCATCTTTAATGATTCTTCAATCTCACTTTCAGTTGGAATATCACTAGTCATTTTTTCCTTAAGCTCTTTTTTCTTTTCCTTTTTTTGGATTTTATAACTCTTAAATTGTTTAGTTGAATCTTTAATAATATTAAACGTGTAAAAACCAGAAATAATTAGTAAAAATATACTAAAAATAAATTGGATATAAGCATAAGCAAAGGGTAAATACATCATAGAAGCAGAAATTGAATCAATATCATCAATCGTTCTAGAGAAAATTATTTGAAAATAAAAAACAAAAGCACATAGTATAAAGAGTACAAGAGAAGATGTTAGAATTAATATTTCAAATAATAACGTTCTTTTTTTTAACGTATAAATTACAATGAAAATAAATGAAATTAAAGAAATAATAACTATTGTCCAAAATAAAATGTAAATATCCATCAAAATATTTAATAAATCATTAATTTGTGAGTTACTGCTATATTTCATCATTTCATAATTGAAATTTAAATTTTCTTTAACAGAACCATTTTCTGTAACTGCTATCCAAGGTAGAAATGTTATTAAAATTAGGCATAAAATACTTAAGAATAGTATAATGATAATATTTCTTCTAGCTTTTTTTATAATTGAAATATCCATTATATTTTACTCCCAAATTTGTAACGAAGATTATTTTTTTCTGAAAATACTAGATTATATTTATCTACTGCGTTATTGAGATTTAACTTCATAAGTATTAATCCAATTATAAACAATATAAATGAGATTAGTATTTGAAAATAAGGCATAAAAAATAAAAGTTGAACTCTCTTAAAACCTAAACCCATTAAGAATGGTTTGTTTAATTGTTGTAATAAGTTTGCTGCAAGAAATTTCATATTTAGTATCAATATGATTATCCCTGTAATTATAATAAAAGCAGTAAATATAGAATGAACAATAATAATTGTGTTTTCAGAAAAATTTCTCTTTCTATTTACTAACATAAATATTGTGAAAATAGCTCCAATAATTATCATGATATAAAAAACATAAATTGTAAATTTTGGTGTATCTATAAAATCATTAATTGTAAGACCAATGTAACTATCAGAATTCTCACTACAATCAATACATGTGGATTCAAAAAGACTGTAGATTTTTTCAGGTTCAAGTTGATCATATTTAAACTCTTGATATGAAATATATTGTTCTATTGAACTATCTTCAGTTTCATAATTAATATATAGAAATGGAACAAAATTGATAATAAACAAACCAATTAATGCAATTATTACAATTAATAAGCCTATCTTGATAAATGGTTTTTTTAAGGTTATAGGTAGAACTGATTTTTTAGGTTTTCCAGTTTTAAGTTGTTGCGCTTGTTTAAAGGATTCATCAAGAATTTTATCTTTATTTTTATAAATTTTTTTTTCTTCTTTTTTTTCAGACTCTTCTTCTTTTTTATCTTCCTTTTCCTCGTCTACCATTTCCTCTCCTACACAAAAAATTAAATTAGAATTATACTATTAAAGCTTTTGAAATCATATAAATTTAATATTTTTGTGCATGCATATGCATCTGTTTTATATCTGCATATTTATCTGCGAATTACCTTTTTAATATCAATCTTACATTACAAATAATTGGGATCACTTGCCTAAATTGTTTTAATTTCTTGGAGAGGAAATATGCCACGGAGAAGGAACCATCTTAACAATAAAATCAGATTTATTGACAAAAAAATCCCATTTCAAGACCTACCTTTAAAAACAATAAAGGTAACAATTCATGCATTAAGATGGGTTTTTCTTTTGATATTCTTATTTATTACAGTTGGAATATTTGTATTATTTTTAACAGGCGGAGATAACTATTTCCAAATAATTATTGGATATAGTATTGCTGGATTTTTTACATTTTTTATGGGTTATTTCGGATGGCTTTTGGCACAAGGAATAATTGAAATGATAACTGGTAAACATCATAAAACAGATCACCATGTCTCTTACTACTTTAGAAGGCATAACAAATTTAAACATTAAATTTGTTTTATACTAATTAAATTTATATGATATCTATCCTTAATGGTATTAAAGGGTGATATTTGTTGATAATTTTTGATAATCATTTACATCTTAGACGAGATGGAAGGTATATTGATGCAATTAAAGATTTTAAAAAATCTGGTGGAACTCATTTTGTTTTATGTCAACTTCCTATGACAAATCTGGTAATCAAAAATAAAAGTTATTCTGAATGTTACAAAGAAACCTTAAGAATGGCTGATGAAATTAAAAATAATATTGATATAGGAGTTTTTGTAACTGTAGGACCTTACCCAGTTGATTATTTAAGATTAGCTGAAAGATACGATAGAGAAACAGCTATATCAGTTATGAAGAAAGGAATTGATGAAGCAGCAGTTTTATGTGAACAAAAAAAAGTCATTGGAATAGGTGAGATTGGCAGACCTCATTTTAAGGTCAATCAGCAAACAATTGAAGATTCAAACAAAATCCTACTTTATGGAATGCAAAGAGCAAAGGATGTTGGTGTTCCTGTAATAATTCACTCTGAAAGTACAACTCGAGAACATTGTGAAGAACTAGCAATTTTTGGAAAAAAAGTTGGACTTCCTGTAAATAAGATTATAAAGCACTATTCACCACCCTTAATACTGGAAAATGAGAACTTTGGTATCATGCCTTCAGTATTGGCAAGTGAAAAAAATATAAAAGCAGCAATAGAGAAAGGAACACGTTTTATGATGGAGACTGACTATATTGATGACCCTAAAAGACCTGGAGCAGTTCTTGGTCCAAAGACTGTGCCAAAAAGAACAATTGAACTATTAGAAAACGGTAAGTTAACCGAAAATCAGGCTCAAGTTATTCATAAGGAGATTCCAGAAAAAACCTATAATATTAGTTTAAACAAATAGAGTTTTAAATAAATAGGTTATTTTAGGTTGTTGATTTCAATGAAACGTAAAAAAAATTTTTTGGATACACGAACTTTATTAATCATATTAATTGTGATTGTCGTTATCGGAGGTGCTTATTTAGTAATTACAAATCTTCCTCCTGAAGAAAACTTTCTAACTCCAGAAACAATATTAGCAAATAAGGATACATATTTGGATACAACAATAACAGTAAGAGGTTTTTATTTCACGGATACTGATGAAATATCTTTTGTTGTTTCAACACTATCAACAGTTGAAGGAAGAGCTGAGTTAAGGATTGATTATTCAAATATTGAAAATGCAACTGATATTTTAATAGAAGATGAAAAATACGATTTCACAGGATTATTAAATAAACAGGATACACCCACAGGTTTTGATGTAATTCTAGTTTTAGAAAAGATTACTGAAGTATAAAATTAATAATTTTAACCGATATACTTTAGCTCTTCAGATTTATCCTTTGAAAGACCTTCCATTTCTTTAAGTTGATGGGCGATATGTTCGATTTCCTTAGCCTTCTTTTCAAGAGCTGCTAAATCCAAATCAATCTTTGTTATCTTCATCAGAATTTTTAAAACTGCCTTTGCACTTTTTGGGTCTACCAAATAACCAGGTGTTTCTCCCATGAAGCATGTTCCTTGCATCCCTCTCATTTTTCCAAGGCCTAAAAGAAGTCCACTGGCTCCAACGATGCCTCCGCCCGGCTCATTTTTCTTAAATACTGCTCCAAATTTTTTCATTGTTTTTACAAGGGATTTATCAGTTGTTGCGCATAGAACCTTTGGTTCTCTTATATCATGACCTAAGCCATACCCACCAAGTGTATACATCTCCTTTACACCGAACTCTTCAGCAATATCCAGAATCTTTTCAACAAGCTCATATTGGCCCTGTGAAGAAAGACCTTGATAATCACCTGTTAAAAGTATAAGGTCCCTCTGACCTCTGCTTTTTGATTTCCAATAATAAAATTCATTGTTTACTAGAGCAATAGTCCCATCAGTATTGATAAAAACCTGTGGTGGGAAATCCTTACTATAAAGTTCGGCAAATTTTTTTGCATTTACACTATCAATTAGATGCTCTACAGCAAGTTTACCTACGTTTCCTATACCTGGTAATCCCTCGATCAGTATTGGATTGTCAAGCTTAGGTTTTTTTGATTCAAATCTTACAGTTACATAATCCATTTCATTCACTCTTTTCTAATTTTTTTAATTTTCTCCTATATTTACCATAATGATCTTCTGGAGAAAATTTTGGTGGATATTTTGATATAGTATTTTTTTTACAAGTCTTACATATTTCATCAAGTGTGTATTTTTTACAATTTTTGCAGTAAAGTAAATTAGGCATTTACTCCTCTAATTTTCGATGAAATTCACAGTCTCCGTTATAATTTTTCATTGATTCTTTTATTTTTTCTACAGCTTTCTTCATTTCTTCTTCAGCGATTTTATAGTCAGGTGCTTTAACTGTGATTATATATTGTGGTGCACCAATGTATTTAATTTTTATCTCAACATCCTCAAAGTCACTTTTTTCAGCTTCCTTTAAAGTTTTTTGAATGTGATAAATTCCATCTGGAAGCCAAGATGTAACATTGATATAACCTTTTATATCAACAAAGGGAATTGATATGTTTGTTTTAGCAATTGATTCAAAAGCATCTAACCAATCACCTGAAAAACCGTCCTTTTTCAAAGTTTCAATGTCATAAGCAGCCTCTTCAAATGCTGCATATAATGTTACATATTTTTTAATTAAATCAGTTGCAAACTCTTTATGGCATTGCTCAGGAGTTTTGCCAATTTGCTTTGCAACCATCTCAAGAAGCTTTTCAGCCTTTTGAGAATTCTTCCAAAGTTGTATCTTATCTCTTTTTTGATGCTCATTTACCCTTTTTAGTGACAAATCAATATGATCTTTTGCGCTGTCAATGTGCATTACCTTACAAACAACTTTTTGCTTTTCCTTTATATGATTTCTAATTCTTTTAACCCAACCAGTTGCAATTTCAGCTATATGAATAAAACCTTCTTTATCTGGAAATTCATCAAGTGAAACAAATGCTCCAAAATTTTGAACTTTTACAACAGTACCAACAATAAGTTCTCCTTCTTCCGGGTACTCTTTTTTAATCATTATAAAAAACCTTTATCTACTCAATTACCTCTAAGATTTCTCCTTTGATTATTGCTTTTCCACCAGCAGGTATCGCAAGTTTACTTCCACAAATATGGCAAGAAACAACAGTACTTGCTTTATTAAATAAGACTTGTTCGTTTTCACAGTCTTTACATCTTACCTTTATAAATTTACTCTCAGGTTTTTTCATTCTCTATTCACCTATCTCAAATTTTTTTGCTCTTTGTGTTGGTGGCTGATAACTTTTTTTACATATAGAACAGGTAAGTTTCATTGCAATTCTTCTACTGGTCTTTTCTCTACCTTCTGGTTTTGGTCTAGGAAATCCCCTGTAACCTGCCATTACACGACGAAATCTTCTCTGACCTTGTTTAAGTTCACTGGCCTTCCTCTTTTTTACTTTCTCAACATTATGCATAGTATGCTTTTTACATGAAGGACAGTATGTCTTGATTTTTCTTGGTTTTTGCATATGTTTCTCCCTTGATATAATTTTAGAGTTGAAATGTAATAAGAAGGTAATATAAAAAGGTAAGCTAATTGTTTATTTTTTTTACTACACCTCTTCTATGCAACATTTCATACATATCCACAGGTAAGGATAGTATGTCATTTTTTCTAAGATTATACCTTTTTTCATTAGTACCAATAAACTCAGGTACATTTTCAGTAACCCTCACAATTGGATTGGGGTTTTTATGTTTTTCTTCAACTTTTTCAGGTTCAACTATCATTTCCTCAGGTTTATTTGTTTTTTTTTCAACTGGCTCTTTTTTAAAGATATCCTCACGAGATTTATTTAAAACATCTAAAATTGATTCAAAAAGATTCTTTTCAATAGTTGTCATGTTCTTTATATCAGGATTACCCCCTCGTGCTTTTGTAATTGCTGCTGATAATATCTTTTTTTCTCTCAGTTCATAAATGTTGAATGATAATTTTTGAATGTTTTCGATTTCCCCGCTTATAAGGGTTTGCTTTTGTGATGATGATTCATTTTTTAATCTGTCATTGAGTTCATCAACGTATTTTGATATTTCAAAATAAAAAGAAGACTTTATCTCAGTAAGTAATGGTGATTTTTTTTCCATCTGTTGAATTTCTCTGAGGGTTTTATAATTAATTTCGTCTTCTTTCATGATTTTTCTCAAACCTTAACAACATTTATTTATAAAATAACTTTGCCTAATTTTCTTCCAATTAAAAAAACACCAAGATATGTAGGAAGCTTGTGAATCCCAGGGTCTAGATTAAAATTTTCACCCTTAATTGAAATATTAAAAGATTTTTCCAACTCAATTTTTACATGGTCATCTGGTAATACAACAGCATCACTTAATGGATCAAACTCCATTAAAGTATCAAGTGTAATTTTTTCAACCTTAAAACCTGTTTTTCCATGAAGCGATGCAGGAAGCCTTATAAGACGTTTTACATCACATGTTACAGGTTCATCTGTTTCTCCTGCGGACATTGATACAGCGGTTTTTCTCAACGCACTATTCAGAAAAAATTTTCGTATAGTTTTTGATTGGTCCAATCTCCCTTCTTTTATTCTTTTTACTCTTTCTTCGGAAAGATCATCAAGAAGTTTTTCAGCATCATCATGTTTTACTCCGTATTCTCTTAATTTTTCAATAGGATTCTCACTTTTTTTTATCTCATTTACCATTTCAATTATACCTCTACTTACCCTTCCTTTCCATCCAGGTTCATCAGGTTTTGGCATTTTTAGTGTCTTACCACTTGGATAAGTTTTACTTCCATAGCTTTTTGTGTTAGTTACTTGTTCATGAAAAACAAGTGAATCCTTTAAGTCCCTCCCTGTTATATAATCAACAATTTCTCTTCTCTCACCACTATCTATATTTAAGATTTTAGGGTCTTTAACATGACAATGGTAACCTCTTCCCCCACTAAAATAGAGTTCAATGTACTTTTCATTAAATCCAAAGTCATTTAATAAAAAATCATCAACAAGTTTGTAAAATTCTTTTTTTACCATATCTAATTGTTGTTTATAACTTAATTTTTCAGCATTTGGAAGATGATCTGAATCTAAATCAAAAATAAGTTCTGCCCCCATCCAATTTTTTTCTTGCATTGTAGGTGCATCAGGAATTTGATAGTATGCAGAAGAATAATAAATATCACTTGGTGTTTTTTCTTCAATGAAATCTTTGAAATGATTTCTTTTCTCAAAACCAATGTGCCTAATCATTCCTTTTCTTCCAAATATAACAAATGCATATTCTCTTCTTCCGAAACGATCTGGAAGTCCGATAGTATTATCTGAAAAATATTTTCTAAATTCCTCTTTAACAAATTCTAAAGATTCATTTGAACCTGAGAAATTCCCCATGAAAAGTGCGTATGACTTTTAGGTCTATAATTTTTACTCAAAAATAATTGTTTAATATGAAGAATTAAGGAGATAAAGTTTTATGAAAGACATAGTATTACAGGTATTAATGGGTAATATTATTGAAGACGAATTGAGCTCATCATCTGTTATAAATAAACTAGAACCTCTTGATTTTGATTTTGTGCCAGATGAACTTGTGCATAGAGATGAGCAACAACGTTTTCTTGCCCAAATGTTTAAACCTTTACTTTCTGGTATTTCACAAAATGCTATTATTAAAGGTCCTGTGGGGACTGGAAAAACAGTTATTGCAAAAAAGTTCTGCAATTCACTTAAAACTGTTGCCCGCAAAAAAGGAATAATTATCGAATATGTTCACATAAATTGTAGAAAAAGATCTACAGATGCAATGGCTCTTCTAGGTATATTAAACTATTTTGATTCTCGTTTTCCTGATAGAGGTTTTTCTGTACAAGAGATGCTAGAGGTCCTTAGAAAACAGCTTAAAAAAAGGGAGGCTCAGTTACTAGTTGTTCTTGATGAGGTTGATGCACTTCTTAAAAAAAAGAATTCAGACCTAATTTATAATCTAACCCGGTTTTCAGATGAATCTTTTAAAGATAAGATTCCTATCTCTCTACTTCTTATTTCTCAGAAAGATGTTTTTTCTATGTTAGATTCATCTTCAATTAGTACCTTTAAGAGAAGCAATGCTTTATTATTGGATAAATATACACGAAATGAGTTATTTAATATTGTTAGACAGCGTGTAGATTTAGCATTTCATAAAAATGTTGTAAATGATGATTCTGTTGAATTAATAGCAGATATTGCTTCTGAATGGGGAGATGCAAGATTTGCAATTGAACTATTATGGAAAGCAGGTATTGCAGCAGACCATCAACACGTAGAGATGGTTAATGCTGAACATGTTAGGGCTGCTAAAGCAGAGACATTTTCTGTTGTTACAGAAACAAAACTAAAGAATCTTGATCGTCATCAACTTATAGCTCTATATTCAATTGCCAAGAGACTCAAAAAGGATGGAACTGCATATGTTAGTACTGGTGATGCTGAAAAAACCTATGCAATAACCTGTGAAGAGTATAATGAAAAACCAAGAACCCATACAATGTTTTGGAATTATTTAAAGGAAATTGAAAACGCTGGTTTTATTACAATAAAACTTTCAGGAAAAGGTCATCTCGGATCAACACAGCTGATTTCGCTACCGGATATTCCTGCTGAAGTTGCTAGAGATAAGGTAAAAGATTTATTGGGATAATTGCTTATTGTACATACATTTTTCTTTAATTGGACAGTTATCACATTTTGGTTTACTTTTACAATAATTTTTTCCATGATTTACAATTAAGGCATGAAATTCATTATATATCTTTGAAATCTCATTTTTGTTGAATTTTTTTGATATTTCATTTTGAAAGTAATTTTGTATATATTCATATGTAGGATTTACATCTATTGGTAAACGTTTGCATATCCTTTTTGTATATGCATCAACTACAAATATTGGTTTATCTCCAGCATATAATAAAATTGAGTCAGCAGTTTCAGGCCCGATTCCATTTATTTGAAGTAACTCTTCTCTTATAATATTAAAATCTCTATTAAAAAAGGTGTCTAAATCAGCTGAATAATTGCTTTTTAGATATTTTGAGATATATTTTACGCGTTTTGCCTTTTGATTGAAGAAACCTGTTGGTCTAACAATTTTTTGTAGAAGTTTTATATCTATCTTTGAAATTTTTTCAATATCAAGTAATTTTTTAGATTTCAGATTTTCAAGTGCTTTTTCGACATTTGACCAAGCTGCATTTTGTGTAAGTATTGCTCCAACAATAACCTCAAATCTTGGATCGCTTCCTGTTTTTTTATGATACTTAATATCTTGTGGCCACCAATTCAAATTTCCAAAATGATTTAGAAGAATTTCATATAATGTACAAGGATTAATCATTATTATCGTCAATATCTGTAAATTATAATATTTTTAAGAATTTTTTTCATTTTTTTAAAAAGAGATATTAAATAACAATAGATACAGGTTTTGGAGAGGAATATGATTACAGAAGAAACCACTCAAAATAATTCTGAGGAATATAAAAATTTTGAAATGGAACTACACAGGGAAATAATGAACAGTTGTAGAAAATATATAAAGAAAATTAGTATTTTTTCAATACTTGGAATAATTGATTATGTAAAGCAGGAAGTAGTAGAACTTGAAAATGCAACAACTCAAAACCTAAAAAGAGATCCAACTATAGATATTGAATAATTTTTAAAAGAGGCTAGTCTGGCTTGGTAAAGGTTCAAGATTGTTATATTTAAATGGTTTAATTACTTCGGGAACATTCGGATTTTGACCTTTTGCTGTTATCAACTTTGAAATAGTATATGCTTCCATTTTGGTCTCATCAAATGGCCTTAATATGCTCATTGCAGTATTTTTATCAATATTACTACTAATCCATTTTATTTCGTCTTCCTTGTTTAGAATCGCTGGCATTCTCTTCTTTTTATTATGAATCTTTGCCATAAGTGGATTTGCTTCTGTTGTAATTATTGTATAGGAATAGACCTTTTCTTCTGTTTTTTTATTAGTCCAAAAGTCCCACAGTCCTGCCATTGCAAAAGCATCCCTATTTTTTAGTTTTATATAATATGGGTAGTTTATGCCTTGATAATATCTCCATTCAAAGAACCCATCAGCAACTACTATACAGTGCTTTCTTCCTGCAGAACCTCTAAATGCTGGTTTTTCAAAAATCGTTTCAGATCTTGCATTTACAGTTCTTTCCTTAATATCATTTGCTGTTTTTTCGTCTTTTACCCAGAAAGGTATAAGGCCCCAATTGAAAAGGTCCACTTGTTTTGGATTTTCATTTGTGATTACTGGTAATTTTATATTTTCAAAAGCACCAACATGGTATCTTTTTTCAAATTTTGTGCCAAGTTTTACTTGAAATGTATCTTTTACCACGTCTGGACCAGGAACACTATATCTGTAGCACATATTACTTTCCTCAAGAGATTAACACTAAATCAATTACATCTTATAAAAACTTGTATTTTGAAACCTTATACATTTTTTTATTTATTTTATCTAATGATATTTCACCAAATTGTTTTTTTGAAAGTCTTGCATTGATATATCTTTTAACGATGTGTGATTTTTCATTTACTATCAATAGACCGATTCCTTCTTTTCTAAGACTGTGTTCTGCCTTGCGTAAAATGTTGTAGACTTTTGACAGTGGGATTGCAATATACACATAATTTGAACCAAGCTGATAGTTTTTAGCTTGGATTATTGCCTTTTTCCAGTCATAAAGCTTAAGTTCAACTGCTGTTGTCTTATTTTCCTTAAATGCAACGATATCTGCCCTGCAGAAACCTATTTTAATTTCATATCTTACTTTGTATCCTTTGTTCTTAAAATAATCAGAGACTGGTTTGAACAGTTCTGATTCCTGGCAGTACAGAGACATTCAAATCCTCTCTAGTTTTTATTTTTATTAGCATATCAAAGATTTTTTCAAGTGTAAATCCAAATGGCACGAGAATGCTTTCTGCGTACTGTGCTATTTGCCGGAGATAAAAGTCCACATCAATCTTTTTGCAACTATCTATTATTTCTTCTATACAGACACGCTCTTTTGGTTTGCGCGACCTTTCATCACAAACCACATATCTTACAGACTGTCCAGGTTCAGGCTGGACACCTAAAGCTCTAAGTTGAAAAAGCGCTGATTTAACAAGTGTGTCCACCTTGTATTCTGAGATATCTCTAGACACACATGTCTTAATAAGTAGGTCTTTATGTTGAACTTCTAGATTTATCACCTTTATTGCATAATTTTTTATGACTTCTACAGTCTCAGGTATCATATCCAGAAACTCCTTTGCATTTGTTGCCTTTGAGAAAACAATTAGCATGTCATTTTGCATGTTTTTCAGAAATTTTGGAGAGTTTTTCTGTCGTAGTTCTACACCCCTTACCTTTATTTCACCGTTGTCAAAAAGACCATAATAGCGGTTTAGGGCACCAACTCCAGTATTTTTACTGGGCAAGAAAACAATCCATTTGTAATGCCCTTCTACATCAATACGTATTCCAGTTTGGTTGCTTATCATTCTTGAAAGGCTATTTGGCTTCACACAGCCATTTTTGGGTTTAACCCATAATGAATCAATGATCCCATGAATTACTTCATATCCTGCGTTTTGAACAACCTCTACCGCACTTAAGATGATATCGCGACTGAAGGCAGTAATGCTTTCATAGCATTCAATACGGCCGTAACGTGCATTACGATAACCTGTATAACCAAAGCAGACCAGAAGAACCCATTTCCATGCTTGCTGTAGTTCCTTAAATAGCTCTCTATCATATTTTTTGTTCTTGGATCGCGCCTTATAGCAAAACCTTCTATAAAGTATCGGTTCAAGCACCTCTGGCAAAAGGCCTCTCTGTCGACTGCATGTATGATAACCTAACTGTGGAACGATATAATATGGAACAGTTCTGCAACAGCTACATAACATTGTCTCAGGGCTTATGTTATATTTCAACATAATGTTAGGATAAAGTGAAGCAAAATCCAGTTCAATTATATCTTCATGTAAACCCACGATAGGGTCAAGAATTAGCCCTCCACGATCAGACACCAAAAGGCTCATTGCAGTTTTCCAGTCCTCAGGTCTGTTTTTTTTCCATGGGATAATATAGCCCTTCTCTCTTGCCTTGTTTACCTGTATCTGACTGATTGCTGTGCCTGGTCCAACACGTGATAGAGTCTGCAGAGGAATGTTAGAGCATCTTGATATGTCAATAAGACCACGAAGACCGCTCTCGCCATACATAAATGAGTTATATGTATCAAGATGAGTTCTTCCTGGAAGTGTGTAAAAAGCAGGTCTATACACGATTTGCCCGTAACTGAAATATGATTTAGCTTTCTTTGTTGGACGCAAGCGCTTATCTTTATCCCTACCAAGGCTTAGCAAGCTCTGTATTTTATGAATACTTGCACGGTGGTAAAGATATGGAAAAAGAACGCTGTCGCCCTTGTAGGTATAGATTATATCTGGATCAATTTTTTGCAAAAGCTTTACTGCATTAACGATTGTGTCAACTTCATTTTTCTCAGAAATGACGTGATCGCCGACTCTTATTGATTTTATAGGGTCGTCAAAAGACATGACTTTACTTTTTGCTTTACGTTTAACATCAAAATGTATTGTGGTATAGCAGGGAATTTTGTAATCAATTGCCCATTGTGACTCATCGTGAATGAAATCTTTTCCATCCCACTTAACAAATGCATTACAGAACGTCTTTTTGTCTTGCAGATATCTAGTTGGCAACCTTATATCTACATTGAAAAGCTGATAGCGATGGTAACCACCCCACGAATCAACTATTTCAGAAAGCTTACTGATCAAGCTGATATTTTTTGGAAACACCTCTAGGACAAATCTTTTTTTATCTTCTCCTAGGACAGTTTTTTTTGAGGTAAAATTAAGATTTTCTATTTGAGGCAAATCTCTTAGAAGCCCTACCAAGGTGTAAAGGTCCTCGCGCTTTGCATAAACATAAAAACTGGAGTTATACTTGTCTTCTATCTTAACAGATTTACCATTATCTGCAAGCCATGTAATCATAGCGTTTTTCTTTTTGTCCGGATAAACGTCAATTATGTTCCCTTTCAACATGTTCTCTAAGCTTTCTTAGTGTTTTTTCATGTTCAACCAAAATGCTCATAACTACAGGCTCAAATGGGTTTGGATTGCTCATGTTGCTTCCTGCTGATGCATGCCGGCGCGCGTGATTCATAAGCTCTTCGAATGCCTCACGGTCAATGTTTCTTAGAGCTCTTTTGAAATCATTCCATTCCCAGCCAAAGGACTCCACTATGTTTCTAAATGTTGGAACTGTACGCCCCACTTATATCACCACCCCGAATTCCTGGAGTCGCAATTGCCCTTCTGCCAGATGAAGAATAACTGTTCCTTCTTGTCTTTTTAAAAGTTCCACGCGAGTTGCAAGTTCTAGCTCTTTCATTAAAACAACTTCGTCTACGTTGCTATATAGGATTTTACGAACGTTTCTATTACTTGACAGCATTTTCTTGTCAAGGTTTGTAAAAATAGTTATTAGATTATACTTTTTAGTAAGCTCATTAATTTTATGCAGATTAGCTCTCAGAAGTGTCTGGGCTTCTTTTGATTCCACATCTGAATCCAGATAAAAAATTGGGAACCTGCCTACTATTAATGTCTGTGGTTTGTATCTTTTTATTGCCTGTTCAAGCATATCCTGTATTAGCGTTGAGAGTTGATATACTGTGAAAGCTCTGCTTATGTGTACGTGTTCAAGGGCTTCTCTTTGAGAAACTTCAATTTTTCTTGCATACTTTGCAATTCTATAGGGGTCTACACTCGTTCCTGCATCAATGTAAATTACATCACTGTGAAATGTTCTATATGTATTTACACATATTTGATCAGGTATTCTTGAAATCAGGCTGCTATCCCCATCTATATATGTTATCTCTCCTCTTTTGAAGCCACCGGTTAGTTTGTCTATTTCTTTTATTCCTGAGTTTACTACTATATCTGGTTTTATTATCTCTTTTGCAATTTGAAAATCAGATCTTTTGATAGATTGAATTGATAGATTGGGTTTTTTCATTTTTTAGCCTCCCTTAAAAAGAATATTTGCATTTGTGTCTTACCTTAAAAAAATGAATAGGAGTTCATTGAAAGTATTGTAGACCTTTATGGTGTGTTTTAGTTTAATTGTCTTATCGAAAAGGTTTTTAATCAATTAGTCCTTTTAATTATATATAATGAATAAAATATTTGCACTTTGTTTAATTATTCTAATCTTTGCTCCCTCGATAACTTTTGCAGAAGATGTAAAAGAAAAAAATTTTGTTTTTAATGATTTTACAATTTCAAGTTCAATACGAAAACAGATTGAAGATGTAATTATTATACCTGATACTAATCCATTTTATGGGTTAATAGGCTCTTATATTGCTTGTTGGTATAATGTTGATAATGATACGGCGGGTTTGGTTCCACTACTTGTTCAAAATAATCAAAAACTTACCTTTGCTCAAGAGATGTTCTTAGATAAATATCTAGAAACAAATGATAAAAAGCTTCTGGTAATTGGAGAACAAATAGAGAGTATTTATGATACTATAGATATATTAGGCAGTCCGATATCTGTTGCAATTGATGCTGCTTTACATGCATACTCAGAAGCATCGTCTGTTTTGATATTACCTTATATCGGTGAGGACGCATATGAGCTGGGTCTTATTGCAAGCCCTATAGCAAGCTATCTTAATATTCCTATCTTGTTCTATGATAATAACCAAATGGAGCTTGAAAATGTCTGTAACAAGTTAAACGTCAAAAGTGTGTATGTGGTTGGTGATATTCAATTATCATTTCCAAATATTACTACTTATACCATGGAAACAAAAGAAGAGATACGACTTGGAAATATTCTTTTAATTCAGGCTCGTTTTAATAGTCTTAATTATATCACTTTAACAAATCCTTCCGATACTATTCCACCATATGTTATTGAAACCGAAAATACATCTTTTATTGACAATATTAAAAATTTTAAGTTAACATTTTTAGGAAAAGAAATTAATTTTATTGGAACTGGTATTAAACAATACAATATTAGTGTTCCAGATGGAATAAATAAAGTAAACATATATGGTAAATTAAAAGGTAAAAAAAATATTGTCAGTCCAATCATCTATATGTATCTTTATGATCCAGATGGTAACATTGTCTCGTATTCAAATAGTCTTTCCTATGAAATTGGAGAAACATATATTGAGACTCTTACTTGTAATGCATCAGGAAATTACACTCTTGTTGTAAGTTTTTACCATGGTTTTAAAGGTGGATTTTTTTTACAACGTGGCTTTTCTTACATAAATTCTGATTTTGAAATTTTAATAAATATTTCTACACTTGAAAAACCTCATATGCCTCTTGTCCCAAATCTTTCAATTATTGCACCTTATCTTACATGTGCTCATGGTGGAATGATCGTTGCAGATCCGGGATTTGAAATCACTGGTGATGATTATACAGCTGAGGCAAATGGCTCTGGTACTGGTCCATGGTATAATGAAAAACTTCATTTTCATAATAATGAAAAGGTAAATTATACTATTGAGCAACTTGAAAATTCCTTTCTTTGGTTAGAAGTATTAGATATGCTTGATTCCTATTTGAACGGATCTGCTTGGCTTGCGATTCTTGGAGATACAAATATGATACCAATGTATTATTACAGCCCTTCGCAACCGGGAATTCCTGAGAAAGGACTTCCTTCAGATAATCCCTATTCACTTGATTGGAATCTTTCTGTTGGAAGAATAATGGGATGGAATATACAAGATGTCTCGCTTCTTATATCCAGAACCTTATTTTATAAAGAAATTTGTGATGAGCCAGAAAAAAAGAGAGATTGGCATAATCGTTTTTCTTTTATATTTGGTGAAGGATTTGGTGAAACCGGAGGAATATTTCACCAAATACCATATGCATTTGAAATAAGGAAGTATGGTTTCAAACCAAGGGTTTTTGGTGATTTTCGAAATGGCAGGCAACTAGCTGTGCTATTTAAGACCTATTCTGGTTCTAACTATATCGAACTTATTAGTCATGCAGATTGGTTCTGGTTTGCACCATCAATGTATGGAATTGACACATATTCAAGGGCATTAGATGTTTCGCATGTAAAAAACTGGATATTTGATAAACCAAGTATATTTATGGCATCTGCTTGCCTAATGGGACGAATAGATGGCATACCTCCGGAAATGAGCATTGGGCTTACTTTGCTTCATGCTGGTTGCAATTGTTTTATTGGTGCAACAAGAGAAACAGGTTCAGAAGCAGGACTTACTACCTTTGAAAATCATTTGATAGTAGACAACTATAGTGTTGGCGAAGCCCTTAGAGGAGAAAAAAGAATAGATAAGGAACTACCAAATTATTATGTAAGAACTCTTTATGGTGATCCCGCATTCAATCCATATGAACCGAACAATGGGTTCAGCAATCAGGGTAGACCAATTCTCTCTTAATTAAGTAAATAAAAAAAATTTCTTATTCTAAAAATTAGCAAGGATTCATTATTTCTCTTATTTTATCAAATAGGTCATCAACATCATATGGTTTCTCTATAAAGTCAGTTCCAAATAGTTCGCCATATTTTTTTGCAAAATAATCCTTTCTTGCTGAAAAAAATATTACTGGAATTTTTCTGTATGCAGAATTCTTTCGTAAATGATGATATGTTTCCCAACCGTCCATTACAGGCATCATAATATCAAGAAGTATGAGATTTGGTAGTTCTTCTTTGTTTGTTGAAATTTTATCAAGTAGTTCAAGACATTCAAGTCCGTTACTTACACAAATAACCTCGTAAGGATCATTCCATTCTTCCAAAAGGTTTTTAACAATCTTTGAATGCTCCGTATCGTCATCAACTATCATTATTTTTTGCATGGTTCCCAATCCCATCTAGATAGCCATATTCCTTATCTTAATTCTATATATGAACATTACTTTTATTTTTTCTAATTTCGATTCTACTTAGTTCATCAATTGCCTTCATAAGCTCATCGATATCAAATGGTTTGTTTATGTATTTGCTTATGTAATGATATATCTCATCAAACTCTTTTCCCTGGATCTTTTTTGCTGTTAAAAGTATTATTTTGTTAAACTCAATAAAACCTTCATGGATCATGTTATTTATTGTTTCCAAACCATCCATTACTGGCATCATAACGTCTAGTATAATTATACCCTCAAATCCTTTTTCAAGCTCCTTTAAACATTCTTTTCCATTAACAGCAGTTTTAACGTTGTAGTTGTATTTGACAAGAAGGCCTTTGAGGATATTTAATAAGTCCAGGTCATCATCAACAATTAAGATATCTTTATTTACTTGTTCGTTGCTCATATTTACCTTTTTTTACAATTATAATATATTAAGCTTACTTGGAAAAATGTCAAAATGTAAAAATCATTAGATAGGGATCTATTTTTTTTAAAAAAAACAAATCTTATTTATTTTTTAAAAATTTCAAATATTTTCAAAATTTTCGTTTCATATAGAGCTATTTATTAAATTATAAATTATAATTGAAAAACGTTTATAAATAAGTATGTGATTCTAAATAAACAGATTTAATAATAGAATATTAAATCTTATCTAGTAAGGAAGGGATGATGGGTATTACAAATATTAGTCAAATGGAATTTTATAATAATTTTTTACTAGATAATATCTTAGGGGAGGTCTATTTTGACTGATGATGATTTTAGTCTAAAAAAATACATTTTCTGCAAAATGAGTAGAAAATTAACATTTTTCTTTTTAATTGTAGGAATTATTGCTCCAACTATAGGAATTTCATATTTCTATTTGATTTCCTACTCAATTCTTCCAGTTGATCAGGCAGCATTTATTGAGCAGAACACTCTTTTAAGTTCTACTGCGGTAGCAATAATTGTTTTAATTGCCTTAAATACTGCGATAGCTGGTTATTTTATTTCACAATCTATTACTAAACCAGTAAGAGAATTACACAAGGCAACAACAGAACTTGAAAAAGGAAATTTCAATGTAAGAACAAATATTACAACAAATGATGAGTTAGGAGAATTAAGTAGAGCGTTTAATAAAAGTGCTATTGCACTCGGTATAATGGATGAGGAACATAAACAGCTTGAAAAAACAAAATCAGAATTTTTTAGCATGACCTCACATGAGCTTAGAACACCAATCACTCCACTAAAAGTTCAGTTACAAATGCTTTACAAACAATATTATGGAAAATTAACTACAAAACAACGAGAAACATTGATGAATATCTTGAAGAATACTGAGAGACTAAACAAAATAATTGAGGATTTTCTTGAAATTTCAAGGATTGAGTCTGCCAGACTTAAATTTGTCTTTAAAAAGACAGATATTCGTGAAACAGTTTATGAAACACTAAATCTTATGGAAGGTTTTGCAAAAGAAAAGAATATTCAATTTAGTACAGATATTGGAAAACTACCGGCGATAAATGCTGATCCTGACCGCATAAGTCAAGTTTTGAAAAACATTATTCATAACGCTATTAAATTTTCCCCGAATAATGGAAAAATTGAAATTTTTGCACAGATGAAAAAAGACTTCATACAATTTAGTATTAAAGATTACGGCAAAGGAATGTCCCCCAAAGACCAGATTCGAGTGTTTGAACCCTTTTATCAGGTTAATGTTACAAGTAAAGAGTTTGGTGGAACTGGTCTAGGTCTTGCAATTTGTCGTGGAATAATCGAAGCTCAAAAGGGAAAGATATGGATTCAAAGTATTGAAGGAGAAGGTAGTACTTTTTATTTTACAGTTCCTCTCAAACCTATAGAAAAGATTCAACCTATCAAGGTTTTGTTTTCGCCAAAGTTTGAAATTGAAAAGGAACTTAAAGAAAAATTCATTTCAATTTTAGGGCCGATGGGAATAGCAGAATTTGATGAGCTTCAGATTAATAATGAAATAGAAAAAGAAAAAATAATTGAATATATTGATAATCTAAAAGAAAAAAGAATTTTGGACGAAGAAAATTCAAAAGAATTTAAGTTTGAAATAACTAAGATTTTTGGTGATAAACCATTAGATGAAGAAAAAATAGTTGAGGATCAAAATAAAGAAAAAGGTGATATTGAAATATGAGATTAAGGGCACTTTTAATCATAATGAGTTTGACTATCTCTTTGATACCAATTGGAATAATAGGTGGATTTCAGGGTTTTGAAATTGCAACGTTTTCTCTCGGACTGATTGTACTAGTTATCCTTGTTGTCTCATTTATGATGTCATCGCTAATTACTAGACCAATTAAAAAACTGACAAAGAATATTGAAGTAATTAGCAAGGGAAACCTTGAAGTTGGACTTGAAAAAAGCGAGATTTATGAAATAAACAATCTTATAAATTCGCTAAAAAGAGTTATGGTAAGCCTTAAACTTGCAATTTATAAAGTTGGTATCACAAAAGAAGACATTTTTGAAGAGACAATGAAAGAGAAGAATGCTGCTGAATCAAGATACACGTCGCTACTTAAGGTTGTTGATGGTTGGATATGGGAAGTTGATAACAATGGTATATGGCAGTTCTGTTCTGAAAAGATATATGATACACTTGGTTATCAACCAAGTGAATTAGTCGGTAAAAATATTTTTGATTACGTTGATTCAAAAGATAAAATAAAACTTAAAAAATTAATCAAGAAAAGCACAACAAAGTCAGAAGAAAATCAAAATATTACCACAACATTTCAACTAAACTTTCAACATAAGTCAGGCGATCAAATACCCTCCGCCTCCTCAATAGTTCCATTTTATGATGATTCCTATGATTTTCTTGGATTCAGAGGAATGAGCAGGATTTCAAAACAAGACTATATAGAAAAAGAAGTTATCCCTGAAAAAACACCAGAATTTAAAGAAGATAAATCTGTAGTTCCTGAGAAGAAAAACATAGCTAGTGTCTCAAAAAAGGTCCCCTCAGTAAGTTCAGTCAGTAGTAAAGATTTTGATTACTATTTCTTTTTTGACAATGATACAAATATTGTAGAATGCTCGACAGATATGACGCAGAAACTTGGTTATGACAGATCAGAAATCTTATCACTAACTCTTGAAGAACTTGACTGTTTTGATAAAAAAGATAACATTAAAGATAAGGTGGTTAAGGTAAAAGATAACGGAAAGATGAACTTTAAGACCATGTATAGAAAAAAAGACCAAAAAATTGTCCTTGTGATTGAATCAATCCGATATCTGAAAGACATCGATTTATTCGAATGTCTTGTAAAGGAAGAAGCCTATACTAAATAAATATAATCAACTCTCATTTCTTTCGCTCTTTACTTTTTTAATTAACATTCAATAGTTTGTGATAAAAAAATAGATTAAAATACTAAAACGAGAAAGCGTTTTGCTCCAAATTATTGGGCTAGTGGTCTAGTGGTTAAGAAGACTGAACGAACTCGCCGATATTCGACGAGAAATGTGACGAGAATCTCCGTGTTATTTTCCACGGACTCCTTAAAAACCTTTTTTTTTCTTTCTTTAGTTTATTGATAGAAAAATTTGCATAAATAATGAAATTTTTTTGTTTTGTAAAAAATAAAATAGCAAAGTATATTTTTAATGATGGTATCTATGCTGATTGGATGATTTATTATCTATCTGAAAGAGAAATAATTGACCTTAATAAATATTCATTGCAAGCTACAGATGAATTAAAAGAGTTCTGTATTGTTCAACCTGATGATATTAGATTTGTTATAAGGTTTGTTGAAAAAGAATTTGAGAATGACTTATTTCAAACTGCATTAGGCTATTGCATTTCTATTATTGTATTACATCCATTTAAAAATGGAAATCATAGAACATCACTTCTTAGTGCTGAGATATTTTTACTAAAGAATAATTATATTTTGTTATCATCGAATAAAGAGAAAATTGAATTTGAGAAATGTAGGATGAAATATGAAAAAGAAAACGATTTAGAAAAAGAATTTTTTAGAATCGCGATCATTGAAGATTTTGTAAAAAGAAAAGAAGAAATCAAAAAGATAATGAATTCACCATATGGTAAAAATACGTTAAAATGGTTAAAAAATAATTATAAAATAATTTAGATTAATGGACTTTGGCACAATACTTTAAATATTCTAATTTATCTTGAACAAATATTCGAATTTCTGTTTTTTCTTTTTTAGGAATATATTTCTTTTTCATTGGGAGCTCTATAAGTATTATGTTGACTTCTCTTATTTATACTTTCTTATTAATAATAAAAATATCAATAGTTTAAGTTATGTGTAATAAATAATGAAAAATCATTTAATGCCTTAGTTATTTCATGGTTTAAAATTCAAGTGCATGATTAAAAGCAATGGGCCAGTGGTCTAGTGGTTATAAAGACTGAACGAACTCGCCGATTTTCGACGAGAAAAGTGACGAGAATCTCCGCGTTATTTTCCACGGACTCCTTAAAAACCTTCTTTTTTTCTTTCTATTTTAATTGATTTATTTATTAAGTTCATTTAGTCTTTTTGTCAGTTCATCAAAAACAATCCTTTTCTTCTCTTTATTTAAATGAAATAAAGTTTTAGAGATCATTGCTTTTGAAATTGTAAAAATATAATTTAATTTTATCACG